>SAMEA3663248__coassemble_40_pt1 | contig 113681 bp, 104 predicted proteins | sample SAMEA3663248__metabat2_low_PE_036 | metagenome-assembled genome bin SAMEA3663248 (sample SAMEA3663248) | pig gut metagenome | biome: pig gut; feature: pig-associated habitat; material: faeces | place: China | collected 2013 | reverse complement strand
TGTCCAGCACCTCTTCCCGGGTCATAATGACCTCGGTGTGCTCTGCGCCGATGTAGTCCGCCACCTGCCGGGCGTACTTCAGGTCGATGGCGTCCAGATCCATGCCGATGGCAAAGGTGCGGATCTTCCGGCCCAGCAGCTTTGCGGATATGGCGCAGGCAAGGCTGGAATCCAGTCCGCCGGAGAGCAGGAAGCCCAGAGGCGCATCCGCGTCCAGCCGCTTTTCCACGGCGGCAATGAGCTTTTCCCTGATCTTGGGGCACACAGCTTCCAGGGTGTCTTTGGAATACTCCTCCACGGTGGTCAGGTCCGCATAGCGGACAAACTGGCCGTCGGCATAGTAGTGTCCCGGCGGGAAAGGCATGATCCTGTCGCACAGGCCCACAAGGTTTTTCGCCTCGCTGGCGAAAATGGGCTGGCCGTCCTCCAGATAACCGTAGTACAGTGGGCGGATGCCGATGGGGTCCCGGGCCGCGATCAGTCTGTCGGCCTTGGCATCGTAGATGATCATGGCAAATTCCGCGTCCAGCATGGAGAACATCTCCAGGCCGTATTCCCTGTACATGGGGAGAATGATCTCACAGTCGGACTCGCTGACAAAATCGTATTTTTCCGCCAGTTTTTCCTTTACCGGACGGAAACCGTACAGCTCGCCGTTGCAGACCACCATGTCGCCGTCCAGATGGAAGGGCTGCATGCCGCTCTCGCTCAGGCCCATAATGGCCAGCCGGTGGAAGCACAAGAAACCGCTGCCCGCAGGCTCGATCCTGCTCTGGTCCGGCCCCCGGGAGACTGTCCGGTCAAAATACTCTCTGACGGTTTCCGCGTCAAGCCTCGGTGAAAGAAAACCCATAATTGAACACATAAAAAGCACCTCCGAATATTTTGCAGCATCGCCTAAATGATTTAGGACGAATTGCTGCTGATCCGCGGTGCCACCTAACTTACTGCATATAAAATACAGTCACTTTTCGAGTTCCATCAAACCCGTGTACTTTAACGCCGCACACCGCGTCTCCCCTATTCGGCTTGCCCTTTCGGTTCGCTGCTCCGAAGTGTTATTCCCTCAGATCCTTTGTACCGGGCTTACACCCTCCCCGGCTCGCTGTGACGGGATTTCCAAGGTACTTGTCTTCATCATAGCATTTCACAATATGAATTTGAAGTCCCCTTCAAAAAATATGTGCTGATTTTACCGCCTGGATCGGAAAATGTCAATTCCGCACATTTTACTAAATTAATGCGTTAATGAATTTTTCAAATGGTCAATCAGACAAAATTTTCACTACATGCAAAATTTTTGTTGCATCGGGGCGGCCACGGTGGTATTTTTGAAATGAACCACCCTTCCGGGGGAGAAAGTATTTTTGATTTAACGCAAAAAAGTGCTTGACAAACGGTTGAGGGTGGTTTATGATGCAGACAATAAATCAAAACCGATGATGAAGAGTAAGTAGCTTTCTATTCGTCTTGCAGAGAGTCGCCGTTTGCTGAAAGGCGATATTCGGGTAGTTTGTGAATGGACTTCTGAGGGTGACCGAAAGCCGTTTGGTGAGTAGCAGTCAACGGGTGATCTGCTCCCGTTATCAGGGCAGACTTGTATGATGGTACAAGACAGAGGCGGATACGTTTAAGTATCAACTTGGGTGGCACCGCAGGAATTTTTTTCTCCTGTCCCTTGATTTTCAAGGGACAGGATTTTTGTTTTTTATACGAGGTGATCTTATGTTTCTTCTGACAAAACGATGGCGTACGGAAAACAAAAAACACAGACGCCATGCCATCGCATCCACATATCATAATTCAGGAGGAAAATTATCATGAAAAAAATATTCACTTTTGTAATTGCTGTTCTTATGCTCCTTTCTCTGGCCGCCTGCGGCAGTTCCGGTTCCAAGGACGTTTACTCCATCGGCATCTCCCAGTACGGCGAACACCCCTCACTTGACAACTGCCGCGAAGGCTTCCTGCTTGGTCTGGAAGAGGCCGGCCTGAAAGAGGGCGAGGACTTCACCGTGGATTACCAGAACGCCGGCTTTGACGACAACATCGCCATCCAGATCGGCCAGAACTTCTCCGCAAACAACGTTGACCTGATGGTTGGCATCGCCACCCCCTCCGCCACCGCCTGCTTCGCCGCGGCTGAGGATAAAAACATCCCCGTTGTTTTCAATGCCATTACCGACCCTGTGGAAGCAAAGCTTGACAGCGGCAACGTGACCGGCGTGTCCGACAAGCTCCCGGTAGAAGCCCAGCTGGACCTGATCCGCACCCTCCAGCCCGAGGCAAAGACCATCGGCATCATCTACACCACCAGCGAGCCCAACTCCGTCTCCGCTATCCGCGAGTACAAGGAAAAAGCCCCCGACTACGGCTTTGAGATCGTTGAGATCGGCGTCACCGCCCAGTCTGAGGTCACCCAGGCCGCCGATACCCTCATCAGCAAGAAGGTTGACTGCATCTCCAACCTGACCGACAACAACGTGGTGGGCGTGCTGGCCTCCATTCTGGATAAGACCAACGAGGCAGGCATCCCTGTATACGGCAGTGAGATCGAGCAGGTCAAGATTGGCTGCGTGGCCTCCGCCGGTATCGACTACATCGAGCTGGGCAAACAGGCCGGACGGCTTGCCGCAAAGGTTCTCAAGGGTGAAGCCACCTGCGAGGAGCTGCCCTATGAGACCGTCACCGAGTACGGCATCTACATCAACTCTGAGGCTCTGGCCGCCATGAGCATTGAGCTTCCTGCTGACATCGCCGACAAAGCCATTGAGGCAAACGCTGAATAATTGGATTGGACTGTAAATTGACATGAATGTATTTTTAGAGCTTGCGGAAAGCACCATAACCCAGGGCTTTATCTACGCGCTTCTGACCTACGGTATTTACATCACCTATAAACTGCTGGATTTCCCCGACCTTTCCGTGGACGGCAGCTTCCCTCTGGGAGCTGCCGTCACGGCCGCGCTTCTCATCCGGGGCGTAAATCCTTTCCTCACTCTTGTGATCGCCATGGGCGCCGGCGCTCTGGCCGGGCTTGCCACGGGCCTGATCCATGTGAAGCTGAAGGTCCGGGACCTGCTGGCAGGCATCATCACCATGACCGCCCTGTTTTCCATCAACCTGCAGATCGCCGGGTCAAACCTGAATATCGGCCGTGATGTGGACACCATCTTTGTGGCCGCTCCCGTGGGCTCTCTGCTGGGGGGACTGTCTCTGATCCACAGGAAATTTATCGTCTCCCTCGTTCTTGTCCTTCTTTTCAAGCTGATTCTTGATCTCTATTTCAAGACCAAAAACGGCATGCTTCTCCGGGCCACCGGCGACAACGCCACTCTGGTCACTACACTGGCCCAGGACAAGGGCAAAATGAAGATTCTCGGCTTGGTCATCGCCAACGCCCTGGTGGCCCTGGCCGGCTCCGTGGTCTGCCATGAGCAGCGCAGCTTTTCCAGCACCATGGGCACAGGCCAGATGGTCTTCGGTCTGGCGGCCGTCATCATCGGCACCACCATTTTCAAAAAATTTCCCGGGATAAAGGGCACTACGGCTGTGCTGGTGGGCAGCGTTGTGTACAAGTGCTGCATCCAGCTTGCCATCAGCCTGGGTCTGCCCGCAAACCTTCTGAAGCTGATCACGGCGGTGCTGTTCCTTGTGATTCTTGTTATCGGCAATGTGGGGGAAGGTAAGGTGAAGCGCAATGCTTGAACTGAACCACATCAGAAAAGTATATAATCCCGGCCTTGTGACCGAGATGTGCATATTCGATGATTTCAGCCTGTCGGTAAAGGACAAGGAATTTGTCTCCATCGTTGGCAGCAACGGCAGCGGCAAAACTTCCCTGCTGAACATCATCTGCGGCAGCATCCCCGTGGATAAGGGCGAGATCACCGTAAACGGGCAGAAGATCAACTCCCTTGAGGAGTTCAAGCGTTACCGCCGCATTGGCCGCGTGTATCAGAATCCCGCTTTGGGCACCTGCCCCAACATGACCATGCTGGAAAACCTCTCTCTGGCCGACAACAAGGGCAAGCGCTTCGGTCTCAGCCGGGGTACCAACTACAAGCGTAAAGACTATTACCGGGAGCAGCTGGCCGCTCTGGGTCTGGGTCTGGAAAACAAAATGGACGTGAAGCTGGGTTCCCTCTCCGGCGGACAGCGCCAGGCTGTGGCCCTGGTCATGGCCACCCTCACCCCTATTGATTTTCTGATCCTTGACGAGCACACCGCGGCTCTCGACCCCAAAACCGCGGAGATCATCATGGAACTCACCGACAAGGTGGTCAAGGAGAAGAACCTGACCGCCATTATGGTGACCCACAATCTCCGCTACGCCGTGGAATACGGCAGCCGGCTTCTGATGATGGATAAGGGCCACATCGTCCTGGACAAAGAGGGCGAAGAAAAACAGGCCCTGGTGGTGGACGACATTCTCCATCTCTTCAACCAGATCAGCATAGAGTGCGGCAACTGATATGAAACAATAAAAGGCACGACTCATTCAGAATATCATCTGACGGTCGTGCCTCTAATTATTGTCTTTCATATTGATTTTATCTGGAGAATGTTGCATAATATTCTCTGAGAAGACGTGAAACTCTCTTCATTTTCGTCCAGATCCCCTTTCCTCAAATTTCATTTTCCGCTCAGTTTCAGCGGTGCAGGTAGCTCTCATACAGGTCTTCAAAGAAAAGCTCTATTTTTTTCATGATCTTTCATCCTTTCTCCATTTTCATTCTGAACTGGCCCGGCTGCTGCTCAGCGGTGCAGGTAGCTCTCGTACAGGTCTTCAAAGAATCTTTCTACTTTTTTCATTTTTGTTCATCCTTTCGTTTTTTTCCTGTCCCTCAGGACGATTGTAGTGTAGCACCCTTTTTCGAAATTGTTAAATACTTAATACATTAGTTCTATCATATCGTTTGGATATGAAGTTGAGGTTTTCATATATGGATTTACGGAGTTTAAGGTACTTTACCGTGGTGGCCCAGGAGCTGAATATTACCCGGGCCGCCGAAAAACTGAACATGAGCCAGCCGCCGCTGAGTAACCAGCTGAAGGCACTGGAGGAGGAGCTGGGCGTCACCCTGCTGATTCGGGGAAAGCGGCACCTACAGCTCACGGAAGCGGGCAATCTGCTTCTCCGCCGGGCCACACAGATTCTGGAGCTGGCGGACAAGACCAAACAGGAGCTGGTCGACATGAAGGACGGTCTGTCCGGGACCATCAGCATCGGCATGGTGGAAGGCCGGGCCCCTTTTCTTATCTCCCGCTGGATTGCCGGTTTCCGGGAGGAGTTTCCCCGGATCCAATTCAGCCTTTGGAACGGCAGCAGCGACGACGTGCTGGACCGGCTTTACCGGGGTCTGGTGGATATCGCTGTCATTGCCGCGCCCTACGACACGGAGCATCTGGAGGGCTTTCAGGTGGGCCGGGAACCCTGGGTCGCCATCATTCCCGCAAGCCATCCCCTGGCCAAAGCCGAGGGAAAACAGGTAAGTCTTTCCTCCCTGGTGGGCGAGCCGCTGATCGTCCCCAGCCGGAGATCCAGGGTGGACGCCATACATAAATGGTTTCGGGAAATCGGCGCGGAGCCGAATATCATCTGCGAAATGTCCAACTACCTGGACGCCGTGGCCCTGAGCGAGCGGGGCGTGGGCATCAGCATCTTCCCCCAGACCACCTACACGCCCAACGCCCTTTTAGCGACCAAGGTCATCACCAACAGCGAGCGTCAGGTGGAATATGTGCTTGTACACAGTAAAGAGCTGCTCCCCTCCCCTCTCATCAATGAGTTTCTGAACTTTGTCCACGACTCCATTGAGGAGGACAGACGCAAGCCGCTGCATGTGCTTTTCCCGGAATACGAGTATATCCCGCCGGAAAACACCAAGTTCCTTTAAAAATTTTGATAACGGAGATGTTGGAATGGAAGACTTGAAATTACGAAAGAAAAATCTCATCATGTTCCCTCTGGGCACAGTGGGCCGGGATATGGTCTATTCCCTGATCACGAACTTTTTGCTGTCCTATATTCTCTTTACCCGGGGCCTGAACGCGGCCCAGCTCGCCGCCGTCACGGCCATCATGGTGGGCGCCCGGGTGTTTGACGCGCTGAACGACCCTATCATGGGCAACATCATTGAGCGGACCCGCACCAAATGGGGCAAATTCAAGCCCTGGCTGGTCATCGGCATCCTGTCCACCTCCGTGGTGATCTACGCGCTGTTCAATACCAATCTCCAGGGCTGGAGCTTCATCTGGTTTTTCGGCGTTTCCTACTTCATGTTCAGCATCACCTATACCATGCATGACATCTCCTATTGGGGCATGATACCGGCCCTGAGTTCAGACCCCGATGCGCGAAACCAGTTTACCGCCCGGGCCACGCTCTTCGCCGGCATCGGCGGGACAAGCGCCACTGCTCTCATCCCCATGCTCACCACCGGCAACCTTGCCATTGGCGGCAGCGCCAATATTGCCTACGGGCGTATCGCGCTGGTGATCTGCCTGCTGGCCCCGCTCTTCTTGTGCTTTACCATTTTCGGCGTCCGCGAGCAGAGAAATTACAGCACGGAGAGTGCCCCTCCCATCAGCTTTAAAAAGATCATCGGCACCATCACCGGCAACGACCAGCTTTTGTGGATCTCCCTGATTTTCCTGATTCAGCAGATTGGCAACGGCATCGTCCTTTCCGGCATCGGGTGCACCTACATCTACTTTTCCTTTGGCTATCGGGGCGGCCTTCTCACCATCTTCAACACTGTGGGCGTGTCCGCCACCGCTTTTCTGATGATCTTCTATCCAGCCATCTCCCGCCATATCAACAGGAAAAAGCTGATGAACATCATGATGGTGATCTCCGCCATCGGCTATGGGGTCATGCTCATTCCCGGGCTGATCACCGGCTCCTCCATGCTCAAATTCTGGATCATCGTTATCGGCTACATGGCCGCAAACTTTGGCCAGTACTGCTTCTACCTGATTATGATGATCTCCATTATCAACACGGTGGAGTATAACGAATACATCCACGGCACAAGAGACGAGGCCATTATCGCCTCCCTCCGGCCCTTCCTGACCAAGCTGGCCTCCGCCCTGACGGTGGTCATCGCCTCCGCAAGCTACATGATCTTCCGGGTGACGGATTACACCAACCAGATCTCCTCTCTGGAGACCGCGGCCTCCTCCGGCGCCATCACCGAGGCGGAGAAGCTCAGCTCCATCACCGCTGTTCTCAGCGGCGTACAGCACGGCCAGACCCTGGGCCTGCTGCTGTTTATCACGGTCCTGCCCTGCGCATTGATGTTCATCTCCCATCTGCTGTATAAAAAGCACTACAAGCTGGACGAGGACGAATACTCCCGCATCTGCGCTGAGCTTTCCAAACGTACTGAGGGCGTGGAAGCATGAGTCTCACCTCCCTTGCCATCAAATTTGCCGCTCCCCTGCCGGATATTGAGGCCTTTGACCGGTATCTGTTCATCGGCCCCCACCCTGACGATATTGAGGTGGGTGCGGGAGCCACCGCCGCAAAGCTGGCTGCGGCAGGAAAAACGGTCTGCTTTCTGGTCTGCCTTGACGGGCGCTTTGGTCTGGAAAATGCCCCGGCCGGGACCGGTCCTGATGAATTGGCCTCATTGCGTATGGAGGAGGCTAAGCGCTCCGCCCGGGTATTGGGTGTAGACGATCTGCGCTTTCTTGGATTAAGCGACGGCGGATTATACGAGGAAAAGGCGCTTTTCCGGGCCATCGCCGCTGTGGTCGGGGACTTTGGTCCCGACGTTATCTTCGCGCCGGACCCCTGCGTCAGCAGCGAGTGCCACGCCGACCATCTGAACGTGGGGAACGCGGCGCGCCGTGTGGCCTGCTTTGCACCCTTTAAGGAGATCATGGAGGCCTATGGCGCCGCGCCCGCGGATGTGAAAGCCCTGGCCTATTACATGACCGCAAAGCCCAACCGCTATGTGGGCACAAAGGGCTTTGTGGAAAAGCAGCTCTCCGCCCTTTTCGACTGCCATAGCTCCCAGTTTCCCGCCGGTTCCCCCGCCGCGAAGACTCTGGCCCTTTATCTGAAACTCCGTTCCGCGGACATGGGTCTGCGCTGCCTGAAAAGCCATGCCGAGGGCTTCCGCGTACTGGGAAAAATCCATATGCACTGCCTGCCGGAGGCGGAATAAAGATGTTAATTGAAGATCGGTAACACAAAACGGGAGGACTGCCGCAAATGGCGATCCTCCCGTCCGTTTTATGCAGGAACCGTTAGCTATCCTTTCGGCGATTACGGGCTTCCCAGGTTTCTCCGGTTTCCGCGTCGATCCACTCATCACAGCCCCCAGCGATGCTTTTGAACCCGGATCGTTCCTCGCGGGTGCAGCTGTCGTAGCGCCGGCATTCGCGGCAAACGCGGACAAAATTCATGGCTTCCGGATCGTGCTTTTCAAACCAAAGCATCATATCCGTTTGATCTCCGCACATATTCATTCCCCTTTCTTCTGCGTAGCAGTCCAGTCAGCCCTCCCGGGCTGGCCGGATCGATTTTATCCTTCATTAATAGAATTGCCGCAGAATTGACCTTTGGGGACAAAGATTAAAGAAAATATTCAAAAAGGAAAAGCCGGGCGCAGGACAGCACCCAGCTTTTCCTTATTCATTTACGCGCTCCGCCTGCTCTTCCATGGCGGCGCAGAGCTCCACTTTCTGCTGGATCTCCTCCATGCGGCGGTCAAGGCCGGCGCTGATCTCGGCGCAGAGATACAGCTCGTTGTCGATCTCCTCAGAGATCTGCACGTCTTTTTTATACCGGATCTTATGTTCAAGACTGGCCCACCAGTCCATGGAAATGGTGCGAAACTGCACTTCCACTTTCATCATGCGCTTGGTGTTATGCAGGAAAATGGGCGTCTTTACCACCAGGTGCAGACTCCTGTACCCGTTGGGCTTGGGGTTTTTGATGTAGTCCTTCCGCTCAAGGAGGACGATATCATCCTGACGCAGGAAGGCCTCTGCCAGCATGTAGATATCCGAAGGGAAGGCACAGATGACCCTAACCCCGGCGATATCGTTGATGTTCTCCTCAATGCTGGCCATGCTGATGGGGAGCTTTTTCCTCTGCAGCTTTTCCAGCGTACTCTCCGGGGATTTCAGCCGGGTCTTAATGGATTCAATGGGGTTTCTGTCATATTGGAGGGACAATTCCTCGTTCAGCACATGGAATTTGGTGGAGACCTCCATCATGGCGCAGCGGTAATAGGCCATCAGCTCCCGGTAGGAAAGGGCAAAATCCTGTATCTTGTTTCTGACCTCGTCCTGGGCCAGCTTTTCCAGCATCATGCGCTCCAGCTCGGCATTATCCTGTGTTTCACTTTCTTTCATGGTTTTTTCCTTCCGTATAATGTGTTGCTTTCATTATACACCAAATCTCTCTGTTTTTGTAAAGAGCTTATAAACAAATCACCCGGCCATTTGACCGGGTGATAAGCTTTATCGGAGCATGTCCTCAATCATGGACTTGGGAACTACGCCGACGGAGGTATTTTTGACCTTGCCGTCCTCAAAAACGATGAGGGTGGGGATGCTGGAAATGCCGAATCTTGCAGCCAGGCCGGGCTGCTCGTCCACATTGACCTTGCCCACCTTGGCTACGCCCTCCATTTCCTCCGCCAGCTGCCCGATGGTGGGAGCCAGCATACGGCAGGGGCCGCACCAGGAAGCCCAGAAGTCCACCAGCACGGGCTTGTCGGCCTTCAACACTTCCTGCTCAAAATTCTGCTCGGTAATAACGATTTCTGCCATTTTATATCTCCTTTGTATCATATAGTGCCATTTTCATCTGTCATACTAATTCTTGATAGAAAGATTGAATCAGCAGCGAAGGGATATTGGTGCAAGACAAGGCAGAGGAGCGCCGCCATACTTTGTGTATGGCAAGTGACGATAACGCAGTATTGTGCCAATAGACCAAGCTGATATTAAAGATTTTTATCAAGAATTGGTATCAGATAATAGCTTGCGCAGCCCGCAGGCTTTCATTCACGACCGTGTATAAATTACCGCAAGCGGGCACTTCTGTCAAGTGCAGACCTGTGAACAATTCAATTCAGGCGTTGAGAATGTGCATGAACTCCTCGCCGGTGATGGTCTCCTTTTCGTAAAGGAACTTTGCCAGCTCGTCCAGCTTTTCCCGGTTTTCCCTCAGGATCTCCAGGGCTTTTTCATGCTGCTTTTTCACCAGAGCGATCACCTGCTGGTCGATCTTGCTCTGGGTCTCGGCGGAGCAGGCCAGAGAAGTGTCGCCGCCCAGATACTGGTTGGTGACGGTCTCCATGGCCACCATGTCAAAATCTTCGCTCATGCCGAAGCGGGAGATCATGGCCCGGGCCAGCTTGGTGGCCTGCTCAATGTCGTTGGAAGCGCCGGTGGTCACAGAGCCGAAAACCACTTCCTCAGCGGCCCGGCCGCCGGTGTAGGTGGCGATCTTGTTCTCGATCTCTTCCTTGCTCATCAGGTAGTGGTCGCCCTCTTCCACCTGCATGGTGTAGCCCAGCGCGCCGGAGGTGCGGGGAACGATGGTGATCTTCTGCACAGGGGCGGAATTGGTCTGCTTTGCGGCCACAAGGGCGTGTCCGATCTCATGGTAAGCCACAATGTTCTTCTCCTTGTCGGTGAGGATGGCGTTCTTCTTCTGGTAGCCGGCAATGACCACCTCAATGCTCTCCTCCAGGTCAGCCTGGGTGGCAAAGCCTCTGCCGTCGCGCACGGCCCGGAGGGCCGCCTCATTGACGATATTGGCAAGCTCCGCGCCGGAAGCGCCGGAGGCCATGCGGGCCACCTTGCCGAAGTCCACATCGTCGGCGATCTTCACCTTTCTGGCGTGTACCTTCAGGATCTCTTCCCTGCCCTTCAGGTCAGGCAGCTCCACAGGCACCCGCCGGTCGAAGCGGCCGGGACGGGTCAGGGCCGGGTCCAGAGATTCGGGACGGTTGGTGGCGGCAAGGATGATCACGCCGCTGTTGCCCTCAAAGCCGTCCATCTCGGTAAGGAGCTGATTCAATGTCTGCTCCCGCTCGTCGTTGCTGCCCAGCTGACCGTCGCGCTTTTTGCCGATGGCGTCGATCTCGTCGATAAACACGATGCAGGGGGCCTTCTCCTTGGCCTGCTTGAACAGGTCGCGGACCTTGGATGCGCCCATGCCCACGAACATCTCCACAAATTCCGAGCCGGACATGGAGAAGAAGGGCACATTGGCCTCACCGGCCACAGCCTTGGCCAGCATGGTCTTGCCGGTGCCCGGAGGGCCTACCAGCAGCACGCCCTTGGGCATGGACGCGCCGATCTGCCGGTATTTGTCCGGATTGTGCAGGTAATCAACGATCTCAGCCAGGTTCTCCTTGGCCTCGTCCACACCGGCCACATCAGAAAAACGGATGCCATCGGAGGACTTCACATACACCTTGGCGTTGCTCTTTCCCATGTTGAACATCATGGAGTTGGCGCCGCCGCTTGCCTTGTCCATCAATTTCTTTGACATAAACTGCCCAAGAGCAATGAACAGCACCAGAGGCAGGATCCAGTAGAGCAGAATGGTCAGCAGCGGGGAGGTCTCCTCCACGATCTCACTGGCAAATTCCGCGCCGGAGTTGTACAGACGGTCGACCATCTGCGGGTCATCCATACGGCCAGTCTTGTAGATGTTCTCCTCCGCCTTATCGGTGAAGACGATCTGGTTGTCCATGACTTCCACCTTGCCGATATTCTGTTCCTCCGTCATGGACATAAAGGTGCCGTAATCCACTTCTTTGACTCTGCCGCTGTTGAGATAGGGCATGGCCAGAAGGTTAAATACCAGCAGCACCGCCAGGGTAATGACATAATAATAAATTAAGGGTTTTTTGGGCTTTTTTACTTCCTGCATGTTTTTTCACCTCTTAATATGTTTTTATATTTTACTCCGAATCAGAGAAACGATCAGCCACACAGCCAAAATAACATTCAGTACAGCAAACCCATACCGGAGGATCAGCAGAATGATCTCCGGCTTGAAGAGCAGCGCGGCCGCACTGAGCAGGAGCAGGATTGCAGAGATGATGCTGACCGTGGTCGTGTGCCTGAGCATGGCTTTCCAAAATTTGTTCATGTTATTTTCCTCTCTTTCTCTGCTTTTATGCGGTCTTGTCAAATTGACTGTTGTACAGCTCCGCGTAGAAGCCGCCCTGTTTGAGCAGCGTCTCGTGGTCGCCCTGCTCGATAATGTTGCCGTCCTTCAGAACAAGGATCAAATCGGCGTTTTTTATGGTGGACAGCCTGTGGGCGATCACAAAACTGGTCCGGTCCTTCATCAGCTCATCCATGGCTTTCTGAGTCATCAGCTCTGTGCGGGTATCCACAGAAGAGGTGGCCTCGTCCAGAATCAGCATGGGCCGGTTCTGGATCATGGCCCGGGCAATGGTGAACAGCTGCTTTTGTCCAGCGGAGATACTGGTGTTTTCCGTGAGCACCGTGTCAAGCCCTTCCGGCAGTGACTCCACAAAGTCCCAGATGCCGCAGGCCCGGCAGGCCTTTTCGATCGTTTCATCGGGGACCTGTTCGCAGTTGAACACCAGGTTTTCCCTGACTGTGCCCTGGAACATCCAGGTGTCCTGGAGAACCATGGAGAACATGCTGTGTACATCCTCCCGCTTCATTTGGGATGTGGGCATCCCGTCGATCAGGATGCTGCCGCCCCAGAGCTCATAAAAGCGCATGAGCAGGTTGACGATGGTGGTCTTTCCCGCGCCGGTGGGGCCGACGATGGCGATCTTTTGCCCCGGCTTTACGCTGGCAGAGAAGTCCTTGATTACCGCGTTTTTCTGATCCTCTGCATAGCCAAAACGCAGGTTTTTAAATTCCACCTGTCCTTTGACCGGAGTGGTATAGCTCTCCTTTTCGCTCTCGTCCTCCAGTTCCTCCTCTTCAAGGAAATCGAACACCCGTTTTCCTGCCGCCGCCGCGGCCTGCATCTGGGTCATTCCCTGGGCAAAGGTACTCAGCGGGGAGGTGAAGAGACGCACATACATAATGAAGGCCACAATAACGCCAAAGTCGATGACGCCGTCCATGGCCAGCTTGGAGCCGTAAATGCACACCGCCACATAGCCAAGATTGCCCACAAAGCCCATCAGCGGCTGCATGATGCCGGAAATAAACTGGGACTTTCTGTTGGCCTGGTAGACCTCTTTGTTGAGCCGGTCAAACTCCGATTTCATCTTCTTTTCTGCCCGGGAGATACGCACCACGTCGTGTCCGGTGTACATCTCCTCCACGTATCCGTTGAGCTGGCCCAGGGAGGTCTGTCTGGCCAGGAAATATTTCTGGGACCGGGACATGATCAGCCCCATCAGGGCAAAGCCCAGCAGCGTGGCCCCGATGGCGGCAAGGCTCATGTGCCACTCGGTGATGAACATCATCACCAGGCAGCCGATAAACTGGGCCGCGGCGGAGACCATGGAGGGCAGGCTGTTGGAAAGGCTCTGGACCAGTGTGTTCACATCGTTGGTCATGCGGCTGAGGATGTCGCCGTAGGGGATCCGGCCGAAGAGCTTCATGGGCGCCCGGTTCACCTTGTCAAATATGTCCGCACGCAGCCGGTTTGACAGGCGAAGGGTCACTGTTGCCAGAATAAAATGCTGGATAAAGCTGAATATGGAGCTGAGAACATACAAGCCCAGCAGAAAAAGGGCCGTTCTGGCGATGGCCTCCATGTCGATGCCGGTAGCAATGCCGTCAATAATGTACTGGGTGATTTTTGAAAGCTGGTTCGGGCCGATGATGGTCAGCACCACACCGAAGCAGGCAAAGAGGATGGCCACAATAAAGGGAAGAACAATGTCCTTTGCATGGCCGATCAGGCGGGAAAGCTGGCCGCCCATATCCACTTTTTCGCCGGTATAAACAACATGTCTTTTAGGATGCATGGTTTCCCTCCTTGTCTCCAAGTTCCCGGGCGGAGAGCTGGGAGAGCGCGATCTCCCGGTAGACCGGGCAGTTTTCCATCAGCTCCTCATGGCGGCCAAGGCCCACGGCCCGACCGTGGTCCAGAACCACGATTTTATCCGCGTTCTTTATGGTGCCGATGCGCTGGGCCACAATGAGCTTTGTGGTGTCGTAAAATTCATCCTCCAGGGCCCGTCTCAGCTTAGCGTCTGTTTTATAGTCCAGGGCGGAGAAGGAGTCGTCAAAAATCAGGATCTCCGGTTTTCTGGCCAGCGCGCGGGCGATGGATATTCTCTGCTTCTGACCGCCGGACAGATTGCCTCCGCCGATTTCGATCTTTTCGCCCAGCTTTTCCGGCATACGCTCCACAAATTCAGCGGCCTGGGAGACATTCAGGGCCTCCCATGTGTTCTCCTCGGACACGGCGGCGTCGCTCTCGCCGAAATTCACGTTTTCCTCCACGGAGCCGGAGAACAGCACGGCCTTCTGTGTCACATAGCCCAGCTTATCGTACAGGGCCTTGAAGCTGTATTCCCGGATGTCCTCGCCGTCTAAGAGAACCTGCCCCTCTGTGGCGTCAAAGAAGCGGGCTGCCAGGCTGACCAGCGTGGTCTTGCCGCTGCCGGTGGCGCCGATAAAGGCCACGGTCTCTCCCCGACTGGCCTGAAAGCTGATATTCTTCAGCACGGGGTGGCTGCTGTCCGGGTACTGGAAGGACACATTGCGAAATTCCAGGGTTCCCCGCTCTGTCCCCTCTTCCCTTTCGCCTTCTTTGACAGCGGGTTCGGTCTTTAATATCTCATTGATCCTCACCGCGGAGACCTGGGCCGCCGGGAGCATCATGAAGATCATCACGATCATCATCAGGGACATGACCACAAAGGTGGCGTAGGTACTGAACACCACCACATCGCCCGACAGGGCAATGCGGGCCATAAGGTCCGTGACAGGGATATTGTCGATGAGAGAGGCGCCCAGCCAGTAGATGCCCAGGGACAGGGCGCTCATGCCCAGACTCATCAGCGGCATGAGGGCCGCGAAGGTCCTCTGGTTGAAGAGCTGGGTATTGGTCAGCGCGTCGTTTGCCTGGCTGAATTTTTTGTTCTGGTATTCCTCGGCGTTGAAGGCGTGTACCACGCTGATGCCGTTTAAATCCTCCCGGGCGATGCGGTTGATGTCGTCGGTCTGCCGCTGCACCTTTCTGAATCTGGGCAGCAGGACGATCAGCGTAACGATCATCACCGACAGCAGAAAGACCACAAAGCAGGCCGTAAGGGCGGAAAGCTCCCAGCTCTTGTTGATGATCTTGATGACGGCCCAGACCGCCATCACCGGGGCCTTGATCAGGATCTGCAATCCCATGGCGATGAGCATCTGGATCTGGGTCACGTCATTGGTTGTCCTCACGATCAGGCTGGGCACGGAAAAGCCGTTCATCTCCTGCTTGCCGAAGGAGGAGACCTTGTCAAAAATTTCTTCTCTCACGGTATAGCTGAAGCCGGCGGCGGTCTGGGCCGCGAAATAGCCCGCGATCACCGCAAGGGCCATACTGGCGAGAGCGCAGCCCAGCATTTTCCCGCCCACGCTCCAGATCTCGGACTGCACGGAGCCGGGCGTCTGTATCATGACGGTGAGATCGCTCATGTAATCCGGCATGGCCAGGTCAAAATACACCTGACCCAGTACCAGAAGGACACACAGCAGAGCCATGAGCTTCTCTCTCCGCCTCATTTTTTTAAGCAGCGTTATCATTGTTCGTAACCTCTTTTGTCAGCATCTTGTAATTCCGGACCATGTACAGCGCGAAGGAAACGGTCATCATGATCACACAGATACTGATAAGCGCCGTTGACCATTGGCGGGAAATATCAAACCAGACGATGTGCAGAAACATCATGGCGTAGAGAAGCCAGGTACAGACCTTGCCGTGCCAGTCCGCGCCGCAGACCTTGCCGGTCTTTTTGATGACGAAAAGGCTCATAATGCCGTTGCACAGTTCCTTGAAGATGAGAAGCAGCAGCGGAACAAGCATCATCTGAAAGCGGGTCAGCAGACAAAACATCACCGACGCCTGGGTCAGCTTGTCCGCGATAGGGTCAAGGGCTTTTCCCAGATCCGTAACCATGTTGAAGCGGCGGGCAATAAAGCCGTCGATCGTGTCTGTCAGGCCGGACAGCACCAGCACTACGGCGGTAAGAACGTAGTTTTTCTGCGCACAGTACAGCCAGATGATCAGCGGGATCATGCACAGCCGCAAAAAGGACAGAAAATTTGGGATGGTAAAGATCTGTTTTCTCGTTATCTGCTTCATCGCTCAGTACCTCTCTCATTTTATGGGCAAAGTATAAATTCAAAGTTGCAACTTAATCTCAACTGAACTTCAACAATCGTTGAGAAAGGTCAAAAGCACCGCGTCCGGCAGACCCCTTACCGGTCTGCCGGACGCAGTGCTTTATTAAAAAAATGCGGATTTAATCCTTATATTCAAACATCAGGTCGTACATGCTGACGGTGTCGCCGTCCTTGACGCCCATTTCCTCCATGCGCTGGAACACGCCGGATTCCCGGAGGACCCGGTCGAAATACATGCGGCTCTCATAATCGGAGAAGTTGATGGTGGCCACAAGGCGCTGGAGCCAGGGGCCTTCCACCACCCACATGTCGTCGAACTGGCGGATGTCCAGAGCCTCGGAGGTGTCGATCACCGGTTCGGGCGGCACATAGTCCGCCTCATAGCTGGCCACCGGGGGAAGCTCCGCCAGACGGCGGGCGCACTCCTTGACCAGATCTCTGGTTCCCTCGTGGGTGACGGCGCTCATCTCGAAGAAGCTGTAGCCCAGCGCCTCCACATGCTCTTTCAGGCGCTGGATGTTCTCCCGGTCATCGCCCAGCAGGTCGCACTTGTTGGCCGCAACGATCTGGGGCCTCTGGGCCAGAGCAGGGTCATACTCGTGCAACTCCGCGTTAATGGCGTCAAAATCCTCCACCGGGTCTCGGCCCTCGCTGCCGGACACGTCCACCAGATGGATGAGCAGACGGCAGCGGTCAATATGGCGGAGAAAATCATGTCCCAGGCCAGCGCCTTCAGACGCGCCCTCGATAATGCCGGGGATATCCGCCATGACGAAGGAGACGCCTTCATCCACATACACCACACCCAGGTTGGGAAACAGGGTGGTGAAGTGGTAATTGGCGATTTTGGGATGGGCCTTGCTGACCACGGAGAGCAGGGTAGATTTGCCCACGTTGGGAAAGCCCACCAGACCCACGTCTGCCAGAAGCTTCAGCTCCAGGGTGATGTCGTGGCTCTCCCCGGGCAGGCCGGGCTTGGCAAACCGGGGCACCTGACGGGTAGGCGTGGCAAAGTGCATGTTGCCCCAGCCGCCCCGGCCGCCTTTTGCCGCCACCCAGTTTTCCCCGGTGGACATATCGTGCATGATGGCCCCGGTCTCCGTATCCCGGATGATGGTGCCTCTGGGGACTTTAATATACAGGGACTCACCATCCTTGCCGTAGCAGCGCTTGCCCTGGCCGGGCATACCGTTGCCCGCCACATATTTGCGCTTGTATCGAAAGTCCATCAGCGTGGACATATTGTCGTCAACAACGAAAACAATGTTTCCGCCGCGGCCGCCGTCGCCCCCGTCGGGGCCGCCTGCCGCCACGTATTTTTCTCTGTGGAAGGCTACCGCACCATCGCCGCCGCTGCCGGCCTTGATGGTGATCCGCGCCTTATCTACAAAAGAAGATGCCATTTCTGCCTCCCCTTCCTTCCATGGATAGAAAAAGGCCGGACAATTATGTCCGGCCTTTTGTCAACATTTACTGAGCGATTTCTTCGTAAACAGAGACCTTCTTGCGGTCCTTGCCCATGCGCTCGAACTTCACAGTGCCGTCCACGAGGGCGAACAGAGTGTCGTCCTTACCCTTACCAACGTTGGTACCCGGGTGGATCTTGGTTCCGCGCTGTCTGACAAGGATGTTGCCGGCCAGAACAAACTGTCCGTCGGCTCTCTTGGCACCAAGACGCTTAGACTCGCTGTCGCGGCCGTTCTTGGTAGAACCCATACCTTTTTTATGTGCCATTTAGGTTACACCTCCATAAGTCAATATCAGTTGCGGAAATTATGCGTTGATGGTCTCGATCTGGACCTTGGTGTAGGGCTGTCTGTGGCCCTGAGTCCTGCGGTAGCCCTTTTTGGGCTTCATCTTGTAGACGCGGACCTTTGCGCCCTTGCCGTTCTTCACCACATTGGCGGAGACGGATGCGCCTTCGATCACAGGTGCGCCGAACTTTGCGGTCTCGCCGTCGATCACGGCCAGAACCTGGTCGAACTTGACGGACTCACCTGCTGCAACGTCAAGCTTTTCCACAAAGATAACGTCGCCCTCGGCAACGCGGTACTGCTTGCCGCCGGTCACGATGATAGCATGCTTCATTGATTTTTCCTCCCTCTTTACAGGTCTCGCTCTTGGGGCGGAGACAGTTCTCTCTTGCAAACCCCTTCAATGCGGCCTTAGTAGGATACCACGACAAGCACGGCTTGTCAAGCGTTTTTGCGCACTTTCAGACTATTTTCTCTTTGTTTCCTGCGCGTCGCCGCAGGTTTGCCGGGCGTCCTCCACCACAAGGATAACCGCAAGGATCAAAACGAGAATAAGGAAAATCAGGAACGGGATCTTGAATACATCTCTGCTCAAAAAGTGCATTGCCGCATTCACTCTGTCCAGCACCCAAAGCACCATGAAGATGAGGGAAAGCACAATGCAGCTGTGCGCCAATACACGCTTTATCATATCAATCCTCCCCGATGTTATCCGACACATAGATGATGTCGTAAACAGGTCTTTTATAGGGATAGCTCTGCAGCTGCCCCTGCCACACAAAACCGGATGACTGGCCGCCGTCAAGGTTGTACGCCGCCGTGCAGCCCAGATCGGCAAAAAGCTGAGAGAGCTCTTCAAGCGTCATTCCCCTCGACGATTCAATGCGCCCGTCCACCTGAACAAAGCAGTAATGTCCGGGCTCAAAATAACCGATAGCCGAACGGGGATTTGCGCGCTGAACGTCGCTCTTGAATTGGGTCATGGCCTGACCGTTATCAAGAAGCATGGGGCCAAAGCTCCACACCTGCCATAGGCCCTTTTCGCTTTCGGCCTCAAGGTCAAAGTCCTCGTCGGCAAAGGTCGCCATCACGCCGTCGGTGTAGAGAACGCAGACATCAGCAAAGCGCGACTCTCTGTAGAGCACGCCGTTTCGAACGACGATGCCCTCGTATCTCCCGCCGTAGTGGTCGCCGGAAAGGGCCACAACAGCATTATAGAGAGAAGCTGTCTCACTTATCGGCGCACTGCGCGCGGAGTACACACCGTGGGAAAAACCGCCTCTCAGATACCGGATATCTGTGATGTATATATCGGCGACGTGATATATGATGCCGTCCTCTTCAATTCTGGAAAAGGTGACATTGATATTCTCGCTCATATACGCGTTTTCCGTTTGGACCACATCGCCGTCGGTAAACTTATCCGCGAACTTCTCCCGCCATGTCAGCGGGCGCTCCGGCTCTTCGGGCACAGGCCCGGCGTCCTCGCCGGTGACCGGCGCAGACGGCTCAGGCGCCGCAGGGGCCACAAGCTCCACCGGCTCAGTCTTGGGAGAGAAATCGAGCACATGGTGAAACAGAGCAAAGACATTCAGCCCTATGCCCACCAGCAGAATATCCAGGCAGAAAGAGCGTATCAGCTTCTTTTTCATTGCCTTCTCAGCTCTGGGGATAATATTTGGGGTCCAGATAGTAGAAGGAATAGGCGCCCTCGTCATAGCCGAACTGCTCCTTGAGAAGCTCGTAGCGCTCGTCATCGCGCCAGCCCTCCTCAGTGGGGTTCTCGGTGGTGGTGTTGATGACGCAGTTGGGCAGTTTTTCCCGGATGGTATCGATCTGGTCCTGGGGGATAGGCGTCATGCTGCCGATCCACAGGCGCTCCAGATTGGTCAGGCCATACAGCGGCGTGATATCCGTCACATTCTCCAGCCAGCAGATGTTCAGATGCTTCAGGTTGGTCAGCTCCGCCAGGGGCGACAGGTCAGACAGGAAGGTATTGAACACCTCCAGATACTCCAGCTTCTTGCAGGAGGCCAGGGGCGTGGCATCGCTCCAGTAATTGATGGCCAGCACAGCCACCTCCAGGTCCGGCATGGAGGCCACAAAGGAGATGTCGCCGATGATATTATGTCCAAGATCCAGGTATTTCACATCGGTGCAGTACTTCAGCGGAGCCACATTTTCCGCCGTGAGCCACTCGCCCTTGACGGAGGCCAGGATCTTCTCCACATCCGTTCTCACGCTGTACTGGGAACCGAAATTGATCCGCCATACCACCTTGATGTTGGGGAATGCGTTCCGGATCTCCTCCATCTGCTCGTTGGAAAGGCCGCAGGTGTCCATGTCCAGATAGGTGCATTTATTCATGTAGGGCAGCACTGCCTTCACCGCTTCTCCGGCGTCCCCCAGCCAGGTGTGGTTCAGGTCGATGATCTCGTCGGCGGTGGAGAAGGTCTTGTCGTAAATGGTAAAGCTGAAATCATAGCTGACGTCCGGCCTTGCGCTCTGGAATTTTCCTACCTCCGTAAAGCCGAGAGCCCCGGCGCTTTCCGACTCCCCGCCCAGATAGACATAGCTCAGCGCCGGAAGCTTTTTGATCTGTTCCGCCGCCAGGTCCACATCGGCAGGGCTCATGGCTGAGAAGTCAAGCTCGGTAACGCCGCAGTCATAGGTCTGCCCGTTTACCGCCACGCTGTATTGAAGGGCAACTTCGGGAAAGGCTTCATTGAGCAGGGACAGTTCTTCCACGCTGGGTTCCCTTGCGCCGAAGTCGATAAGCTCCAGACCGGTGAGATTCTCTGCCAAGGCGGCAAGTTCCTCCACGCTGCTTTCGGGATTCAGCGCTATGGATTTTGTGTTTTCGTCCACCTGAACGCCGTCGTAAAACACCGGTTCCGGCGTCTCTTCCGGCGGAATTTCCGTGCTGTTCTCAGTCGGGTCCGGAAGGTCGGACTGCCCGTTTCGATTCAGCGGCGGACTGATCAAAAAGAAGGCCGCAACAAGTATCCCTATTGCCAATACCGCCATAATCAGCTTTTTCATTTTTTCTCCTTTTCTGCTGCGCTGTTAAACTGCGTCATTGATTTTCTTTTGTAATTTTTAATTTTAACACAGCCTGCCGCTTCGGTCAATGCTTTTACCCTGCGGTCACGGCAGCCGAAAACGGTTCAGTCGTTCCGTGAACACTTTTCCGCGTCGATGGCCAGCACCAGCATCAAAGCGCACAGCGCGTCCTGCCCGTCCCGCACGTCGATCACATAGGTATCGGTCAGCCGGAATATCTCCTTGGAAACTGTGGCGACACAGCAGCCTGACCGGTCCATGATCCGGTAATCCCATTCAAAGAAGTCGCCCTCCACATGCCAGCCTTTGCAGTCGATGTTGTATCTGGGACGGAAAAGGGTCAGTTCCTTGCTGATGCAGCCCATATACTGTCCCCGGAGAAACAGCTCAAACTTGGGCAGTAAGGTCAATACCCGCTCCTTGACTGTGCCGATCTCGTTGCCGTAAGTGTCGTAGATTTTCAGGCAGTGTCCCCAGGAGAGCTGGCCTTTCACCACATAGACCGCCTGCCCTGCCTCGTTATAAATGTCATAGCTGTCAAACCAGGAAAACAGCCGCTGTTTGAAGTAAAGTTTCATCCCTATCCTCCCTTTTCATTCTTGAACCGGTATAAACTGTGTAAAAAAGACAGCATGGCATAGCCTCGCCGTGCTGTCTTTGGTCTTTTTTCCGGCTTATCCGACAGCTTCCACGCTCTCCGCGTCGATCAGGATAATGCTGCCGTCCTCCCCGCTCTGGGAGATCAGAATGTGCTGTCGTGTACCGTCTGCCGTGGTGTAGCTGATCATCAGATCGGGCATCCCCTCGGGGATGAGGGTGACCAGCTGGATCGCGCAGTCGTTCATATAGCTGCAGGCCCAGTGGCTTGCCGTCTCAAAGAACTTGTGGCTGTAATCGGCGTACTCAACAGAGCTGATGCTGACGTCGTACACCGTGCCCACGGCTTTGAGGCAGAGCTCCAGTCCCTCGCTGTCCGCTGTCACCTTGTCGATGATCTCCACGCTGCCGGAGGGCACATCGCTCTGCAGGGATGCTTCAAAGCTGCCGTCTCCGCTCACGCGCTCCGTGGGCAGCCACTTGGCGTCGATATAGTTCTCCAGCTCTTCATAGGGAACGGTGAAACGGATGATCCCCTCCGCGTAAGAAGCCAGTTCATAGACATCGGAAAACAGCACAAGGCCGTTTTCGTCAAAGTACCATGAGCCTTCACGGAGCAGCATGGCCAGGGCGGAGGGCAGATCCTCGATCAGGTCAAGACTTGCATAGGTCTCGTCTTCCTTGGCCAGGGTGAGCATGTATTCCAGAACAAAATCGGAAAACGCGTCATAGTCGGAAGTGAGCTTATCCAGCGTCAGCAGTTCGCCGGTCTGGGCGTCGTACACATAGCCAACGTCAAAGTAATTGCCGTGTGCGCCGCCGGTATAGGTCATGGTGGTGAACACCAGGCTAACTGCGTTGCTGTCTGCGCGGGAAATTCTGACCGTTCTGTCGCTGGAAAATTCAAGACCGATCTCGGCCCCGGTGTCCACGGAATAGCTGTAATTGTCCAGAGCCATTTCCAGCATGGCGTTAAGGCCGCCGCCTTCGCCGGTGCCGGTATAATACAGCTCATCCAGCAGGGCGATGTGGTCGTTGATGACCGCCGCCGCAGCGTCATTGCCCTCAATATGGACTTGGGGCGTATCATAGGAGAAGGTCAGGATGCGCTGTTCCTCGTTATCCGGGGCGTTGTGGATTTCCGTATGATTCTTTATGCTTACGATCACCCGGTTTCCCAGCTCCACCGGTTCCGGGCTGGGTTCAGGGCTCTCCTCCGGTTCGGGGGTGGTCTCCGGCTCCTGACTGGGCTCCACGGTGGGCAGAGGCGGAAGCTCCACCTGCTCAAGCTTCTCCAGCCCATCGCAGGCACACATGGTGGCCGCAAGAGCCAGAACAAGTATCAATGCCATGATCTTTTTCATTGTCTGTATCCTTTCATATGCTGTCATAGGGTACTTGCTTTGCAAGGGAAGAATTGGTATAGCGTTTATCCGCGGTCACTTCACGGATGATCTGAATTTCCGGCGGGAAAATGATCTCCTGCCCTTCGTTGTACAGCTCGATCTCCATGATGGCCCTATCGTTCCAAAAGGGATAGACGTCGATCTCGAACATTTGTTCCCTGTACGTCAGGCAGTATCTTTCCTTATGGATGACGCTGCGTGCCGGGTCTGCGTCCTCCAGGAGGCGCGTATACTCCTCCTCGCTGATCTCCCGCTCCAGCTCTATCCTTTTCACATCGCTGATCCGGGTTTTCTGCGTGTGCGTATAGACGTAAGCCCCATTCAGGCCCCGCTTTCTCACCCTTGCCGTGTGACCGTCCCGGGTTTTGAGATAGGTCTGGGTGATCTCTGTTTTTTCGGCCCGGCTGTTCAGCAGATCCATGTCCGGGTACCGGATCAGATATTTCCGTTCTATCTCGTAAATGCTGTCTTTCATCTCCATCACCGCTTCAAAGTATAGCCTAAAGATATGAATAAATCAAGGCGCGCACAGCTGGTTTTATACACTTTTCAACAAATATATAATTGCGGTAAACGCATTTCGATGGTATAATGAGAATAGTTTAACACACCAAAATTTTTAACGAGGTGGAGTGAAATGGCAAAAAGACCAAATATTCTTAAACTTGCTAGCAAGATAAGCCTTGAAAGCCTGACCTATACCGGCATCACCTACAATGACCCGGAGTACAGGATCCTTGAACCCATCGTCAGCGACGACATGTGCGAGGTCATGATGCACATGCGTCTGGAGACCCCCAGAACGGTGGAGGATATCGCAAGGCGTGCGAAAAAGAGCGTGGATTTCACCCAAACGCAGCTTGACAAGCTCGTTACCTGCGGCGTTATCCGCACAAGACCTGTGGACGGAGCGCCGGGCTACTATTACCCCATCTGGGTCCCCGGCATCATGGAAGGTATTCTGACCAACCGTGAGCAGTGCGATAAATACCCCGATTTGGGCCGCTGCTTTGAAGAGTACACCCGCCGCCGTATAAGCGTTCTGGCTCCCGTCATGGCCCCCGGCATGTCCTTCATGCGCGTCATGCCTGTCATGAGTGCTATCGAGAATAACTCCCGCACAGCTTCCTACGATGAGATCTCCACGCTGATTGACAAAGCGGAGATCGTCTCTGTAGGCCCCTGCTCCTGCCGCCGTGCCCGCCGCCTGATGGGTGAGGGCTGCGGCCACCTGGAAGAGGATATGTGCATGTACCTCAACGAAAACGCCCGCACTTACATAAAGACCGGCGCACACCGTGAGGTCAGCAAAGAGGAAGCCTATCAGATTCTGAAGCGGGCCGAGGACAACGGCCTTGTCCATGAGATCAACCAGGCCCCCGGCTTTGAGGACGCCAGCGCCATCTGCAACTGCTGCGGCTGCTCCTGCTTTGCCCTTCGCATCGGAGAGTATTTCCGCAAGCCCGACAGCCTGCGTTCCAACTTTGTGGCCAGGGTCGACAAGCAAAACTGCGTGGCCTGCGGCCAGTGCGTGGAAAACTGCCAGATGAACGCCCTGAAGCTGGGCCAGAAGCTCTGCTCCACGGAGCCTGTTGTGGGCGATGTGAGCACCGTCGAATACCGGAACAGCATGTGGAAAAAGTCTGACTACAACGTGGACTACCGCACCAACCGCACCGACGTGGTTTCCACCGGCACCGCCCCCTGCAAGTCCCAGTGCCCCGCACACATTCCCGTTCAGGGCTATATCAAGCTGGCCTCCCAGGGCCGGTACACCGAAGCGCTGGAGCTGATCAAGAAGGAGAACCCCTTCCCCGCCGTCTGCGGCCGTATCTGCAACAAGGCCTGCGAGGACGCCTGCACCCGCGGCAGCATCGACTCCCCCATTGCTATCGACGACATCAAGAAGTTCATCGCCGAAAAGGATCTGGAGACCGGCACCCGCTATTTGCCCAAGATGCTCAACCAGACCGGCAAGCCCTATCCCGAAAAGATCGCCGTCATCGGCGCCGGCCCTGCGGGTCTGAGCTGCGCCTACTATCTGGCCGTCAAGGGCTATCCCGTGACCGTTTTTGAAAAGGAAAAGCTGCTGGGCGGCATGATGACCCTGGGCATCCCCAGCTTCCGTCTGGACCGGGATGTGGTCAATGCCGAGATCGACATTCTCCGCGAGCTGGGCGTCGAGTTCAAACCCGGCGTTCAGGTGGGCAAGGACGTCACCATTCAGCAGCTCCGTCAGGAGGGCTTCAAGGCCTTTTACCTGGGCATTGGCGCATCCAAGGGCATGGCCGTGGGCTGCAAGGGCGACGATCTGCCCGGTGTGTTCACCGGCATCGACTTTTTGAAGGCCGTGAACCTGGGCGAGAAGCCCGAGATCGGCAATGATGTGGCCGTCATCGGCGGCGGCAATGTGGCCATCGACGTGGCCCGCACCGCTGTCCGTCTGGGCGCGGAGAACGTGACCATCGTCTACCGCCGGGGCCGTGACGAAATGCCCGCAGCCGACGACGAGATCGCGGAAGCGGAAGAAGAGGGCGTCAAGTTCATGTTCCTGGCCTCCCCCGTGGAGATCTGCGGCAAGGGCAAGGCTCAGGAGCTGCAGGTGGAGCTTATGGAGCTGGGCGAGGCCGACGCAAAGGGCCGCCGCAAGCCCGTGGGCACCGGCAAGTTCCAGACCGTTCCCGTCAGCAGCGTGATTTCCGCCATCGGCCAGCTTGTGGATATGGGCGGCATCGACGAGGGGACCAATATGCAGTTTAGCCGCAAGGGCACCGTGTATGTGGATTCTCTCAGCTACCAGACCGGCGAGCCTGACATCTTCGCGGGCGGCGACGTGGTGACCGGACCCAAGTTTGCCATCGACGCCATTGCCGCCGGTAAGGAGGGTGCCATCTCCATCCACCGCTTTGTCCATCCGGGCCAGCGTCTGGACTTCGGCCGCGACCGCCGGGATTACAAGGCCCTGGACGTCTCCACCGCCGCCGTCTCCATCGAATCCTTCGACACTGCTCCCCGGCAGAAGGCCGCCGGCGGCGCTGCCGCTGAGGCGAAAAAGACCTTCAAGGATCTGCGCGGCGTATTCACCGAGGAGCAGCTGAAGAAAGAGACCGAGCGCTGCCTTGGCTGCGGAGCGGTAATTGTGGATGAATACATGTGCGTAGGCTGCGGCATCTGCACCACCAAGTGCAAGTTTGACGCCATCCACCTGGAGAAGATCAGCGACAATGTGGGCACCCCCTATTTCCAGACCCTTGCCCGTATCGCCGGCAACGTGCCCGTCCGTCTGGGCACCGTCGCCGCAAAGAAGATCGGCTTTGGAAAGTAAGTGAGCGCCCATGCATGAGATTGGCGTAGTACGGCAGATGTGCAAGACCGTCATGGACTTTGCCGCCGAAAACAATATTCAGAGCATCAGCGAGATCGTTGTGGAGATCGGGGAATTGTCCCTGATCATCCCCAAGTATGTTGAGGATGTGTACCCTCTGGTCACAGAGGGCACCATGCTCAGCGATACAAAGCTCATCATGGAGACCGTTCCCGGTCTGGCCGAGTGCGACGACTGTGACGAGATCTTCAATGTTGTGGAGCACGAGGGCTACTGTCCCAACTGCGGCAGCTTTGACAAGACGATCCTGTCCGGCAAGGATTTCACCATCAAGGAAATCCACCTGCCGGAGGAATGACACGGCACATTATAATGAAAAACCGGAGGCCAAGGCTTCCGGTTTTTTCTATTTCCTGTTCAATTATTGGTCTGGATCGTCTGCTCAGTGGGATAATATTCGCCGCCGGGTTCCGGGACGGCCATGAATTTTGTACAGAACAAGATGGACAGCGTCAGCAGCGCCGCAATGCAGATGGCCAGAATATCGTCAAGCTTGATCATAAAACCCCTCATTCTTTTCTGTCTTTTGTCTCTCTATCTATAAAGACGCCGAAAAGGGGTGAAACGTCTCACGCTTTTTGACTTTCATTTTTTTGCACAATTTTGCAAGCAAAAAATTGTGTAAAACGCGAACAATTATTTTCCTATGTTCTTATTCAGTCTGGCCCTCAGCTCGATGAGTTGTCCGGCGATGGAGATGGCGATCTCCTCCGGCGTCTCCGCCTTGATGTCCAGGCCGATGGGCGAGGTGATCCGGGCAAAGTCCTCGTCCACAAAGCCGTACTCCTCTCTCAGCTTCTGATAAACGCCCGCTTTTTTGTGGGCGCTGCCGATCACGCCGATATAGCAGGCAGGGGTACGGAGGATCTGGGCCTGGATCACGGCGTCAAAGGCGTGGCCCCGGGTCATGATGCAGACGTAGTCCTGGTCCGTCACGGTAATATACCGGTCCACATGTTCAAAGTCGATGAGCTTTACCTCATCCGCCGTGGGAAACAGGTCCTTGGAAGCAAACTCCGGCCTGTCGTCCATGGCCACACAGCGAAAGCCCACATGGCTCAGCACCGGCACCAGCTCCTGGGCCACATGGCCGCAGCCGAAAACATAGACCCGGGAGGCCGAGCAGATCTGTTCGGCATAGTATTCCTCACCGTCTTTTTCCATGTGGGCCGGGTGGTGGCCCAGACTGTCTTCCAGCCAGGCCGGGGCTTCAAGGCCGTAAAAGCCCTCCGCCCGGGTGTACACGCCCAGCTTGCCGCCGTCGGAGATATGGGAGATGAGCCACATATCCTCCCCTTTGGCAAACAGCTCCTCCGCTTTCTCCGCAAGAGCGATCAGGCCCTCGTCCCCGCCGGGCAGGAAGCAGAAGAACACCTTCACCGCGCCGCCGCAGATCATTCCCAGATTCTGCACATCGTCCCGGGTCAGGCTGAAATCGTGGAGTCCGGAGGACTTATCCACCAGCACCTGGGCCGCGATGTGTTCCGAGCGGTACTCCACCGCGCCGCCGCCGATGGTCCCGCAGATGCGCCCCTGGGCGCCTACAAGCATTCTGGCTCCCGCGCCTCTGGGTGTCGCGCCGGAGGAGGCGATCACCGTGACCAGCACCAGGTCCTCCCCCGCTTTGAGCTTTTCCGCCATAATTCTGAACATGTTTCTCATACGATCAATTCCTTTCCGCATAAGCTATTTATCCCGTTTTTTATGGTTTTGGCTGTATCATATCGCCGTCTGTTAGCCTTGATTGCTTCCTCATTCCGGCATTTTGCCAGACTGGCGGAAAAACGCTCCTCCAGAGTGACGGTTTGGCTGCCCTGCACCAGCTTGTCCGCCATATAGACCAGCGCGGCCTCGTTGATCTCCGTGGAATCCTGGTCGTGATGCTGCCGGATCACATTGGCCGCCTCTTCATAGCCCAGCTCACTGAGCCAGGCGGCCCCCGTCCCCGGATGGTCGGGACAGGCCCGGGCGATATCATGCAGCAGCGCGGCGGAGCGCACAAGACTGCCGTTGAAGCCGCAGCCGGCCCGGTTCAGTTCTTCGCACAGCCACACAGCCTGATCCGCCACCGCAAAGCAGTGGGCCTTCAGTCTGTCGTCGGCCCCGGCCGCGTCCAGCAGCTTCTCACACAGCGCGTCATCCAGCGCCGGGTGGGGCAGGACGCCCTCCTGAATAACATGGAAGTTTCCGTCAAAGTCCAGCACCGAATAAGAGCCGCAGGGCAGCTTTATCCCCCGGCAGCGGTCCGCCGGGATCCCCTTGGCCAGACAGAGAAGAGACTGATTGACCGTGATGTGCGCCACGATAACGATATCCCCTTCGCTCCGATCCAGACAGGTTCGGACAGCCCCTTCAAAGCGCTTCTGCCCCTCAAAAACATCCTCCGCCCCGGGTATGGGGATATTGGGGTCAAGCCCACGGGCGGCATACAGCTCCGGCCAGCGCTCTTTTACCTCGTCAAAGCGCAGGCCGTCCCAGTCCCCCGCGCTCATTTCCGCAAGTCCTTCCACAACTACCGGCTCCGGGCAAAGAAATTGCGCCGTCTCCCGGCTCCGGGACAAGGGGCTGCAAAAAACAGCACTGGCGTTTTTTATCTCAGGAACGGTGCCCAGCAGCACCGCCTGGAGCTTTCCCAGGGTACTGAGCTTTACATCCGTCCGGCCGATATACCGGCGTTCACCCTGGGGAATGTCCGGCTTACCGTGGCGGACAAGAAATATCCTTCTCATCAAAATTCACCGCTGAAATATTTTTCGTACAAAACGTTTGCGCTGCCGCGGACCTCCTCCTGAAAGGCTTCAAAACGGGTCAGAAGCCGGCGTCCTTTCTCCGTCAGGCGGCTCTGCCCTCCCCCGGCTCCCCCCTGACTGCGCTCCACAAGAGAGCAGCCCAGCTGGGATTCCAAGGTGCGGATGATGTTCCAGCCGCTGGAATAGGAGATCTGCATGCGCTGGCAGGCGGTTCGGACAGAGGCGGTTTCATCCACAAGGGTCAGCAGCATGGCGATCTTACTGTCAAAAAAGGGCATTTCCTTTGCCAGAGAGACGTTTACCACCGGCCGGATCAGCTGCTTGTTGTGGTACTGGAGCAGGGCTTTATAATCGTCCGGCGTGTCCGCGTCGTGAAGCACGCCCTGGTCCGATACTTCGACCTGGGTCATCTCCACACCGCAGCGGGATATGGCCCCCTGCAGGCCCCGCTCGCCGGAGTCGGCAAGGATCTTTTCGATAATGGCGGAGGAGATCAGAATAGGGTGCCCCGTCTTTCCGTCACAGACCGGGCAGGCCAGCTCCGCGCCGGAATTTAAGAGCGTAGTCACCGTGTTTGCCGTAAACAGCGGGATATCCACCGGCGTAAAAAGGACCTTATCGCACTTGTCCCGCATATATTTCAGGCCGATCTTCGCCGAGTCGAACATCTGGGTGGTCTCATAGTTTTCATTGCGCAGAAAGATCACGCCGTTGTTGGCCAGATGGCGCTCCAACGTCAGGGCATTGTACCCCGTCACCATGACGATCTTCGTCACATCCGCCTGATGAAAAGTGGCGATGATCCGCTGGGCAATAGAGATCGAACCGATATTCAGCATGGGCTTGAAGTCGCCCATTCGCGAGGACATCCCCGCCGCAACGATCACAGCTCCGATATTCATGTTCAAGCTCCTCCAAATTTTTTATATAGTATAACTGATTTCTCCGTTTTTGTAAATCACCACAAAAACATTGTTATTGTAACAACGTTAAAAAGCTGATTTTATGCATAAACGCCAAAAAATGAATATTGATTTCTGCGACTTACTTTTGTATACAAGTTGACCAAAAAATCCGGCGGGCGGTAGAATGGAATTGACAAAACAGCTGTTTTCAAAGGAGGTCAAATGGACGAAGAATTATTTGAAATCACTGCGGACGTGGTAACCGTGGAGATCACCGACAAAAAGACCGGCCAGGTCTTCCGCCGGGAGCTTCCCATTGACTACTACGAAAACGCGAACTGCCTCAGGCTTCGGGGCGAAAATCTCAGCGGCGGGATGTCTGAGCTGGTTTTTTATACCGGCAGGGGCCTTGAACGGCTCAAGGATCTGACCGGGCTGGGACCGAACCACGACGGCTGCGGCAGCCACAAGTAAGTTGGAAGGTACTGAGAAAAACATTAGTTTCAGGAGGTAAGGTATGATAAAGAAAACACTTGTCATCAACGGCGTGAAGCGCAATCTGGTATTGGAGGGCACCGAAACCCTGGCCCAGGTGCTGCGCGATCGCCTGCTGCTCACCGGCTGCAAGATCGGCTGCGGCGAAGGCCACTGCGGCGCCTGCAACGTCATTATGGACGGCAAGGTGACCAAGGCCTGCATCACCAAGATGAGCAGAGTCAGAGACAATGCCGAGATCACCACCATCGAGGGCATTGGCACCATCGGCGACATGCACCCCCTGCAGGTGGCCTGGATGGCTCACGGCTGCGCACAGTGCGGCTTCTGCACCCCCGGCTTCATCATCAGTGCAAAGGTGCTGCTGGAGCAGAACCCCAACCCCACCCGCGAGGAGGTACGCGACTGGTTCAACAAGACCCGCAACCTGTGCCGCTGCACCGGCTATAAGCCCCTGGTCGACGCCGTTATGGACGCTGCCGCGGTTCTGCGCGGCGAGAAGACCAAGGAGGACCTGGTCTTCCAGCCCACCGGCGACAGCATCAAGGGCACCAAGTACATCCGTCCCTCCGCTGCCCAGAAGGTCACCGGTACCTGGGACTTCGGCGCTGACGACGCGCTGAAGATGCCCGAGGACACCCTGCGTCTGGCCCTGACCCAGGCCAAGGTCTCCCACGCCAACATCAAGAGCATCGACACCTCCGAGGCCGAGAAGATGCCCGGCGTATTCAAAGTCATCACCTATAAGGACATTCTGGCCGTTGGCGGCACCAACAAGATCAACGGTCTGGTCATGCTGCCCAAGCACAACAAGACCGACGGCTTTGAGCGCCCGGTGCTGTGCAGCGATAAGATTTTCCAGTTCGGCGACGCCATCGCCATTGTGGCCGCCGACACCGAAGAGCACGCCCGCGCCGCTGCCGACGCGGTGAAGGTAGAGATCGAAGAGCTGCCCGCCTACATGAGCGCCCCGGACGCCATGGCTGAGGACGCCATCGAGATCCATCCCGGCACCCCCAACGTCTTCTTCGAGACCAACTGCATCAAGGGACCTGACTTCGATTGGGACAGCATTCCCGATTCCCAGCAGGTGGAGATCGAGAGCTACTGCTCCCGTCAGCCCCATCTGCATCTGGAGCCTGACTGCGGCTATGGCTACATCGACGAGGACGGCATGGTGACCGTCCACTCCAAGTCCATCGGTATCCACCTGCACATGCCCATGATCGCAGGTGGCATCGGCGTTCCCATGGAGAAGCTGCGCATTGTCCAGAACCACGCCGGCGGCACCTTCGGCTACAAGTTCTCCCCCACCAACGAGGCCCTGATCGGCGCTGCCGCAATTATCTGCCAGCGTCCCGTCTCTCTGGTGTTCAACCAGTTCCAGAACATCACCTACACCGGCAAGCGCTCTCCCGCCTTCATGCACATCAAGCTGGCAGCGGACGAGAAGGGCAAGCTTCTTGCGCTGTGGGGCGATAACTACGTTGACCACGGCCCCTACTCCGAGTTCGGCGACCTGCTGACCATGCGTCTGAGCCAGTTCACCGGCGCAGGCTACGGCATCAACTCCATCCGCAACAAGAGCCAGACCGTGTTCACCAACCACGCCTGGGGTTCCGCCTTCCGTGCATACGGCTCTCCCCAGTCCTTCATGGGCTCTGAGATCGCCATTGACTGTCTGGCCGCCAAGATGGGCATTGATCCCTTCGAGATGCGCGCCATGAACTGCTACAAGGAGTCCGAAGGCACCACCATCCCCACCGGCTATCCCCCCGAGGTCTACTGCGAGGAAGCCCTGTTTGACAAGGCCCGTCCTCTGTACGAGGCCGGCAAGAAGAGAGTGGCCGAAAAGAACGCCGCCTCCGACGGCAGATATAAGTACGGCATCGGCGTTTCTCTGGGCGTATACGGCTGCGGCCTGGACGGCGTTGACGCCTCTACCGCCATTGCTGAGCTGAACCCCGACGGCACCGTCACCATGTACGCTGCCTGGGAGGATCACGGCCAGGGCGCCGATATGGGTGTTGTGGTCTCCGCCCACGAGACTCTGCGTCAGGCCGGCATCCGTCCCGACCAGATCCGTCTCGTGATGAACGACACCAAGTACACCCCCAACGCAGGTCCCGCCGGCGGCTCCCGCTCTCAGGTCATGACCGGCAACGCCTGCCGTCTGGCCGCTGAGAACCTGGTGGCAGCCATGAAGAAAGAGGACGGCACTTACCGGACTTACGACGAAATGAAGGCCGAGGGCCTTGAAACCAAGTACGAGGGCAACTGGGTAACCACCTTCTGCGCGGATCATCCCATTGACCAGGATACCGCCCAGGGCGATCCCTTTGCCACCTACATGTACACCATCTTCCTGCCCGAGGTCCGTGTGGACACCCAGACCGGCAAGGTCAAGGTGGAGAAGTTCACCTGTGTTGCCGACGTGGGCACCATTATGAACAGGCTTCTGGTGGAAGGCAACTTCTACGGCGGCCTTGTCCAGGGCATCGGCCTGGCCCTCAGCGAGGACTTTGAGGACCTGAGCAAGCACACCAGCCTGCTCAAGTGCGGCATCCCCTACCCCAACGATGCTCCCGATGACATCGAGCTGCACTTCAACGAGACCTACCGTCCCAACGGCCCCTACGGTGCCGCCGGCTGCGGCGAGGCCCCGCTGGATGCGCCTCATCCGGCCATCCTGAACGCCATCTACAATGCCACCGGCGCACGCATCACCCGTATCCCCGCCCGTCCCGACAAGGTGCTGGCCGCCCTGAAGGAACTGGAGAAGTAATTTACAGCCCTTTGATTCCATGATACAATAGAGAGGCTTACTTAAGCCTCTCTATTGAACTATTTGCCTCAGAGGAGGTATTAAAATGGCACAAATCAATGAACGGGGCTCCACCCATGTATACCACGTCAACCGCCTGTCCAAGGACATGATGGACGAGATGATCAGCCGCTGTATCTACGAGCAGCCGGCCTACTGCAACGCCGCCTGTCCGCTGAAGCTGGACACCAAGGCCATGCTGAAAGCCGTGGCGGAGGGCGATTATAAAAAAGCCCTTTCGCTGTATGAAAAGGCCAGCCCCTTTGTCCACATTCTGTCCTCCGGCTGCGACGCGCCCTGCGAGGCAAAATGCAAGCTCTGTGAGCGTGGAGATGGCGTTGCCATAAAGGACATCGAAAAGGCCGTGGCGCAATACGGCGTCCGCAGTAAAAGCGGCGGCGTTTTTCGCATGAAAAAGAAAAAGACCGTGGCCCTGTTCGGCTCAGGGCTGTTCTGCCTGTTTCTCGCCGGCGAGCTGGAGAGAAAAGCCTATCCCATCACGGTTTTCTGCGAGGAAGCGGATCTGGAGTCCTTCCTGGCCGCTGAAACCGGCTTTTTAAGTCCGGAGGCCTTTGCCGCGGAGCTGAGCCGCCTGAAGGGTATGGATATTCAATTTTCCTTTGGGAGCAAACTGGACAGGGAGTTTTTCCTGGAAAAGCGTCCCGGCTTTGACGTGGTCTGTGCCTCAAAGGCTGCGGCACTGCGGTTCTTCCCGGAGGCGGTCTGCGATGAGGCGCTGATGGTCTATCTGGAAGAGAAGCTGGTCATGGGGCTTGAAGGCCGTGTGCTGGACTGCGCCTTTGCCGCCAAAAGAGCCGCCCTCTCTGTGGACCGGCTGGCCCAGAAGCTGGATCCGGGCAACTCCCGGGGCGAGGAAGGGGCGACGGAGACCCGGCTCTATACCAGCCTTGAAGAGGTTCAGGACTCTGTGCGCGTCCCCTCCCGCGGTGAGGGCTACACCCGGGAACAGGCCGTGGAAGAGGCCCGGAGGTGCATACAGTGCCACTGTGACGAGTGCAAAAAGGGCTGTGCCTATCTGGAACACTATAAAAAATACCCCGCCCTGCTGGGCCGGGAGATCTTCAACAACACCCAGATCATCATGGGCGACCATCAGCTGAACAAGCCCATGAACTCCTGCTCCCTCTGCGGGCAGTGTAAGGTCACCTGCCCCAACGGCTTTGACATGGCAGAGGTCTGCCATCTGGCCCGGCAGAACATGGTCTCCACGGACAAAATGCCCCTGGCCCCCCATGAATTTGCCCTGCTGGACATGCTCTTTTCCAATGACGAGGCCTTTCTCTGCCGCCCCCAGCCGGGCTATGAACAATGCCGCTATGTGTTTTTCCCCGGCTGTCAGGCCGCGGCCATCGCGCCGGAGACGGTGAAAGCCGCCTATCTGGACCTGTGCAGCCGTCTGGACGGGGGCGTGGCCCTTATGCTGGGCTGCTGCGGCGCCATATGCGACTGGGCCGGGCGTGTTGAGATGCTGGACACCGTGACAGAATTTATTGACCGGCAGCTGGCGGCTTTGGGAAACCCCATTGTCATTGCCGGATGCCCCAGCTGCAAAAAGCAGCTGTCCGCCCACGAGGGCATAAAAATCAAGGGGATTTGGGATGTGCTGTGCGAGATCGGGCTTCCGGAGGGCGCACAGGGCCTTGACCGGCCCGCCGCGCTGCACGACTCCTGCGGCTCCCGGGGCGATCAGGAGACCCAGAAGGCCATACGGCGCATTGCCGGTCTGCTGGGCTGCCGGCTTGTGGAGACGCCCTATTCCGGCGACCGCTCCCCCTGCTGCGGCTACGGCGGGTTGACCGCCTACGCCAACCGGGAGCTGGCCCACGAGATGACGGAGAAGTGCCTTGAACGCAGCGACGCGCCCTATATCAGCTACTGCATGGCCTGCCGCGACCGCTTTGCCCGGGAGGGCCGGGAGTCCCGGCACATTCTGGAGCTGGTTTACGGCACCGACGCCGGCGCGCCGCCGGATATCAGTCAGAAGCGCTATAACCGGCTCACACTGAAAAATGATCTGCTTTTCAATATCTGGGGCGAGGAGACGTCAAACATGGAACCGGATTACAAGCTGGAATTTACTGAGGAAGCCCTGAAAATCATGGACGACCGGATGATTTTGAAGTCCGATGTGATCGGCGTGATGGATGAGCTGCGGCAGACGGGAGAGGCCATTTTCGATGCCGAGACCGGTCTGCTCATCGCCAGACGGCGTATCGGCAACGTGACCTTCTGGGTCAAATACACCGAGACGGAGGACGGCGGCTACCTTGTCCACCGGGCGTACAGCCACAGAATGAACATCGTGCTGAGGAAGTGAACACATGCAGGATAAAAATTACTATACCATCGACCCGGAGGGCAAGCTGAAGTGCATGAAATGCGGCGTGGCTCTGGAAAAGGGCAAGGCCAAATTCATGTATCTGGACAATGGCTTTCCCGTGGAGCTGCCCGTCTGCCCCCAGTGCGGCTTTGTCTATGTGCCGGAGGAGCTGGCCCTGGGCAAGGTGCTGTCCGTGGAAAAGGCGCTGGAGGACAAATGAAGGGCCATCCGGGCGGAGTGGCCCACAGCCTGCGGATGCTGGAGCTGAGCAAGCTGGAAAAGGGCGCGAAAATTCTGGATATGGGCGCAGGAAACGGAGAGACGGTGCTGCTTTTGCAAAGCCTGGGCTTTGCGGCCCAGGGGATCGACCTGGAGCCCGGGTCTGACGCCGTCAGGCAGGGCAATTTTCTGTATTCCGGCTACGCCGACGGCTCCTTTGACGCCGTCTTGTCCCAATGCGCCTTTTTTGTCAGCGGCGACATCCCCGCCGCCCTGCGGGAGAGCCACAGAATTTTGAAACCGGGTGGACTGCTGCTCCTTTCCGACGTGTGCTTCATAACCGGCGAGGAGCTGCGGCAGCTTGCGGAGCGCTGGGGTTTTGCTGTCCTTCATCAGGAGGATCTGACCGCCCTCTGGCGCGAATACTATATTGAAGCCCTGTGGGCGGGCACGGCGGACTGTGTCCCCTGCGGCAAAAAGTGTACTTATCAACTGCTGATTTGCAGGAAGGAGTAAACCATGGACCTTTTTGACAGAATCATGGAGCTGTCCCGATACGGCTATTTTTGTTCCCAGATCCTGGCCATCCTGATGCTGGAGACCACGGGAGAGGAAAACCCGGGCCTGGTGCGCGCCATGGGCGGGCTCAACGGCGGCGTGGGCTTTTCCGGCGGCTGCTGCGGCTGCATGACCGGCGGCGCCTGCGTCATCTCCTATTTCACCGGCAAGGGTGAGGACACCGGCATGGACGCCCCGGAGCATAAGAGCGCCATGGGCGAGTTCACCCGCTGGTTCAACGAGGAGATGCTGATCCAGTATGGCGGCACCGACTGCAATGAGATTACCCGGGGAAACCCCGCCAAGCGGGTGGAATACTGCCCTCAGATCATTGCGGCCACCTATGAAAAATGTATGGAAATTCTCAGTGAAAAGGGTCTGATCTGAATGCTCATCGGAAAAACCCAGAGCGTATGCCCCCAGTGTCTCCGCCTGCTGGACGCGGAGAAGCACAGCGGGGACGACGGCTGTATATATATGACGAAAACCTGCCCGGAGCACGGGAAGTTCACTTCCCTGATCTGGGAGGGAGACCTGCGCAGTTATCTGCAATGGTCCAGCGAAAATACCAAAAATGAGGCCCCCGTTTTGCCAAAAATGACAGACAAGGGCTGCCCTTATGACTGCGGCCTGTGCGCAGAGCATCTGCGCAAGGGCTGCTGTATGCTTTTGGAGCTTACCAACCGCTGCAATCTGCGCTGCCCGGTCTGCTTTGCCTCCGCCGGGGAGCAGGCGCCCGCCGACCTGAGCATGGAGGAGATCGAAAAGCAGTACGATTTTCTCATGGCCCACGGCGGCCCCTTCAACATCCAACTCTCCGGGGGCGAACCCACCGTCCGGGACGATCTGCCGGAGATCATCCGTCTGGGCCGGGAAAAAGGCTTCAGCTTCTTTCAACTGAATACCAACGGCATCCGGCTTGCGGAGGAAAAGGATTACGCGGAAAAGCTGAAAGCCGCCGGGCTTGACACGGTCTTTCTCCAGTTTGACGGCCTGGACGATTCGGTTTACATAACACTTCGTGGAAAAGCCCTGCTGGCGGAAAAGCTGCGGGCCATGGAAAACTGCGCAAAGGCAGGGCTTGGCATTGTGCTGGTGCCGGTGATGGTGCCGGGGGTGAACGACATGCAGGCCGGCGATCTTCTGCGCTTTGCCCTTGAACACATGCCCTCTGTCCGGGGGATCCATTTTCAGCCCATCAGCTATTTCGGCCGCTGTGGCCTTGACCGGCCGGGAAGACCCATCACCATTCCCCGTATGCTGCGCCTGATTGAGGAGCAGACCGGCGGACTGATGAAGGCGGCGGATTTCAGCGGCGGCGGAGCCGAGAACCCCTACTGCTCCTTCCACGCAAGCTACATGAAGCGAAAGGACGGCAGTCTGAAGCTGCTGCCCAAAAAGTCCGGCTCCTGTTGCTGCTGTACCGGCTCTGACGACTCCCGGGAGTTTGTGGCAAATCAGTGGGGCGGCAGCGGCAGCAAAGCGGAATTTGCCGCCGACGGCGAGATGACGGAGACCTCCGCCCTGGACGAATTTCTGGAACAGGCCAGGCTGAACACCTTTGCCGTGTCCGGCATGGTGTTTCAGGACGCCTATAATCTGGATCTGGAGCGGCTAAAGCGATGCTACATCTGCGAGGTGGACAGCCGTTACGGCCTGGTGCCCTTCTGCGCGTACAATCTGACTGACACGGAGGGAAGGTCCTTATACAGAAGATGAACAGAAGCAAGCTTGACGCCCTCATCATGGAACAGGAGGGCCTGAACAGCCTGAGCCGGGCTGACATTGAGGCGGTTCAACTGCAAAAACTGAATGATCTCCTTTCCCGTGAACAGCAGCGGCAGGGCTTTTATCGGGCTCTGCCCTCCCATCTGGACAGTCTGGAGGAATTAAGGACCCTGCCCTTTACCACCGACGAGGATCTGGCCTTGAACGCCCCTTCCCTGCTGCTCACCTCCCAGGCGGAGATCCAGCGGGTGCTGTCCGACGCCACCAGCGGCACCACCGGGACGGCGAAGCGGGTTTTTTACACCCTTGGAGACTGTGAAAACACCGTCCGCCTTTTCATGGCCGGGCTCAGCGAGCTGATTTTTCCCGGAAGCTGCACCATGATCTGTATGCCCTTCTCCGGGCCTTACGGCCTTGGGGAGCTGATTGCCGAGGCGGTCACCCGTCTGGGCGCAAAGCCCCTGAAGCTGGGCGTGAGCCTGAACTACGGCGAACTGAGCGAAGTTATGGACCGGGAAAAGCCGGATACCTTTGTGGGGATGCCGGTACAGCTTCTCTCCCTGCTCCGCTTTTGCGGCAAGGGCAGTCTGCGCCGGGCGCTGATCAGCGGCGACGCCTGTCCCCTCTCCGTCACCCGGCGGGCCGAGGAGCTTTTGGGCACCCGGCTGTTTCCCCACTACGGGTCCAGGGAGATGGGCCTTGGGGGTGCGGTCACCTGCCCCGCCCATGAGGGGATGCACCTGCGGGAAAACCATGTCATCGCAGAGATCATCGACGAGGAGGGCCGTCCCCTGCCCCATGGCCAGTACGGCGAGCTGGTGATCACCACCATCGGCATGGAAGCCATGCCCCTCATCCGCTACCGCACAGGGGACTATACCCGGATTTTCCCGGAGTCCTGCCCCTGCGGCAGTGCGACCGTCCGGCTGGACACCCTGCGTCGAAAAGGCGTCAGCGCCGATATTCTCAACCTTGACGAGGAGATTTTCGATCTGCCCTTTGTGGTGGACTACCGGGCGGAGCTGTCCGGGGATACGCTCTGCATAGAGGCTCTTTGTCTGGACGGCAGTGGGGAGGCCCTTGAAGATGCCGCCCTGCGGGCCATGCCGGGAAAAAAGGTAAAAATAAAAATGGGGACCGCGTCAAAGGACGACAGGCCCATGGTTTTGGGAAAAAGGAAAATATTTTGAACAAGAAAATCTCCCTTCGGACGTCCGGAGGGAGATTTTATCGTTCGGTATGATTAATAACGTCCGAAAGTGCAGTTGGGGAAATGGCAGCTCTTGCAGAGCTGGCACAGGCCGCCGTCGCCCAGGCGGACAAGATCCTCCTTGGTGAGCTTATCTCCGGCGAAGATCTGAGGCAGCAGCACATCGAATATGGTGGTAGGCAGACTGACCGCCGCGCCGGGGACGCCCAGAATGGCCACATCGCCCAGATAGGCCACCAGCGTCATGTTGCCCGGCTGAGAGGGCACACCGTGGCTCACGATGTCCGCGCCCAGCTTCCGGATGGCGGTGGGGGTCAGGTCGTCCGGGTCCACGGACATGCCGCCGGTGAAGATCAAAAAGTCCGCTCCCGCATCCAGATAGCCCTTTGCCGCGGCGACGATCATGTCCAGATCGTCATCGCAGATGGTGACGCCCAAAATCTCGCTGGGGTACTTCTGCAGCTTGGCCCGGACCACCGGCTCAAATTTGTCCTTGATCCTGCCGGTATAGATCTCGGACCCGGTGATGATAACGCCCACTTTCATAAATTTATAGGGACGCAGGTCAAGCAGGCGGCGGCCCCTGCACAGCTCCTCGGCCCGGATGATCTGTTCCTCCTGGGTCACCAGCGGCACAATGCGCATGGAGGCCAGCCGTGCCCCCGCTTCTACCGGGTGGTGATCGGGCAGGGTGGAAATGGTCAAGTCCCCGATGGAGTTGACCTGGCGCAGAAGCTCCGTGTCCACGCGGAACATGCCCCGCTGATCCGCCATGAGCAGCACCTTGCCCTCAGAAGGCTCGGTATAGTGTGCGCCCTCCACTGGGGCCATAGCGGCCATGCGGCGGGCAGCGTCCTCCTCGTGGATCTCCCCCGCGTCAGCCTGCCAGATAAACACCGTGCGTTTGCCCAGATCCAGAAGCTTGGGAATATCCTCCTCGCGGATCACATGGCCCCGCTTGAACGCGGCGCCCTTGAAGCCGTCGCGCATCTCCGTGATATCGTGACAGAGGGTCATGCCGACAGCGTCTTCCACTTTAACCTTTTTCATATTTTTATGTCCTTTCGGATATTTTTATTCTGTTAACAGCAGCAGGCTTTCAGGCGGCAGAGTAACGCTGACCTTTTCCCCTTCCACACTGTGCCACAGTTCCTTTTCCAGCTCCCAGCCGATGAGCGACGCAGCTTCCGCCTGCTCCGGCAGGAGCATGACCGTGTAGGAGAAAGGATTTTCGATCACGTCAGCCACATGGCAGACAAAGCTGTTGCGCCCGCCGTCGCCAAGGCGGATATCGTGCATCCGTATGCCCACGCTGCGGGTCCCTTCCGGGTCCTGTTCCGTCTCCAGCTCGATACCCCAGTCCAGGGCTTTGATACGCCGCTGGCCAATTTTCTCCATGCGGCTGATGTTTTTGCAGCCGGTAAGGATCGCGCCGTTTACCGTTCCCGGCTGACGGAACACCTCATCCTTCAGGCCGAACCGGTCCACCTGGCCGTCTTTGATAATGGCGATCTTGTCCGACAGGCGAAACACCTCGTCCCTATCGTGGGAGACAAGGACAACAGTCTTTCCAAAGTCCTGAATGACCTGGTGCAGCTCCCGCTCCAGGCGAAAACGCAGATGGCTGTCCAGGGCGGAAAAAGGCTCGTCCAGCAGGAGGATATCCGGCTCAGAGACCAGAATGCGCGCCAGGGCCACTCTCTGTTGCTGACCGCCGGAGAGCTGGTAAGGCAGATGGTTTGACAGTTCCGACAGACCGAAGCTGTCCATAACGGCGGAAATGCGGCTTTTGCGCTTTTCCGGGGCCTTCTCCCGCTTTGCACCGGCCTGGATATTCTGCAGCACAGTCATATTGGGAAACAGGGCGTAATTTTGAAACATCAGTCCGGTCCGGCGCTTTTGGGGCGTCAGGTCTATCCCCTTTTCCGAGTCGAAAAGGGTGCGGCCATCCACGACGATTTTTCCTCTGTCCGGGCGCTCGATCCCCGCAATACACTTGAGGGAGAGACTTTTGCCGCAGCCGGATGCGCCCAGCAGGGCCAGCGTCTCGTTCTCCGCTTCAATTTTTACCTTGAGCTTGAATGAGCCAAGGTTTTTTTCTATATCTGCATACAGTGACATATTACCCCCCGGCTTTCCCTTTTCGCAAGCCTCTTCCCGACTTTTTCTCCAGCATATTTACCGCCAGCAGCACCACAAAGGAGATGGCCAGGTTCACCATCACCCATTTGAAGGCCAGTGCGTCGTCATTGGTCCGCCAGAGCTGGTACACGGTGGTGGATATGGTGGCGGTCTTTCCGGGCGTATAGCCGGCGATCATGCTGGTGGCGCCATACTCGCCCAGAGCTCTTGCGAAGGCCAGGACCGTACCGGCCAGGATCCCCTGGCGGCAGTAGGGCATTCTGATGCGCCAGAAAATATAGGTATTGGAAAGTCCGATGGACTTTGCCGACCAGGCCAGGGTCTCGTCAAAGGATTCAAAAGCGCCCCGGGCCGTCCTGTACATCAGGGGGAAGATCACCACGGTGGTGGCAAAGATGGCCGACCACCAGGTCATGGTGAGCTTGATGCCGAAAGCAGAGAGAAACCAGGCGCCGATAATGCGCTTTGGTCCCAGCACACGCAGCAGCAGGTAGCCCACCACAGTGGGCGGCAGCACCAGCGGCAGCGTGAGAATAACATCAAGTAAGCCCTTGATCATCCTTGGGGCCTTGGCAATATAGTAGGCGGCAAATATGCCCAGAAAAAAGATAATGACCGTGCTGATGCCTGCGATCCGCAGGGAGTTTAGCAGCGGAAACCAATCCATAAATCATCTCATCCTTTTATAAAACAGGCGGGCGAAAGCCCGCCTGTTTGTTTGATCTGTTTTAGGCAACGGGAGTAAATCCAACTGCTTCAAACACTGCGTCAGCAGCGTCACCCTTGAGGAAGTCCAGGAAGGCCTGGGCTGCGTCGGGATTCTTGGAAACATTCAGCACGGCGGCGGGATAGATGACCTGTCCGCACATCTCAGCGGTGGCGGTGTCCACAACCGCCAGGCCGGCGGAGGCCGCGTCGGTGGCGTAGATGATGCCGCAGTCCACGGTAGCCTCAGATACCTGGGTGGTGACTTCCTTCACGTTGGAGCCGTAGGTGATGGAGCCTGCCTGGGCAAGCTGCTCCTCATCCAGGCCAAAGAAAGTCAGGATCTTCTGGGTGTACTGGCCCACAGGAACGTCGGCGTTGCCCATGGCCAGCATGATGCTGCCAGCTTCCAGTCCGGCCTTCAGGTCCTCATAGGAATTGATGCCGGCAGGGTTGCCATCGGGAACAGCCAGAGCGACCTTGTTCTCCAGAATGTCAAAGCGGCTGCCTTCCAGAACGAAGTCCAGACCTTCGGTGTTGACGGAAGCGTCAGCAGTGATGTCCAGCTGATTCATCTGCTTCTGACCTGCGGAGATGAAGATATCGCAGTCAGCGCCTTCCTGGATCTGGGTCTTCAGGGTGCCGGAAGAGTCAAAGTTAAAGACGATGGTGACTTCGGGGTGCTCTGCCATGTATGCGTCGCCAAGCTCAGTCAGGGTCTCGGTCATGGAAGCGGCCGCGAACACGATCAGCTCCACCGGTTCAGCCTCAGGGGCGGGAGCTTCGCTTTCAGGGGCAGCGACTTCTTCACTCTCGGCAGGGGGAGTGCTCACAGGCTCGTCCTTGGCGCCGCAGCCGGTCAGAACGGCCAGCAGCATCAGCATACAGAGTATGAGCGCAAGAAATTTTCCTTTCATTTCATTTCCTCCTTACGATTAAGCGAATGTTTTTCGTTTGCAACTTGTATTCTATTATAATTCGGTACTTCATTTTTTGCAAGTAATTTAGTTTAGTTTTTTTATTTAACAAGAAAAACGGCTGTCAGAGCAGTGCTTTCTTGCTCTGACAGCTGTGTCTGTGCGCTTATCCACTTTATTTTGTCATCAGCTCAATGATGGTTCTGTCCGTCTCCTTCATGCCGTGCCGGCCCAGAACGCCCACGTTCCTGATGGTGTTTTCCACGCCCTTCAGAATGATGCCGTCCCCGCCGTAAAACTGCTGTCCCGCGTCATACATCTCCATGGCCAGCAGTCCCGAATCCACTGCCACGGCGATCTTGGCCGCGCAGCTGGGTTTCGCCCCGTCGCAGACCATACCCGAAGAGATGGCCAGGGCGTTTACCAGGGCGTGGGAGATGCTGTCCAGGTCTCCGCCCCGCAAATAGGATACGGCAGCGCCCGCGCTGGCCCCGGCGCTGACCGCGCCGCAGTAGGCGGAGAGGCGGCCGATCCCCTCTTTCAGGTGGATGGCGGTAAGATTGGAGATGGCCAGGGCCCGGTAAAGCTTTTCCTTGCTGCTGCCCAGTTCCAGGGCGTATTCCACCACTGGTACGCAGACGGTGATGCCCTGGTTTCCGCTGCCGGAATTAATGATGACCGGAAGCTCACAGCCGCCCATTCTGGCGTCAGAGGCGGCGGCAGCCTTGGCCCGGGCCAGGGTGTGCACATCGTCTCCCTGGTTAAAAAGGACCTTTCCGATGTTGGCTCCGTAATCCCCGTTCAGCCCCTCCCCGGCGATGGCGCAGTTATATTCGATCTGCCTATCGAACAGCTCCCGCACGTCCTCCACGTCAAGGGATTGGGCAAAATCATAGATATCTTCCACCGAGAGCAGCCCATAGTCCAGCCCGCTCTCCGCCGCCGGGTTCACCGGCTCGTCTTCAAAAAGCACCTGGCCGTCTTTTTCCACCAGTGCCAGCCCGGTGTGGTGGTTGATGATGCGCACCTTTGCGCTGCTTTCGCCTGAAAATACGCTGACCGTCACATCCAGCACCAGCTCCGACTTAGCGGGACTGACCTTGATGGGCGTTGTTTTCAGATACTCCCCCAGCCTGCGCTTGTCCTCCTCGGACACATGGGAGATGACCTCCAGTCCCGCGCTGTCGTCACCGGCGATGATACCCACGGCGGCAGCGGCCTCAACGCCCCTGCGGCCGTCCGTATTGGGCACGATCACGCTTTTTACGTTCTTGATGATGTTGCCGCTGGCCTCGATCTCCACCCGCTCCGGCAGACAGCCCAGGGTCTTTCCGGCAATGGCCGCGCAGTAAGCCACCGCAATGGGCTCCGTACAGCCCATAGCCGGGATCAGCTCCTTGCGGAGGATCTGGAGATAGGTACTGTATTTTTCGCTGTTTCTTTCCATGTGCGCCTCCTTTTCCGAATTTTCCGTTAACATATGTTGATATTGTAACATGACTTACCGCCGCTTCACAACCGCAAATCCGAATTATCTAAACTTTGTCAACCCAAACCGGAATAATATCGGCGGCCTGCTTGTCATAGGATGTACCAAAAGGAGTGATGTGCTTGATCGACCTGAGAAAATTCCTGACGAAATACAAAAAAGTCCTCTCCGGCCTGGGGCTTGTACTGGCAGTGGTACTGATTTTCTGGACAGTGAACAACCCGGCCATTGTGGGCGCTTCGGCCACCCAGCGGCAGCTGCCCATCTACTGCGTGCAGCGGGAGGATAAAGTGGTCTCCCTCTCCTTCGACGCCGCATGGGGAAACGAGGACACACAGCAGCTGATCGACATTCTGAACAAGTACGGCATCCACGCCACATTTTTTGTGGTGGGCGACTGGGTGGATAAATACCCCGAATCCGTAAAAGCCCTTGCGGACGCGGGCAACGAGGTGATGAACCACTCGTCCAATCACGCTCATTTCTCCAAGCTCAGCGAGGATGAGATCGTGGCCGATGTGACCGCCTGCAACCAGAAAATCGCCGCCGTCACCGGGGTGACACCCACCCTGTTTCGCTGTCCTTACGGGGAGTATGACGACCATGTGATCAAGGCCGTCAGCAGTACCGGCACCACCGCCATACAGTGGGATGTGGACAGTCTGGACTGGAAGGGCCTGTCCGCCAAGGACATCCAGAGCCGGGTGCTGAAAAATGTGCAGCCCGGCAGCATCGTGCTGTTTCACAACGCGGCGGAAAATACGCCGGAGGCGCTGCCCGGGATCATCGAATCCCTTCTGGCCGACGGCTACACCATTGTCCCCATATCCCAGCTGCTGCTCACCGGTGAATACACCATTGACCACACCGGAAGGCAGTGCCCGAAATAGAACTCTTTTTCACCCAAAATCCGGCCCCAGACATAAAAACAGAGCCCAGACAACTGGGCTCATGGCGTCGACAAAGTTCGACATCTTGCGTGCAGGCTCTGCCGCTCAGGAAATGACGGAAACCAGATCGCCGGGGCGGGCAGTCCCCTCCTCCAGCACAACGGCAAAGATTCCCTCCCGGGGCATCACGCAGTCCCCGGCCTGTCGCCGGATGGCGCAGTCCGCGTGACATTCCTTCCCGATCTGCGTGACCTGGCACAGGGCGCTGCCGATTTTCAGCCGGGTCCCCACAGGGAGGGCATAGAGGCAGATCCCCTCACAGAGAATATTTTCCGCGAAAGCGCCGGGAAAAAGCCGGATGCTGATCTTCTCCTGCAGCCGGTCCACACTCTCCTGACTGAGCAGGCTGACCTGCCGGTGCCAGTCGCCGGCGTGGGCGTCTCCCACGATCCCCAGATGGGGCCGCAGTTGGATCTCCTCCACAGGGTGCTTTTGCTCTCCCTTTTTTTCGCTGATGCACACAGCTTTGATCACAGCAGTCTGCTGTTCCATACCCGCTCTCTCCTTTCCTGCGGTTTATCGCCGCAGCATAAACATATCAATTCAATATGTTTATACCCCGAAATGAGCAAAAAGTCAACGACAAAGAATTAAAGGGTATGCGCCGTTTCATGCACATACCCTTTATCTTTTATCATAAATAAGACTTATTCGCCAATTTCGCTCTTTATGACCTTACCGATATTCCAGAGATGGGCCACCTGTCGTTCGGCTTCCCGCTTCTCCTCCTCGGTGTTGTATTCCACATATACCGTGTGTGCGCTGCAATCGGCGCACTCCACCTGCACGTTCCAGCCGCCCTCGTGGCTCATGATCCCCGGCCCGCGGCAGATGGGACAGTCGCCCAGTTCGATGAGATTATCCAGATCCATATTCTTTCTCCTTGATGAATGTTTACCTTGAAAATGTTTTTTTATTATATTACAGTCTTTCCCGACTTTCAAGTAAATATCAGCATTTACCGCATTTTCGGATCTTATATCATCTTCACGCCTTGCAGGTCGGGCTTTACGCCCAGGACCTTCCAGCCGGGGAGGCTCTCCTTCAACGCTTCTTCCATTTCGGCGGAAAATTCCGGCCGGTCGGCGATGCAGAGCAGCGTGGAGCCTGCGCCGGAGATGCAGATGCCCATGGCCTCAAGCTTTTTCGCCGCGTCCTCCGCCGTTTCAAAGCCTTGGATCAGCTTTGTCCGGTAGGGCTGGTGCAGCTTATCCTCAAGGGCAATGCGCATAAGCTGCCGGTCTCCCCTTTCCAGCGCCTTGATGAGCAGCGCGGAGCGGGAGATGTTGAAGATGGCGTCCTGCCGGGAAACCGCTTCAGGCAGTACGCTCCGGGCCAGCTCGGTGGACAGCTCAAAATTGGGGATAAGTAAGGTGAAAAACAGCTTTTCACTGATGGGAAAATGGGTGGTGACGGCGGCGATGCCGTCCATGGCGGAGACCGTAAAGCCACCGAACAGCGCCGGGGCGATATTGTCCGGGTGCCCCTCCACAGAGGTGGCAATGGCCAGCAGCTCGCTGCCGGAGAGCTCCAGGCCGTGGATGGCGTTTGCGGCCACCACGCCGCCTACGATCAGCGCGGCGGAAGAGCCCATGCCCCTTGACACCGGGATATCGGTCCTGCCGAAGCGGATCTCCAGCCCGGATTCCCGCTGTCCAGCCCAGGTCATGGTGGCGCGGTAAGCCTTAAAGGCCAAATTGTCCTCATTGCAGTATTTTTCCGCACAGCCGGAGATCACAAGGCCTTCTTCCCGGGGGATAAACTCGATTTCATTATAGCACTGCCAGGCTATGCCAAAGCAGTCAAAGCCCGGCCCTAAATTGGCAGAGCTTGCCGGTATTCTGAATTTCATTTTTCTTTACTTCCTTACGTTGAGAGTATCAAGGATGTAGCTGAGCATGTCATCCTTGTCGATCAGGTCCTTATGCAGCACTTCCCTGCTGCGCAGACCGGAGAGGTTTTGGGGAATGGGGGCGCCGGTGATGCGGCTCAGGGTCTCCATCTGTGCAAATTCGTCCCCCTCTGTGCCGCCGCCGATGGCTTTGAGCACCGCCGCCGGGAATTTATAGGGCGAGGCCGTGGACAGCACCACCACCGGCGCGCCGCCCTGCCGCTGTTTTTTATACTCCTCCGCCACGGCAAAGGCCACGGCGGTGTGGGGGTCGCAGAGGTAGGCATAGTCTCTCCAGACGCGGCCTATGGTTTTCTCCGTCTCCCCTTCGTCGCAGCAGCCGGCGCTGAAGTCCCGGCGGATATTCTGAAGCACCTTGTCGCTGACCTGATATACCCCATCCCTGGCCAGGGACTCCATGCAGGCGGAGACATACGCCGTGTCCCCCTCCGCCGCCAGATACAGCAGCCGCTCCAGATTGGAGGACACCAAAATGTCCATGGAGGGCGAGCTGGTGCGGACAAAATCCCTTCTCCGATCATACACACCGGTATGGAGAAAGTCCGTCAGCACTTTATTGGCATTGGAGGCACAGACCAGGCGGCCCACAGGCAGACCCATGAGCTTGGCAAAATAGCCCGCCAGAATGTCCCCGAAATTGCCGGTGGGCACCACATAGTCCACCAAATCGCCCTTTTTGATCCTGCCAAGGCCCATGAGCTTGGCGTAGGCGATGAAATAATACACCACCTGGGGCGCAAGGCGGCCGATATTGATGGAGTTTGCGGAGGACAGGCTCATGCCGCTGCCGGAGAGCAGCCCCTTCGCGTTGATCTCCCCGAAGGCTTTTTTCACGCCCTGCTGGCAGTCGTCAAAATTTCCCCGGACGGCGCAGACCTTCACATTGGCCCCGGTCTGTGTCACCATCTGGGCCTTCTGCACGGCGGAAACGCCGTTGTGGGGGTAAAACACAATGATCCTGGTGCCTTCAACATCGTGAAAGCCCTCCAGCGCGGCCTTGCCCGTGTCGCCGGAGGTGGCGGTGAGGATCACCGTCTCGTCCTTGATGCCCTCCTGTGCTCTGGCCGCGGTCATCAGCTGGGGCAGCATGGACAGGGCCACATCCTTAAAGGCGGAGGTGGGTCCCCGGAAAAGCTCCAGCACATAGTCCTCCCCTACCGGCACCAGGGGAGTTAAATCGTCCGTCTGGAATTTCCCCGTATAGGCCTTCCGGACAAGCTCATCCATATTTTTATAGCCGGGCAGCAGCGCCGACAGGATCATCCGGGCCATGCCCAGAGAGTCCAGCGTCAGGCACTTCTCCCAGTCAAAGTCAATATTTTTAAGCTCCGGATCGATAAACAGCCCGCCGTCAGGGGCCATGCCCTGAAGGACCGCCCGGGTGTCGCTTACAACAATTTTTCCGCGTGTACTCTGATAGTTCATGATTCCTCTCCTTTATTCCACAGCCAGCAGTTTGGGCTTTTCCACGCCCGGGGTCTTTTCCAGTTTTTCCAGAAGCTCGGGCAGCCGTATGCCCATGGAACTCACGTCCAGGCTCAGCGTAACGCTGGCCCTGCCGTGGATAGGCAGGCTCTGGGTGATGGTCAGGACGCTGCCGCCGGCCTCGGACAGTTGCTTCAGCACGGTGCTGAGGATCCCCGGTTCGTGGGTCAGCATCATGGACAGCACCGCCTTGTGCCCCACCGTCATCTCCGAGGGCTCCAGAATGAAATCCTTGTATTTATAATAGGTGCTTCTGGATATGCCCACCATTTTGACCGCCTGGCTCACCTCTTTGGCCTTGCCGTCTTCAAGCAGCCGCCGGGCCTCCAGCACCTTTTCGTAATACTCCGGAAGGATGCTCTTGTGGATCAACAGATAATTTTCAAGCATTTTTACCATTCTCCGTTAATGATGTAAAGAAATTTTTGACGAAAAAGGGACTTGTTTTTATGTCCCCCTTATGATACACTGTCCACGTCAAAAATACAAGTGTCTTTTTTTAGCGGACACACATTTTGGAGGAAAACATGAAGGTTGCGCTTTTGGGCTTCGGCACCGTGGGTGTGGGAGTTTACGGAATGCTTGACGGAGCTTACGGGCTTGAACAGGGCCCTGTCCTTGTCCGCCCGGGCAAGGACGACAGTTCCTTTAAAGTAACAGAAATAGAGAAAATAGTCAACGACCCTTCCGTGGGCGCGGTAGCTGAGGTCATGGGCGGCATTGAGCCGGCCTACAGCTATGTGTCCGCGGCGCTGGCGGCGGGAAAACATGTGGTCACATCCAACAAAGCCCTTGTGGCGGCCCACGGGCCGGAGCTTGCGGAGCTGGCGGAGAAGAACAACGTGGCTTTTCTGTTCAGCGCGGCCTGCGGCGGAGGCGTACCTTTTCTCCATAATCTGGCCCTGGCCACCGAGAGCGACAAAATCCTCTCCGTGGGCGGCATCCTTAACGGCACCACCAACTACATGCTGGACGCCATGCAGCGCCGGGACATGGACTACGGCGACACCCTGAAGGACGCCCAGCGCCTGGGCTACGCGGAAGCGGACCCCACCGCCGATGTGTCCGGTCTGGACGCGCTGAGAAAGATCATGCTGGCCTGCGCCGTGGCCTATGACCAGCTCCCGGCCGAGGGGCTGCATAACGAGGGCATTGAAAGCCTCACCGCCGCGGACGTGGCCCACTTCAAAGCCAAAGGGCTTACCTGCCGTCTGCTGGCAAGCGGCGGACTTTCCGATGAGGGCCGGGTCTACGCCTTTGTGGAGCCGGTGCTTCTCCCGCCCAGCGCAGCCGAATGCGCCGTACTGGATAACTTCAATCTGGCCCGTTACCAGGGCGAAAATGCCGGGGCCATCATCCTGATTGGTCAGGGCGCGGGCCGCTGGCCCACCGCCTCCGCCGTTGTTCGGGACCTGTCCTGCATTTTGCAGGGTCAGCGCACGATGATGCAGGCCGGCTGCCCCAGAGTGAAGGCGGACAACAGCGCCTGCAGCCGCGCCTATTATGTGCGTCTGCCCGCGCAATTTGCGGACAGGCTGCCGCTGAAAGAGGTCGAAAAGGATGGAGCGCTGCTCCGTGCCGTCACCGAGCCCATGCCCGTCTCTGCCATGCATGAAGCCGCGGCGGCGCTGCGGCAGGCCGGTGCAGAGGTATTTTTCGCCGCGATGGGAGAATAAGATCAGATGTTGAAGGTTGCAAAATTCGGCGGCTCCTCCGTTGCAGGAGCCGAGCAGTTTAAGAAAGTAAAAAAAATCATTGAAGCAGACCCCTCACGGCGGCTGGTGGTGGTTTCCGCCGCCGGAAAGAGAGACGCGGACGACCACAAGCTGACAGACCTCTTGTATCTCTGCCACGCCCATCTGACATACGGCGTGTCCTGCGGGGATATAATGAATACCATACGGCAGCGCTTTGTGGATATCCGAAACGAGCTTGGCCTGCACTACGATGTGGAGGGCGAGTTTGACGCCCTCAGCGCCCGCCTGAGCCGGGACATGTCGGTGGATGAGCTGGTCTCCCGGGGCGAATATTTCACGGCAAGGCTCATGGCGGAATATCTGGGCTTTGAATTTGTGGACGCGGCAAGCTGCATTTTCTTCGGCTTTGACGGTCAGATCGACCGGGAAAAGACCGACGACACCATTGCCGCCGCCCTGAAAGCCAACGGAAAAATCCTGATCCCCGGCTTCTATGGCCGTCTGCCCACGGGAAAGATCAAGGTGATGACCCGTGGCGGCAGCGATATCACCGGCGCACTGGCCGCCGCCGCCGTGGGCGCAGACGTATATGAAAACTGGACCGACGTCTCCGGCATCCTGATGGCCGATCCAAAGATCGTCCCCGACCCCAGTCCCATTGCCCACATCACCTACGCGGAGCTGCGGGAGCTGGCCTTCATGGGCGCGTCTGTTCTCCATGAGGAATCCATCCTGCCGGTGAAGGAGAAGGGCATTGCCCTGAACATCCGGAACACCAACCGGCCCGAGGATCCGGGCACCATGATCGTGGACAGCATCGAGGAGGAGCAGTCGGTGGACCGCTTCATCACCGGCATTGCCGGACGGCGAAATTTCACCATTCTCACCGTACTGAAGCGGAACATGAACACCAGCATGACCCTGCGCCAGGCGCTGGAGATCCTGGACCGCTACCATGCTCCCGTTGAGCACATCACCCTGGGGCTTGACAGCTTTGCCCTTGTCACCTCCACCGCCGCGCTGGGCGACGGGCTGTACGATGTGATCGCCGACATCCAGAAGACCTGCCGTCCCGACGACATTCAGGTGCAGGACAGCATCGCCCTTGTGGCCGCTGTGGGCCGCAAGATGACCTTCCGTCCCGGTATTTCCGGCCGGCTCTTCAAGGAGCTTGGCGAGCACGGTGTCAATATCCGCACCATCGCCCAGGGCGCGGATGAGCTTTCCATCATTGTGGGCGTTGACAACAGTAATTTTGAAACCGCCATCCGGGTCCTTTACGACGGATTCGCGGGCTGAAACAGGAGGTATTTTCAATGAAATCATACAATGTAGCCATTCTCGGCGCCACCGGCGCTGTGGGCCAGGAGATGCTGAAGGTCCTGGAGGAATACGACATCCCCGTAAAGAAGCTACTTCCTCTGGCCAGCGCCAGAAGCGCAGGCGGCACCGTCAAATTCCACGGTGAGGACGTGACCATTCAGGAGGCCACTGAGGACAGCTTCCAGGGCATGGATTTCGTGCTGGGCGCGGTGAAAAACGGCATGTCCAGAAAGTTTGCCCCCGCCATCGTCAAAAGCGGCGCGGTCTATATCGACAACAGCTCCGCTTTCCGCCTTGACCCGGAGGTCCCCCTGGTGGTCCCGGAGATCAACGGCGAGGACGCTTTCACGAATAAAGGCATCATCTCCAACCCCAACTGCTCCTCCATCATCACCCTGATGGCGGTGGCCGGTATTGCCCGGCTCTCCCCCATCAAGTCCATGGTGGCCTGCACCTACCAGGCCGTATCCGGAGCCGGTCAGGCCGGACTGATGGAGCTGGAAAACCAGATGAAGGCCCTTACCGCCGGAGAAAAGGCCGTTTGCAGCACCTTCCCCACCCAGATCGCCCTGAACGTCATCCCCCATATCGGCGATGAGCTGGAGAACGGCTACACCGACGAGGAGATGAAGATGCAGAACGAGGGCCGCCGCATCCTGCACCTGCCGGAGCTGAAAGTCACCTGCACCTGCGTCCGCGTGCCGGTCATGCGCTCCCACTCCATCGCCGTCACGGTCCGCACCGAGCGTCCCGTTTCCGTGCAGGAGGCAAACGACGCTATCCGCAGCTATCCCGGCTGCCGCCTGATCGAGGACTACGAGGGCCGCAACTACCCCACCCCGCTGGACACCAGCAACCAGGATCTGGTCTGGGTGGGCCGTGTCCGTCGGGATCTGACGGACGACAACGCCCTGACCCTCTGGTGCTGCGGCGACCAGATCAGAAAAGGCGCCGCCAGCAACGCGGTTCAGATCCTCAAGAGAATGATCGAAAGCTGATAGAACAACTGCCCGGGAAAATTCCCCGGGCAGTTCCTTGTCTATACACTTCATTTATTCTGTACAATTTTTTGTATTATTTCGGTTTTATGCCTGTTTTATTATAAAAATGCGTGACTTTTCCATCTTTCTGTGATATCCTTGACAAAAGGAAGAAACCCCAAAAATAATACAATCCTGAAGGGAGATACTATGGTTACGAACAAAGAGAATCTTTTCAAGCTCGGCAAGAAAATGACCGACAGGATCCCCTATAAGCTCGGCCTGAAGCCCATGACGGAGGACTGCCCTGAATATTGGGGCATGGCCAATGTCCTCACCGATGAGATGGTAGAGGTCGCGCTCACCATGAAGCAGCGCACACCCACCTCCCTCCAGGAGTTTGTGGAGCGCACCGGCAAGGATGAGCAGCATCTGGAGGAACTGCTCCAGGAGATGGCCACCATCGGTCTGCTGGAATACGGCTGGGAGGGTAAGGAGCACACCCGGGAAAACAAGCGCTACATACTCCCCCTCTTCGTCCCCGGCGCGGCGGAGCTGTTCAACATGAACAACAAGGTGGTGTCGGAGCACCCCGAGGTCTGCGACTTCTTTGAGCGCATGACCCGTCTGCCCCTTGAAGGGCTGACCGAGATGATCCCTCCCGGCGGCGCCGGCGTGGGTATGCATGTGATCCCGGTGGAAAAGGCCATCCCCGCCCAGGCCCAGTCTCTCAGCATTGAGCACATCTCCCACTGGCTGAAAAAATACGAGGGTCACATCGGCGTGGGCATCTGCTCCTGCCGCCGTGCCCAGAGCGTCCGGGGCGAGGGCTCCGGCGATGTGGAGAGCGAATGGTGCATCGGCGTGGGCGACTTTGCCGACTATGTGAACGAGGTAGGCACCGGCCGCCCCATCAGCTATGAAGAGGCTATGGAGATCCTCCAGAAGGCGGAGGACAACGGCTACGTCCACCAGATCACCAACATTGACGGCGAAAACAAGATCTTCGCCATCTGCAACTGCGCCCCCGGCGTGTGCTACGCCCTGCGCACCTCTCAGCTCTTCAACACCCCCAACATGTCCAGAAGCGCCTATATCGCCCATGTGGACAAGGAAAACTGCGTGGCCTGCGGCAAGTGCGTGGAGGTCTGCCCTGCCGGCGCGGTCAAGCTGGGCCAGAAGCTGTGCACCAAGGAAGGCCCCGTGGTCTATCCCAAGCAGGAGCTGCCCGACGCCGTAAAGTGGGGCAAAGAAAAGTGGAACGAAAATTACCGGGACGATAACCGCATCAACTGCCATCAGACCGGCACCGCCCCCTGCAAAACCAAGTGCCCCGCCCATATCGCCGTACAGGGCTACATCAAGATGGCCGCTCAGGGCCGGTATATGGACGCGCTGAAGCTCATCAAGCAGGATAACCCCTTCCCTGCTGTCTGCGGCAGCATCTGCAACCGCCAGTGCGAGGACGCCTGCACCCGCGGCAGCATAGACCAGGCTGTGGCCATCGACGAGATCAAGAAATTCATCGCCGAGCAGGAGCTGCACGCCGAAAAGCGCTATATCCCCAAAATTCTTTCCAAGAAGAGCGAAAGCGAGCCCTATCGGGAAAAGATCGCCGTCATCGGTGCAGGCCCCGCTGGAATGAGCTGCGCCTACTATCTGGCCAATATGAGCTACCCTGTCACCGTGTTCGACAAGAACCCTGTCCCCGGCGGTATGCTCACCCTGGGCATCCCCAGCTTCCGTCTGGAAAAGGACGTGGTCAACGCCGAGATCGAAGTGCTCAAAGAGATGGGCGTGGAGTTCAAGTGCGGCGTGGAGGTCGGCAAGGACGTCACCATCGACCAGCTGCGCCAGCAGGGCTACAAGGGCTTCTACCTGGCCATAGGCGCTCAGAAGTCCGCCCCCATCGGCGTTCCCGGCGAGGAGCTTCAGGGTGTATACGGCGGTGTGGATTTCCTGCGTCAGGTCAACCTGGGCGAAAAGCCGGAGATCGGCGAAAAGTGCGCCGTCATCGGCGGCGGCAACGTGGCTATGGACGTGTGCCGCACTGCCCTGCGCCTTGGCGCAAAGGACACCTACATCATCTACCGCCGGGGCCAGGAGGAGATGCCCGCCGACAAGGACGAAGTGGCAGAGGCCATGGAAGAGGGCGTGCAGTTCCGCTTCCTCTGCGCTCCCGCTGAAATTCTCGGCACAGACGGCAAGGTCAGCGGCCTGAAAGTGGAAAAGATGGCCCTTGGCGAGCCGGACGAGAAAGGCCGCCGTAAGCCCGTGGGCACCGGCGAGTTTGAGATCATTGAGGTCAGCAGCGTCATCGGGGCCATCGGTCAGAAGGTGGATCTGGGCGGCATTGCCCCCGAGGGCATGACCTTCAATCCCAACGGCACGGTCATCGCCGAAGCGTTGACCTACCAGACCGCCCAGCCGGACATTTTTGCCGGCGGCGACGTGGTGACCGGACCCAAGTTTGCCATTGACGCCATTGCCGCAGGCCACGAGGCCGCCATCTCCCTGCACCGCTTTGTCCACAAGGGGCAGAGCCTTACCCTGGCCCGTAACCGCCGCGACTTTATCCAGCTGGATAAGGATAATCTGGCCATCCCTGTGGAGAGCTTTGACAATGCCCAGCGCCAGGTTCCCAGCCATGACAAGGCCAAGGCGAAGTCTTTTGCCAATGACCGCGTCACCTTCACCGAGGAGCAGGTGAAGAAGGAAGCCGCCCGCTGCCTGGGCTGCGGCGCCAGCATTGTGGACAGCAACCGCTGCATTGGCTGCGGTCTCTGCACCACCAAGTGCGAGTTTGACGCCATCCACCTGAGCCGTGACCTGCCCGAGGCCAGCACAATGGTCAAGGCGGAGGATAAGCTGAAAGCCATTGCGCCTTACATGGTAAAACGGCAGATCAAGATTCTGAGGAACAGGAATAAATAATGCACGAATTAGGTACCATCGTCTATGTGATCGAGACCATAGAAAAGCTGGCCGTGGAAGAGAAGCTGACAAAGGTCGGCTCCATCACCCTGGAAGTGGGCGAGGTCAGCGGCATTGTTCCCGGCTATCTCAGCGATTTCTGGCTTTATGCCCGGAGAAAATCTGAGCTCTTAAAGGAAACAGAGCTGAAAATCGAGAACATCGAAGCCGTCACCTTCTGCCAGAGCTGCAAAAAGACTTATGAGACCGTGACCTACGGCAAGGAATGTCCCTACTGTCACAGCGGCAATACCTTCCTTGTCACCGGAAACCAATTTAATATCAAAGAAATCGAAGCAATGTAGACAAAAGCTCCGCCGGTTTTCCGGCGGAGCTTTTACCATTATTCGCTTTATTCTGTTCTCAGGGCCTCTACCGGGTCTTTCTTGGCGGCGATGCCCGAGGGGATCAGGCCGGCCACAAAGGTAAGGACCATGCTGATGATCACCAGGCCCACAGCACCCTTCCAGGGGAGCGCCGCGTTGAGGGAATAGATGTCCGTCAGGTCGTGGACGATCATGTTGATGGGGATATTCAAAAGCAAGGTCATCAGTATACCGATCACACCGGCGGAAAAGCCGATGATCAGGGTTTCGGCGTTGAACACCCGGGACACGTCCTTCTTGGACGCGCCGATGGCGCGGAGAATTCCGATCTCCTTTGTGCGCTCCAGGACGCTGATATAGGTGATGATGCCGATCATGATGGAGGAAACCACCAGAGAGATGGCCACAAAGGCGATCAGCACATAGCTGATGACATTGATAATGGTGGTGATGGAACTCATCAGCATGGCCACCACATCGGTATAGCTGATCTGATCCTCGTCGGACACCTTGTCGTTGTAGTGCTCTATGGCCTCGGCCACCATGTCCTTGTCCTCAAAGGTGGAGGCGTAGATATTGATGGTGCTGGGGCTTTCCAGGTCCACATAGCCCAGCTTTTTCATGGTGTCCTTATAACTGCTCTCGGAAAAAACCGGCGGCATGGCGTTTTCATAGATCCAGAGATAGTCGTCCTCTTTCAGCACAAGCAGGCCGAACTCCTCCGCCAGCTGCTCGTCCGTCAGATTCCGGTAGAGCTGGGACATCTGGACGGCGTACTGCTCCTTCACCTGCTGGCCGATCATCTGGCCCACATAGTCAAACAGGGTCTCGTCGTCCATCTGCTCCAGCATGGAGCCATACTCCGGATAGTAATCCAGCACCATCTTCTCAATGTCGCTCCTGCTGGTGCTCTCCATCTGCTCGTCCACCAGCTCCTGGACATATTCGTCGGTGGGATTGCACATGTATTCCACATAGATGTCCGCCAGCTGCCCGGCGTCAGCGGCGTCGATATAGTCTCTGGCCGCCTGGGCCTTGCGGCTGTGGGTCAGGGCCTCGTCCTCCCGGTCCAGGAAGGGCAGGCCGGTGAACACCTCATGCTCAGGGTCTTCAAGCTGGCGCTTCACCAGCTCCTTTGTCTCCGCCTGATGCACCACATATTCCACCAGGTCGTGGGTATAGCCGATGGCGCCGCTCATCATGCCGGAGACGGAGTCGCTGTTCTGGCGGATAATGCCCACGATCTTTATTTCCAGGCCGTTATTGTACAGCGTGCGCAGACCCAGCTCCTCATCGGCCAGATTGATATACTCCCCGCTCTCCTCGTCCAGCTGATACTGGTCGGCGGGGAAAATGTAGCGGAAGCTCATGCCGCAGATTTCCTCATAGCTCCAGCTCTCCGCCTTGGCATTCACCGTCTCCTGATTCATAAAGGACTGCATATCATCGGCAATGCTGCTGTTGGATTTCAGTCCCAAAGCGTAGAGGACCAGGTCGGAGATCTCGTTATTGTCATTGACCACCAGCACGACTTCGTCGTATTTCTCCGGCCATGCGCCGTACAGCAGGTCATACTGCTCTTTCAGCAAGGGGTTTACCGCCTGGCCGTCCTCGCCGGGCAGCATCTCCTCCCAGACGTCCATGGCGGCATAGGCCTGTCCGTAGGTGGCAAAGAATTTACTGTAATCTCCGCCGTAGGTGGCGCTCATGGTGTTTTGCAGAAGCTCGATCACATCGGTCTTGACGATATTTCCGTCCACATCCTGGGCAAAGATATTCATGTCCAGGTCGTAGGAATACTGAACAGAGCTGATGTATTGGTTTATCTCGCTGTTTTCGTCCTCGATATAAGCCTTGAAAGCTTTGAGGTTGTTGGTCTCCTTTTCCGCCGACAGCATGGAGTTCATCATGTCATACATGACTGTGCTGGAGTACACCGCGTCCTTTTCGTGCTGCTGGGTCGCGGCCTGGGCGTGGACGCCCATGAGGGAGCTCATCAGCCCGGTCATATCCATGCTCTCGGCCTGGATGGTGATGGGATAGCTGGAGAGGGTGTCCTCCTGCACCTTGTCGATGTAATTTTGTATGCCGTTGGAGAGGGACATGATCAGAGCGATGCCGATAATGCCGATGCTCCCGGCAAAGGCCGTCAGGATGGTGCGGGCCTTTTTGGTCAGCAGATTGTTGGTGGAGAGGGACAAGGCGGTGAGAAAGCTCATGGCGGGCTTTTTGCCCAGGCTCGCGGGAGCCTGCTCCGTCTTCCGAGGTAAAGGGATCGCTGTCCCCCACGATCTCGCCGTCATGCAGGCGGATGATGCGGCTGGCATAGCTGTCAGCCAGCTCCGGGTTGTGGGTGACCATGATGATGAGCTTGTCTTTGGATATCTCCTTGAGGATCTCCATGATCTGGACGGAGGTGTCGGAGTCAAGCGCGCCGGTAGGCTCGTCGGCCAGAAGGATATCCGGGTCGTTCACCAGGGCGCGGGCGATGGCCACGCGCTGCATCTGGCCGCCGGACATCTGGTTGGGCTTTTTGTTCAGCTGATCCCCCAGGCCCACCTTTTCCAGCGCTTCTTTTGCTCTCGCCTTCCGCTCCGCCGGAGCCACGCCGGAGAGGGTCAGGGCCAGCTCCACGTTGGAGAGCACGGTCTGGTGCGGGATCAGGTTATAGGACTGAAAAACAAAGCCGATGGAGTGGTTGCGGTAGGTATCCCAGTCGCCGTCCGAAAAATTTTTGGTGGACTTGCCGTTGATCACCAGGTCCCCGGAGGTATACTGGTCAAGGCCGCCGATGATGTTCAAAAGCGTGGTCTTGCCGCAGCCGGAGTGGCCCAATATGGCCACAAATTCACTCTCCCGAAATTCCAGATTCACGCCCTTCAGCGCGTGTACCGTGGAATCCCCGGAGAGGTAGTCTTTTCTGATATCCTTGAGTTTCAGCATTCTGTTCCCTTCCAGACCAAGTATTTATTGACATAAACCCATTTCTGCGTTAAAATGTCTAAGCTGTTTACAAGACACATGCTTCCGTAGCTCAGCAGGATAGAGCATCCGCCTCCTAAGCGGAAGGTCGCGCGTTCGAATCGCGCCGGGAGTGCCAAGCCGCCGGGGATATTCCCCGGCGGCATTTTTGTCATGCAGCTTTTTTATTTTAACACGACTTTTTTCCTTTGTCATTGGTTCAAAGGTACTTTTAATCAACTGTTTACAATTCAGCGTTCAGTTTTCTCTGTATACAAAATGCTGTACACTCTTTTCCCTTTTGGCAAGCAGTTGGACGCAGTTTGTGGGGTACAGTTGGAGGTTTTGGACTTCACCAAGGGGTATCCAGGTAAAATCCATGTCAAAATTCCGGCCTTCCAGACATTCTTTCGCCTTGAAACTGCCGGAACGCGGGATATTATCGGACCTGATTTCGATCTCATAATAAAGGCAGATCTGGTGACAAGTCCTTCCGGCCCAGGGGAAAAAGTTTTCGGCGACCCATTTCAGCTCACCCACAGAAATGTCCGCGCCGATCTCCTCTTTCCATTCCCGGATCAGCGTTTCTTCGTTGGTTTCCCCCAGGGCGCAATGGCCGCCGGGAAAGGCGTATCCCTCGTCATTGGCCGGTTTCTGCAAAAGCACTTTGCCGTTTTGTATACAGATACCGGCTGCACGGTAGCTGAACACATAGTCGTCGGTTTTGAAAAGGATGTCAGACATTTGATCCTCCGCATGGTAAAATGTACCCGTTGATTTATTCTCTCCCCGGGGCTAAAATTCTTTCCGAGGTGGTTTTCCATGGTCTTACGGGATATCGTGCGGCGGATGCTGTGTATGAGCGACGCCGCCTGGTACATATTTATCCGCAGCATACAGCTTAGCTGCGTGATGCTGTTTTGCTCATTTCTGCTGCTTTTGTCCTGCGACGGCTCCCTGATGCAGCGGTCCCAGTACATGACCGCCATGGCCCTGTACGAGGGGCCTCAGGGTCTGCTGCTGGGCGGGCTGATCCTCTCGGTCTTTGCCGAGGAGCTTCAAAGCCGCAGGCGATAAAACTGATTTTTATTGCATATAAGTATAAAATTCCTCCCGGCTCATCATGGCGTTCAGCACATCCAGCAGGGCGTCCGCCGTCATATGCTCCGGCAGATCCAGTTTTTTCAACAGGGCCGATCGACGGGCGGCACTCCCCTCCCGGCCGCTGAGACCCAGGGCGTACATGTCCGCCTTGGTGATGGGCGGGCCGGAAGTTTCCCCTTCTTCCCCGTCCAGCGTGGCCCCGGCGCGGATCAGTGTGTCCAGCAGCACCTTCGGCCGCATGCCCTCCACGCCTAATTTGCCTTCCTTGGAGGCCTGGGCCTTCCGGCGCTCCTTGCCGCATATGTCCGGGATATAGGCCTGCTTTACCAGCTTCGGGTCAACGCAGGATTTGATAAAATTCCGGATCACAAAGCCCGCGCCGTCTGAATCCGTCATCACGATAAGCCCCCGCTTCTCCGCCATGGTGCGGAGGAGCTTTTGTTTTTGGGTGTTATTGAAGATACCAAAGCCGGAAGTCTCGATAATCACCGCGTCCACCACCTGGCTCAGGGCGTTTTTGTCATAGCGCCCTTCCACCACGATGACCTCTTTTACCTTATGCATTTCCCTCTCCCGCGGCAATGCGCAGCACCGTCTCTTTCAGCAGCTCCCGGTCGTCCAACGAGCTGCTTTTCATCTGATAATCCGCTTCGGCACACAGCTCCACCGCCCGTTTCAGCTGGGGCATGGTAAAACCTCTGGCAGAGGCGATCAACTTGTTGGCGATAAACTCCTGCTTGATGGAACAGGCCTCCATCACATACTTTGCCCCAAGCTGCTTGTCTATGGCAAGCCTTGCGGCATAGAGCTTGCGCATCTGCACGCCCAGCATGGCCAGCATGGGGATGGGCTCGTTATTCTTGTCCGCCAAAAGCTCCGCCAGGATAGAAAGGGCGATATTGTATTTTTTCTGGGAGATGCAGTCGGTCATGTCAAAGATCACGGCCTCCGGGATGTGGTTTGCCACGGCCTCCACATCGGCTATGGTCACCTTATCCCCCTTGGCGTAGGCCGCTACCTTTTCGATCTCCGGGATGAGTCTGCTCATCAGATCCCCGCTGATAAAAATGAGCCGCTGGGCCGCGTCCAGCTCTACACCCTTGCCCGCAGCGGCAAAGCGGCGGATGATCCAGTCGATCAGCAGGCCTTGGGAGGCCTGGGTGAATTTCAGTTCCGTACCCTCGCTTCGCAAAACTTTCGTCAGCTTTAGTCTGCCGTCCGGCTCGAACTGGGCGTTCTGGACAAAGGCCACTGTGCAGTAATCCGGAATATCGGAGATGATCTTGATCACCTTTTCCGGCTCTTTCAGCTTGTTCAGGTCCGCATCCCTGATTTCGATAAAAGTACGCTCCGTCATAAAAGGCATGGCGTCTACGGCGTTTTGAAGCTCGGTCAGGTCAAGCTCAGGGCCGTCCATGCGCTTGTAGCTGAAGCTGTCCTCCCCTTCGGGAAGGCAGAGGGCTTTGAGCTGACTCAGATACTGCTCCCGCAGATAGTCCTCCGGTCCCCAGAGCAGGTACAGACGCTCCGGCCCCTGCTGTTTCAGCCGGCGAAGCTCCGCGTTGTAATTCAGTTTTTCCTCTTCTTTTTTCCTTGCCATGGGGCCTCCTAAGAGATACAGATCTCGATATTTCCGTTCAGGTCCGTTCGGTAAATAGTATAACCGTAAGCCGCCAGACGTTCAAGTGTTTCATTGGTGGGGTGTCCGTAGGTATTGTAGCCCACGCTGACCACCGCCGTGTCCGCGCCGATGCTCTCCAGAAACGCGCCGCCGCTGGAGTAGCGCGAGCCATGATGCCCGGCGATCAGCAGCTCCAGGTTGCTGATTTCATTGTTTTCAATCAGCTCCGCCTCGGCTTCCTTTGATCCGTCCCCTGTCACCAGCATATCGTAATCCCCGATGGACACCTTGGCCATGACGCAGCGTTCATTGGCGTCGCCCGATCGGCTCGGCTCATACATCGTCATGGCAATACCGCCGAAACTCCGGACCGTATTTTCGCTGATATATATAATCTCCGTTCCGTACCTTTCCGCTGCGGCCAGGATCTCCTCCAGCTGCCCGTCGTCGTCATTGGGGTCGATGGGCATGGCAATGGCTTTCACCGGGATCATGGCCATCAGCCGGGTCACGCCGTTGGCGTGATCGGCGTGAAGATGGGTCAGCAGCAGAAGATCGACGCTCTTTCTGCCGCAGGAGGCGAGATAAGCCCCGGCCCTGTCCCCGGCGTTATCTGTGCTGTAAATGGAGCCGCAGTCGATCATCACGGTATTCTCACCGGAAAACACGGTGATGCACTGCCCCTGCCCCACGTCCAGAACGGTGATAAAGCCCTCGGCGGAAAGGTAATAGGCGTTTGTCATCCACAACGAAAGGCAGAGGGTCAATACCGCCAGGGCCGTGGGAAGCCCCAGCCGAAAAAGCTTTGACGCCCTGGCCCGCAGACCAAGGAAAAACAGCAGGTAGACCAGAACGATCCACCCCGCCATCAGCCTGTCATCCAGATACAAAGAGGATAAGCTCAGAGAATCCACAAGCCTTGCGCAGGCAAAAATGTACCGGGCCAGCCAGGAGACCAGCCAGGCCAGAATACGGCCCAGCGGCAGATAGACCAGCGATGCGGCACAGGCGATAAATCCCCCGCCGAAGCAAAGGGAGACCGACCACATCACAAAGATGTTGGTCAGCGGGGTCATAACAGAGACGGTACCGAAATGCAGCGCCGTCAAGGGCACCGTGAACACCATCACCGCCGCGGACCCGGCAAGAATATTAACCGGATAGAGAAGAATGCGGCCCAAAAGCCCCTTCGGCGGTTTGCTGACCAGCAGGTTTCTGATCCGTCCGCCCAGGAGCAGCACAGCGGCCATGGCCGCGAAGGAGAGCTGAAGTCCCACGTCCGCCGCCGCGTAGGGATTGACCAGAAGGATCAGAGCCAGAGCCGCTGACAGCGACGTAACGCTGTCATTCTCCCGTTTCAGAAGCGGGGCAAGCAGCAGAAAGGTCTGCATGATCCCCGCCCGGATCGCCGAGGGCGGCGCGCCGGTCATCAGGATAAAGCACCAGACGAGGACAAGGCAGAGAACCGAGCTTTTGGGGCTGACGCCCAAAAACAGCTGGATCAGGCCCACCAGAAAGGCCACATGCAGGCCGGATACCGCCACGATATGGCTGATGCCCGAATGCTTCAGCGCGCTGTACAGCGCCTCATCCTGATACAGGTCTGTCCTGTCCCCCAGCAGCATGGATTTCATAAAGTGTGCCGTATCCGCGGGAAATATCTCATCCGCCTTTAAGGAAAGATACCGGTTCAGCTTTGCGGCCAGGAAAGAAAGGCTGAATTTCTTTTCCGCCGAAACACTCAGCTCCCCGGTGGTGTTAGCAATGAGATAGATATCCTTCGCGTTATAGTAATCATAGTCCTTGCCGTAGCGCACATCGGCGGAAGACAGCTTAAACGCCCCGTAGATGACATTGCCCGGCTCCAGACCGTCCAGACTGCCGGTCCGGTCATAGAGGAGAACGCGCAGATAGGGACTGTCATTGAGCTTGATCTCCGCCGAGCTGAAATTATCGTACTGTTTGGGGTAGGTCTGTACCGTGGCGCTCAGCTGCAATGTCTGGCCTTCCAGGGCGTGGGCAGGCGCGGAGGTGAAGAGATAGTGCAGACCAAAGCAGCCCAGACCCGCCGCAAGAGAAAACAGGCAGATAATGACGCCTCTCAGCCACTTTCTGCGCAGCAAAAGGAGCGACGCGCCCAAAATCAGGAACAGCGCCGCCAATATGGGACAGAGTATTACGCCAAATATGTAGTTTGCAGCAAATACGGCGGCCGAGAAAGACAGGGCCGCTATGGCAAGCTTTCTCATAGGCAGTAAAACACGCTGCCGCAAAAGCATTCACTTTCGCGGCAGCATCCATTGACAGTCAGACTACTTTTTCAGACAGCTTCATGCCGCCGATAATGTGGAAATGCAGGTGCATCACGGTCTGGCCGCCGTCCGCGCCGCAGTTGTTGATGACCCGGTAGCCATTATCCAGCCCCTCGGCCTTTGCGATTTTGGCAATTGCCTCAAAGCACTTGGCAACGCAGGCGGAATTGCTCTCGTCCACCGCATTGGCGCAGCAGATGTGCTCCTTGGGCACCACAAGAATGTGCACAGGGGCCTGGGGCGCGATATCCCGGAAGGCCAGAACATACTCGTCCTCATAGACTTTATTGCTGGGGATTTCCCCGGCAATGATTTTACAGAACAGACAATCGTTTGCCATTGTGATCCTCCTTATATTTTTTCGGCCACAAGGTTCTCCACAGCCGCGAGAGCCTCGTTCAGCTTGCTCAGATCGTTGCCGCCGCCCATGGCAGAGTCGGGCTTGCCGCCGCCCTTGCCGCCGGCGATGGCGGTGATGTTTTTAATGATGTCCCCGGCCCGGACGCCCCTGGCCACAGCTTCTTTGCCGCAGACGCACTGGAAGGTGATCTTTTCCCCGTTCACTGCCGCAACCACGGCCACAACGGCGGAGTCCTTGTCTCTCAGCACATCGCCCAGCTGGCGCAGAGCGTTGGCGTCGCCGCCGTCCAGCTTTGCCGTGACCACATGCAGTCCACCCACATCTTTGGCGTTTTTCAGCATACTGTCGGCGCCGCCGGCGGATTCCTTGGCCTTGAACTGCTCGATCTGGCGCTTAGCCTCTTTCAGCTCGGCCGCCTGCTGCTCCACACGGCTCAGCACGTCGCTGCTGCTGGACTTGAAGAGAGCCGCCACATTTTCAAGGGACTCAATGCTCTTATGCAGGGCCTTCACGGTCTCCAGACCGGTGGTGGCCTCGATCCGGCGCACGCCGGAGGCAACGGAACCCTCAGACACGATGTGGAAAGCGCCCGCCTTTGCAGTGTTATTCAGGTGGGTACCGCCGCAGAGCTCGATGCTGTAGCCGCCCATGTTCACCACGCGGACGATATCGCCGTATTTCTCGCCGAAGAGGGCGGTTGCGCCGCAGCTCTTCGCCTCGGCAATGGGCATTTCCCTGATGTCTACATCGAAACCTGTGAGGATGGCCTCGTTGACCATGTCCTCCACCTGTTTCAGCTGCTCGGGAGTGACGGCGGAGAAGTGGGTAAAGTCAAAGCGCAGGAAGTCCGGCTCCACCAGAGAGCCGGCCTGGTGCACATGGTCGCCCAGAACGTCCCGCAGGGCCCGCTGGAGCAGGTGGGTGGCGCTGTGGGCGCGGGCCACGGCGGCCCGGCGGACCGTGCAGACAGAAACCGTGGCCTCATCGCCCAGCTTCAGGCTGCCGGATCTCAGCACGCCGTAGTGCATAACTTTGCCGCCCTTATTCTTCTGGACGTTATTCACGTCAAAGCGCCAGCCGGCACCTTCGATGCTGCCGTGGTCCGCCACCTGGCCGCCCATCTCGGCGTACATGGTGGTCTGGTCCAGGACGATGATGGCCTCGGTCCCGGCGGTGATCTCCTCCCGGAGCTCGCCATCGGCAACGATGGCAAGGACCTTCGCCTGAGTGACGGTGCTGTCATAGCCCACAAACTTCGTGTCCGGGATATTCTTTCCGAATTCAATGCCGGCCCAGCCCAGATCGCCCAGGGCCTCTCTGGCCTTGCGGGCGCGGACGCGCTGCTCTTCCATGAGCATTTTGAACTCGTCCTGGTCAACGCTCATCCCCTCGTCCTCGCACATCTCGATGGTCAGGTCAATGGGGAAGCCGTAGGTATCATAGAGCTTGAAAGCGTCGGCGCCGGAGAAGGTGCTCTCCCCTTTTGCCTTGTGCTCTGCCAGAAGCTCGCCGAAGATCTTCATGCCGGCGTCGATGGTCCGGGCAAAGTTTTCTTCCTCGGTCTTGACCACCTTGGTGATATAGTCCTGCTTCTCCCGGAGTTCGGGGTACTGGCACTCGTTTTCATGGATGACGGTGTCGATGACCTTATAGAGGAAGGGCTCGTTCACGCCCAGCAGCTTGCCGTGGCGGGCAGCCCGGCGGAGCAGACGGCGGAGCACATAGCCCCGGCCCTCGTTGGAGGGCAGAACGCCGTCGCAGATCATGAAGGTGGCGCTGCGGATATGGTCGGTGATGACCCGCAGGGAGACGTCCATTTTGTGGCTCTTGCCGTAATAGGCGCCGGTAAGCTCGCTGACCTTGTGGGTGATGTTCATCACGGTGTCCACATCAAACAGGGAGTCCACCCCCTGGCAGACCACGGCCAGACGCTCCAGGCCCATGCCCGTGTCGATATTCTTCTGGGCCAGGTCGGAATAGTGGCCCTCGCCGTCGTTATCGAACTGGGAGAACACGTTGTTCCAGACCTCAATATAGCGGTCGCAATCGCAGCCCACAGTGCAGCCAGGCTTGCCGCAGCCGTACTTCTCGCCCCGGTCAAAGTAGATCTCAGAGCAAGGGCCGCAGGGGCCTGCGCCGTGCTCCCAGAAGTTGTCCTCCTTGCCAAAGCGGAAAATGCGCTCGGCGGGGATGCCGATCTCCTTGTTCCAGATGTTGAAAGCCTCGTCGTCATCCACATAGACGGAGGGGTAGAGCCGGTCCGGGTCGATACCCACCCACTGAGGGGAGGTGAGAAATTCCCAGCTCCAGGCAATGGCCTCGTGCTTGAAATAGTCGCCGAAGGAGAAGTTGCCCAGCATTTCAAAATAGGTGCCGTGGCGGGCGGTCTTGCCGATATTTTCAATGTCGCCGGTACGGATGCACTTCTGGCAGGTGCAGACCCGGTGCCGGGGCGGCTCCTGCTCGCCCTTGAAATAGGGCTTCATGGGGGCCATGCCGGAGTTAATGAGCAGAAGGCTGGCGTCGTTCTGGGGTATCAGAGAGAAGCTGGGCAGGCGCAGATGGCCCTTGCTCTCAAAAAAGCTTAAAAACATCTCTCTCAGTTGGTTAAGTCCGAATTTTTCCATGTGTTGTCCTCCAAAAAAATAGACCTCCGCCCCTGTACAGGGGCGAAGGTTTGATTCGCGGTACCACCCTGATTTGCCGCAAAGCGGCCTCTCAAGCGCCGTTAACGCTGGCCAGCGTCCCGTTTTCACGGGAAGGCTCGGAAGTGGCTGCCGGTTGGCGCATAGGGCTTTTCAGCATACGGCCCCTCTCTGGAATGCGGTGCTCCGACTCGTTTCGTCATTGCCTCATTTTCACTTTATATTAACACAAGCGGGAATTTTGTCAAGCGCAAAGTACAAAGTTTATCTGCTTTTCCGCAAAACGGCGTACTTCGGCGCGCATACCGGCAGCTTCAACTGAAAAACCATGGCCGGGTGCCGGGTATCTTCGATCTCTTCCCCTTCCGCGTTAAGCATATGTTCGGCGGTAAAGCTTACCGGTGCCCTGCCGGGAAGGAGCAGCTCCAGGGTGTCGCCCTTATAGAACTTGCCCCGCTGGATCAAAACAGCGTTTCCCGCCTCATCGCAGCTGTCCACCACGGCCATGACGTCCGCGCCGGTGGTGTAGGAGGCGCTGGAATAGTGCTGCCCCGGATAGTCATAGTAAAAGCCGGTGCTGTAGGGCCTGTGGCTCACCTTTTCTGTCTCCTCCACCCAAAGGCGGTCAAGCTCTCTTCCCGCCACGGCGGCGTCGATGGCCTGGCGGTAGGCGTTGGTGACGACAGCGGCGTAATAGGAGGATTTCATCCGTCCCTCGATTTTGAAGCTGCTGACGCCGGCGTCCAGAAGCTCAGGGATGTGCTCGATCATGCACATATCCCGGGAGTTCATGATGTGGGTGCCGCCGTCCTCGCTGATCTCGAAATACTCGCCGGGGCGGGTCTCCTCCACCAGGTGGTATTTCCAGCGGCAGGGCTGGGCGCACTGGCCCCGGTTGGCGTCTCTGCCGGTCAGATAGTTGGACAGCAGACAGCGCCCGGAGAAGGACACACACATTGCGCCGTGGACAAAGGCCTCCAGGCGAAGCTCCTTCGGCGTGTTTTTCCGGATCTTGCGGATATCCTCCAGGGGTGTCTCCCTGGCAAGCACCACCGTGTCGGCCCCCAGGTCATAAAGACTGTTGGCGGCGGCGCTGTTGATGACGCCGAACTGGGTGCTCACATGCAGGGCAAGCCTGGGCGCGTATTTTTTGGCCAGGCTCATCACGCCGATGTCCGCCACGATCAGGGCGTCGGCTCCCGCGTTCTGGAGATATTCCAGATACCCGGGGAGCCTTTGCAGCTCATCCTCCCGGGGAAGGGTGTTGCAGGTCACATAGACCCGCACGCCCCTGCTGTGGGCCAGCCGGACAGCCTCGCGAAGCTGCGCCTCGTCAAAGTTTCCGGCGGAGGCGCGCATACCAAACTCCGTTCCGGCCAGATACACCGCGTCCGCCCCGTAGAGCAGGGCCATATTCAGCCGCTCCATGTCCCCCGCCGGGGACAGCAGCTCCGGCTGATCAGCCGTAGTTCTGGGTAGCGACGAAGTTGTTGAACTCATAGTCATTGGTAAAGAAGCGGTGGGTGTTGGTTTCGGTGTCCAGCGCGTAGTAGTAATAGCTGGTGGTCTCCGGGTTCAGGGCCGCCTGGATGGCCGCAAGACCCGGGTTTCCGATGGGCGTAGGCGGCAGGCCGGTGTAAAGCCGGGTGTTATAGGGGCTGTCCTGGGCCAGCATTTCCGCCGTGGGCCCGCCCTCATGGCCGGGATAGAGGTAGAGAATGGAGGCGTCGATGCCCAGAGGCATACCGGCGTTCAGACGGTTATAGATGACGGAGGCTACAAGCCTTCTCTCGTCGACGCCCTTTTCCGCGTCAACAGCGGCTTCCTTCTCAATAAGGGAGGCAACGGTGATCACCTGCTTGATGGTCAGACCCCGGTCTGAGGCCTGTTTGAGCATGTCGGCCGTAAAGACATAATTGAAGCGCTCAAGGAACTTGTTGATAGCGCTGGAGGCCTGCATCCCCACATAGAACTCGTAGGTATCGGGGAAGAGGAAGCCTTCCAGCCGGGTCATATCCCCCGCCTCGATTCCCTCCAGGAAGGAGTATTTATAGTTGGAGTTTGCCGCGGCCTCCACCAGATCGTCATAGCTGCAAACGCCGTTCTCTTCCAGCTTCCGGAAGATCTGGTCGAGGGAATAGCCCTCCGGGATGGTGACTTTAATGGTCACAGCGGAACCGGAACCGGGCTGCATATTCTGGATCAGGGCGCGGTAGTCGTAGGTGGATTTCAGTTCATAGCTGCCCGGCGTCACCTTGGTATCCGCATGGGAGATCTGGCAGAAGAATTTGAACAGCCATTCGTACTCGATGAGCCCCGCTTGCTTCAGCTCGGAGGCCACATAGTTGATATCCGCCCGGCTGACCCGATCGGTGCCGGTCTTGTTGCCGTCCTCATCGAAGGTGTCCACGGTCTCCGTCTCAAATATGGACGAGGGCAAAGTGACGGTAGCGGTAAAATCACCCTGGTTCAGGGCCAGCATGTCGCTGGCCGCCATCCAGGCCACGCAGGCCAGAATGACGCTGACGCAGACCACAAACACAAAATACATCACGCCGCCCAGGCAGCCGGTTTTGGACTCCCGGCTCTGACGGACCGGGCGGAAATCCCGCTCGGACTCTTCATCGCCGGTATAGTTGGGCACCTCGTCCCCCTGCTCGTCAATAAAAAGCTTGTCCACCGCGGAGATTTTCTGCTTGCCTGTTTTATAGGCCTCCTTTTTCTCCTCCGCAGGTCCATCCTGAGGGGCCGTGTTTTCTTTTTCCGGCTTTTCTTCATCACTGATTTTTTTCTTTTCATCGTGAATCCGAAAGATCTCGTTGATTTTTTCAATTTCTCCAGCCATTTCTGACCTCCTTGGGAATAGAGCGGCTTTGGAAGGCCGCGCACCAAATTTTTCAGCCGCGCATAGTATGGCACGAGCGATGAGGGAAACCCCTCTGTCGCCAACCGGGATAAAGCAGCGATGCATCCGCCGTGCGGGATGCAGACGGAATTATTTTATCAGCACGGAGAAAGGGATTATTATGTTCTGCAACGGTTGCAATAACAGCTTTATTTGGCTGATCATCATCCTCATCATCCTCTTCGGTTGGGGCGGCAACGGCATGGGCTGCGGCTGCGGCTGCAACTGCGAGTGCAACAACAATAACAACTGCGGCTGCTGCTGAGTTGGACCCCGGGGGCTTCATTTGAAGCCCCTTTTTATTTGATATAAGAGAGGATGAGATCGTAGATCTCGTCGTTTTTCTCGTCCACGTCCCGCTCTTCCCCGTCCTTCATAAAGGGGATGCGTGTCCAACCGTAGTATTCGGCGGCCATGTCCGCCGTGTGCAGGCAGCGGCGGAGATAATCCACGTCCTTTTCGTGGATATCCGCTGTGGTGCTGCTCTTTTCCTGGCGGCGCTTCATTCTGGCAAGAGAAGTCTCCAGATCCACATCCAGATAGATCACCAGATCGGGCCTGGGCAGACCCATCTTGTCATATTCCAGATCGGACAGCCACCGAAAAAAGGCTGGCAGCTCCTCATCGCTGAGCTTGGAGCCCTGATGGACGGCGTTGGAGGTGGTATAGCGGTCGGAAATGATCAGGCCGCCCTCGTTATAGATCTTTCCCCAGTCCTCCCGGAAGGAGGCAAAGCGGTCCACCGCGTAAAAGGTGGAGGCGGCGTAGGCGTTCACATCATCAGGATGGGTGCCGAACTGCCCGGAGAGATACATGCGGATCAGCGCACTGCTGTCCTTGTCATAGCGGGGAAACACAATGTGATTATAGTCTATTCCGTCCTTTTCCATTCGGGCACAGATGCGGCGGTACTGGGAAGATTTCCCGCTGCCGTCGATGCCTTCAAGGACGATCAGTCTGCCTTTGCTCAACAATTTATCCTCCGATCCTGCGCCAAAGAGCCGCGAAAATGATCCACGGCAGCTTGATCATGCGCTTTATACGTCTGGGCTCCCTGAGCAGCCGGTAGAGCCATTCCAGCCCCAGCTTGCGCCATTTTCTGGGCGCCCGCTCCACCACACAGGCGTACACGTCCAGCGCGCCGCCCAGACCGATCATCAGCCCGGCGTTCAGAAGCTCCGCGTTATTTTTCATCCATATCTCTTGCTTGGGCGCGCCGAGGCACACCAAAACCAGGTCCGGAGACTGGGCGTTGATCTTTTCCAGGACAAGCTCGTTGTCCTCTTCCTCAAAATAACCGTCGTTTACTCCGCAAATATCCAGTCCCGGATAGCGTTCCGACAGTCTCTCCCCGGCAAGCTCCGCCACGCCGGTCTTTGCCCCCAGCAGAAACACCTTTTTTCCGCACTCGCTCATCCGCGCCATCAGGGCGGAGGCAAAGTCAATGCCCGGGATGCGGTTCTTTATGGGCGTACCCAGAATGTGAGAGGCATAAATCACCCCTATGCCGTCGGCCAGGACCATGTCCGCCGCCCTCACCGCGGAGGCCAGCTTCCGGTTTTTCCGGCACGCCAGCACGATCTCCGGATTGGGCGTCACGGCGTAGGCACAGCGGCGCTCGTCCATGAAGCTCATGGCCAGCTCCACTGCCTCTGCAATGTCTATATCGTCAAATTCCACGCCCAGCACATCAATTCTGTTCATATCCGGCTGAATACCTCCCCGATCTTTTCGTGGATCACCAGGTCGGCATAGCTGTCATAGGGCGTCTCGCTCAGGTTGATGAGCACCAGCTTATTTCCCCGGTAATAGTTGATGAGGCCGGCGGCGGGGTAAACATTCAGGGAGGTGCCGCCTACAATAAGCACCTCAGCGTTTCGGATGTAGTTTATGGCGCTGGTAAGCACATCCTGATCCAGCGGCTCCTCGTACAGCACGATATCCGGCCGGATCACGCCGCCGCAGCCGCAGCGGGGCACGCCCTGGCCGTGGTTCATCAGCTCCGCCGGGTAGGGCTTGCGGCACTTGGCGCAGTAGGCGCGAAGGATACTGCCGTGAAGCTCCAGCACATTTTTGCTGCCGGCAGCCTGGTGCAGCCCGTCGATATTCTGGGTCAGCACCGCCCGGAGCTTTCCCTCCTGCTCCAGCCTCGCAAGGGCCAGATGGGCCCGGTTAGGCTTTACGCCGTCAATAACCAGCTTCTCCCGGTGGAAGCGGTAATACTCCTCCGGGTCACGGCGGAAAAAGCTTGCGCTGAGAATGGTCTCCGGCGGGTACTTCCACTTCTGGTTGTACAGTCCGTCCACACTGCGAAAGTCGGGAATCCCGCTCTCCGTGCTGACGCCGGCTCCGCCAAAAAACACGATGTTGTCACTTTCGGATATCCACTTTTTCAAGGTTTCTGTTCTTTCGTCCATTTTCGTGACCTCCCTCAGCGCATAGTTTGACTATTAGAGTATTATACACCCTATCCGACATCTTGGCAAGTAATCTGCCAGTCAACGTTTTATGAATAATTCTGAAGAATATATAAAAAACCGCCTCAAAGGAGGCGGCTTTTCTTAGAATAATTATTACATCAGTTTTCTGAACAGTGCGGTCAGGTCCTCCACGGAGGTGTCCTTGGGGTTGCCGGGGCGGCAGGCGTCGGCATAGGCGCTCTCGGCCAGGAAGGGCAGGTCCTCTTCCTTCAGGGCTTCCAGCTTGGAGGGGATGCCCACATCCTCGCTCAGCTGCTTGACAGCGTTGACAGCGGCGGCCCGGTACTCCTCCTGGCTCATGTCGTCCACGCCCTTGACGCCCATGGCCCGGGCGATCTCGCGGTACTTCTCGCCGGTGCACTCGGCATTGTACTCCATGACGATGGGCAGCATCATTGCGCAGGCCACGCCGTGGGGAGTGTCATACACCGCGCCCAGGGTATGTGCCATGGAGTGGGCAATGCCCAGACCCACGTTGGAAAAGCCCATACCGGCGATGTACTGGCCCAGTGCCATGCCCTCGCGGCCTTCCTTGGTACCTTCCACAGCGCCGCGCAGGTTCTGGGAAATGAGCTTGATGGCTTCCAGATGGAACATGTCGGTCATCTCCCATGCGCCAAGGGTGGTATAACCCTCGATGGCGTGGGTCAGGGCGTCCATACCGGTGGAGGCGGTCAGGCCCTGGGGCATGGAGTCCATCATCTCGGGGTCAACAACTGCCACGATGGGCATGTCGTGAGGATCCACACAGACAAACTTGCGCTTTCTCTCCACGTCGGTGATGACGTAGTTGATGGTGACTTCGGCAGCGGTGCCGGCGGTGGTGGGAACGGCGATAATGGGCACGCAGGGCTTCTTGGTGTCGGCCACACCCTCAAGAGAGCGGACGTCGGCAAACTCGGGGTTATTGATGATGATGCCGATGGCCTTGGAGGTGTCCATGGGAGAGCCGCCGCCGATGGCGATCAGGTAATCGGCGCCTGCTGCCTTGAATGCGGCAACACCGTCCACCACGTTCTCAATGGTGGGGTTGGGCTTGATATCGGAATAGATCTCGTAAGCAAGGCCGGCCTGGTCCAGCAGATCGGTCACGTTGGCGATGACGCCGTGCTTGAGCAGCGTGGGGCCGCAGCAGATAAGGGCCTTTTTAAAGCCGCGGGATTTGACCTCGCCGGGGATCTCCTTGATGGCGCCGGCGCCGTGGTATGAAGTCTGGTTGAGCATGATTCTGTTTGCCATGTTTTTTCTCCTTTCAGGTGGTTGAATCAAATAAAAAGCGGATTTTTCATACATTTCTCCCTGTTTTTCCCGGGAGCATTCTCATCTTATCTCTTTAATAATTTTTTGTCAATCATTTCGTCCAGACTTCTGTCACTTTCTCCCTTTTGCTGTTTTTCCCGGTCTCTATGCACAAAAAATGGACTTGGATTTTGTGGATAAAGGCAACAGAAAAACACGGTCTGTTCGTTATATCTTAACAGACCGTGTTTTTCATCAATGATTCAGCTTGGTCAGCACCGTTTGGGCAACGACGCTGTAATTTTCCAGGGTGATCTCATTTTCGCGGCGGGTCACAAAGACATAGGTGTCGTCGCTGCTCTTTGCGGACATGTCCAGCACAAAGGCAATGGCGCTCTGCATGGCGGCCATGCTCATGTGAACAGCGGCGCTGATGTACATACCGCCCTGCTTTCCCAGAACCGCAAGTTCATTCAGCAGAGCCAGCATATTGCCCATCTGGTTGATGATCTCCTCGCAGATGCAGCAGGCCGGCTGGCGGGCCGCGTCGATTTCCCGCTCGTCGCCTTTCTTCTCCGCCCTTCTCAGCAGACTGCGGCACTTTACATCCTCGTCGATCAGGTAGACCATGTATTCGCGGAGCTTTTCCAGATTCCGCAGAATATAGTCCAGCCGTTCATTTCCCGAAACTTCCGCTGCGGTAAGCTTTGCCGCTCTCAGTCCCATGGCGCAGGCGTCAGCCGCCGTGAGGGCGGCAGCACTGCCCAGGTCAAGCTTGCTCTCCGGCTCGGACAGGAGCTTGGTCAGCTCCTCCGGGTCCTTTTTCCTGTAGATCTCAATGACAAGTTTTTCTTCCATGGCGGTACCTCCTTCAATCAGTCTCTGTTAAATTCTCTCAGCTGCAGGCCCTCGTTCTTCTGCAGTGCCCAGTTGATGCACCAGGGAGAAGTGAAGAGCAGCAGATTGTTCCCTTTGAAATCCTGTACCCACTTGGTGTCGCTGGTCAGGTTCAGCCCGGAGATGTTGATATCCTCGTTTTCCACCCAGCGCACCAGTTCAAAGGGCATGGCCCGGCGGCGGATGTCCACGCCGTACTCGGTCTTCAGCCGGTATTCCAGCACCTCGAACTGCAGCACACCCACAACGCCCACAATGACTTCCTCCACGCCGGTGTTGGGCTCGTGGAAGATCTGAATGGCGCCCTCCTGGGCGATCTGCATAATACCTTTTTCAAACTGCTTGCGCTTCATGGTGTCGATACGCTCCACGGCGGCAAAATGCTCGGGAGCAAAGGTGGGAATGCCCTCAAAGCAGGCGTTCATGCCCTTTTCGCAGATGGTGTCGCCGATGGAGAAGATGCCAGGGTCAAATACGCCGATGATGTCGCCGGCATAGGCCTCGTCGATGATGGCCCGCTCCTGGGCCATGAGCTGCTGAGGCTGGGCCAGGCGCAGGGTCTTGCCGCCCTGGACGTGGAAATACTCCCTGTCCCGCTCAAATTTGCCGGAGCAGATGCGCATGAAGGCGATCCTGTCCCGGTGGGCCTTGTTCATGTTGGCCTGAATTTTGAACACGAAAGCGGAAAAGCGCTCATCGAAGGGGTCGATAATGTCGTCGTTGGAGATGCGGGGCAGCGGCGGCATGGTCATTTTGAGAAAGCTCTCCAGGAAAGGCTCGATACCGAAGTTATTCAGCGCAGAGCCGAAGAATACCGGGCTGAGCCGGCCGTTTCGCACCTGCTCAATGTCAAACTCATAGCCCGCGCCGTCCAGAAGCTCGATATCGTCGGTCAGGCTCTCTCTCAGCCGGTGGCCGATCAGCTCATCCAGCTTCTCCGTCTCGTCCAGGGTGCATTCTATGGCGCGGATCTTGCTCTGGCCCCGGTGAAACTCGTTGAAAGCCAGGATCTCCCGCTTTTCCCGGTCGTACACGCCCTTGAAGTCCTGGCCGCAGCCGATGGGCCAGTTCATGGGATAGGTGCCGATGCCGAACTCGTTTTCCAGCTCCTCCATCAGCTCATAGGGGCTCCTGGCCTCCCGGTCCAGCTTGTTGATGAAGGTGAAAATGGGGATATGGCGCATGGCGCAGATCTTAAACAGCTTTCTGGTCTGGGGCTCGATACCCTTGGCCGCGTCAATGACCATGACGGCGCTGTCCGCCGCCATCAGCGTGCGGTAGGTGTCCTCGGAAAAGTCCTGGTGGCCCGGGGTGTCCAGGATGTTGATGCAGTAGCCCTCATACTCAAACTGCATAACGGAGGAGGTGATGGAAATGCCTCTCTGCTTTTCCAGCTCCATCCAGTCGGACACCGCGTGTCTGGCGGTGGCCTTGCCCTTTACGGAACCGGCCATCTGTATGGCTCCGCCGTAGAGCAGCAGCTTTTCGGTGAGTGTGGTCTTGCCCGCGTCCGGGTGGGAGATGATGGCGAAGGTCCTGCGGCGTTCGATCTCTTTTCTCATGTCTGGCATAATATACTTCCTCTAAAAAAGCTTAGCGATATATGTTATCACATTGTGGGGGTAAAAGTAAAGCGCTATTCCCTTATTTTGTTCAGAATCAGCCCAATATTCTCATCAGAATACTCGATTTCCGCGGAATACAGCCGCAGGGCTTCCCCGCAGTCCATCCCCAGGGCCTCCAGCGCACAGACCATGGCCGTGCTGACAATGGCAAAGGCCAGCATGTCAGAGGCCTGTGCCGGGCTTCCGGCCGAAGCAAAGTGCCGGTAAACAAAGTATGCCGCCATGCGGCGGTATTTTATCCCGTCCAGCTGGTCAGGCAACACCACTTCCCCGCCCCGGTCCGCCAAAAGCTGAAGGGCGTCTGTCCAGGCCGGGTCAAGGCGTTCAAGGCCCATATAGAACCGGGCCCATTTGGCCATATCCAGGTCGGGCATGGGAACCGCGCAATATTCCGCACAGACCGCCATGCAGGAATACAGCGGACGACTTCCGTCATTCAAGAGGGAAAAAATCTTTTCGCGCAGGGCAAACAGCGCGCGCTCCTCCGGCGTGGGGCTTTCCCCGCCGCCGTCGTCATCGCAGAGCAAGCCCAACGGGCCGTCCCCTTCCAGAAGCAGCCGTACCGCCTCCTCACAGCACAGGCCCAGGCCCGCCTCCGTCCGGTCGGAAAACTCGTTGTAAAAGCGGGGATGCTCCCGGCAGATGTCGCAGAGACTGTCCTCCCCCAGGCTCAGGATCAGACGGCAAAGGCCGCTTTCATTGAGAAAGGGGCAGCGGTCCTTTTCCCCAAGGATAAAATGGGGCGTGGGCCCAGCGCTGGTCTTTTCCCGCAGCTCCTGGCCAATCTCCCCTTCTATTCCGGAATAGTATGCAAAACTCTCCTCATCAATATCGATCTCCCAGCCGATACAGCAGCTGTGCCTGCATTGACCGGCAATGCAGTGAAAGTCATCATAAAAATCCGGCACAACAAAAAACATCCGGCCTCACCTCTTGGAAAGAGTATAACATAAGGGAAAGACAGGTACAAGGCCCGCCGGAAGAGGCGGGCCTTGCAGCGCTTTTTCTTATATTCTTGCCACGCCGGTTTCATGGGCGGCCAGGACAATGACCGCCGTGCCGTGCTGGTCATCGTGGAAAACGGGGATGTCGCAGCGCTGCTTCAGCTTCTCCTCAATTTCAAAGCAGCGGAGCGCGGAGATGTCCTCTAAATTCACGCCGCCGAAGGAACCGGCCAGCAGCGCCACCGTATTGACGATATCGTCCACATCCTTGCTCCTGACGCAGAGGGGGATGGCGTCCACACCGGGGGTATAGGCCAGGCTCAGGGCTTCCCTGCTGTCCACCTTTACCCGGGAGCAGACCTCGATCTTGCCTTTCAGCTCTTCATGCAGCTTCAGCGCTTCTTTTGCATAGTCCATATCAGTTCTCTGTCTCGTTTTCCGATTCAAGACTTTTCAGATAGGCCTCCGGCCCGGATTTATATAAATCATTGCCCAGGCTGTCGATCACCACGGTCAGGGGCATATCCGTCACATGGAGCTTTCGCACCGCCTCGCAGCCCAGATCCTCCCAGCAGACAACGGCGGTGGAATCCACGCTGGCGCTCATCACGGCCCCGGCGCCGCCCATGGCGGCAAGGTACACCGCGCCGTTTCGGACAATGGCCTCCTTGACCTCCCGGCTTCTTGCGCCCTTGCCGATCATCACCGGCTGGCCCAGATCCAGCAGGCGGGGCGAAAATTTATCCATCCGCCCGGAGGTGGTGGGTCCGGCAGAGCCGATGACCTGCCCCGGCCGCTCCGGGGTGGGCCCCACATAGTAGATGGCGCTGCCTTCCAGTGCAAAGGGCAGGGCCTCTCCCCGGTCAAGCCGCTCCATCATCCGCTGGTGAGCGGCGTCTCTGGCGGTGTAGACAATGCCGGAAAGCAGCACCCGGTCCCCGGTGCGGAGGACGGACAGTTCCTCTTTCGTCACCGGTGTGTTCAGTCTGTATTCCATAGCGCACCTCACAAAACTGTGCTGGCCCTGCGGGTCACATGGCAGCTCACATTCACGGCCACCGGCAGACCCGCCACATGGGTGGGCATGGTCTCAATGTTCAGGCCCAGGGCGGTGGTTCTGCCGCCGAAGCCCTGCGGGCCGATGCCCAGGGCGTTGATCTCGTCCAGAAGCTCCTTTTCCAGCGCTGCGTAATAGGGGTCGGGGTTGGGCTGGTCGATGGGTCGCAGAAGGGCGTGCTTGGCCAGATAAGCCACCTTGTCAAAGGTGCCGCCGATGCCCACGCCCAAAACGATGGGCGGGCAGGGGTTGGGCCCGGCCAGCTTTACCGTTTCCAGCACGAAGCGCTTTACAACCTCCACGCCGTCGGCGGGTTTGAGCATGGCAAGCCTGCTCATATTTTCGCTGCCGAAGCCCTTGGGGGCCACGGTGAGCTTCAGACTGTCGCCGGGCACCAGCCGGACCGTAATGGCCGCCGGGGTGTTGTCCCCGGTGTTTCCCCGGCGCAGGGGGTCCCGGACCATGCTCTTTCGCAGATAGCCCTCGGTATAGCCCCGGCTGACGCCGGCGTTGACCGCCGCTTCAAAATCGCCCTCAATATGTACATCCTGGCCCAGCTCCGCAAAGACGCAGGCGCAGCCCGTGTCCTGGCAGATGGGCAGGCAGTTTTCCCTTGCCGCGTCGATATTGCGGCATAAAACAGTCATGGTATCCGCCCCGATGGGCCAGGGCTCGGTTTTTTCCGCAAGCCTCAGGGCGCTTTCCATGTCGGGCGGAAGCTCCCGGTTTGCCCGGATGCAGAGCTCGGCAACCGCCTGGGTGATCTGCGCCGCGCTGATGATCTTCATCCTTTTACACCCCCGCTTTATGTGCTTTTCTTTTGAAAAACTGCGGCTTTGTCTCAGAAATGAGCACCGCGATAAAAATCAGCGCAAAGCCCAAAACCAGCTTTACCGTCATGGTCTCATGGTAAAACACCACGGAGGTCAGCGTTCCGAAAACCGATTCCAGAGTCATAATGACCGCCGAAGTGGAGGAAGGCGTATACTGCATTCCCCAGGCCTGCAAAAAGAAGCAGACAGCGGTACACATGACGCTGAGATAGACAATACTCAGCCAGGCGCTTGACGGCACGTTCACCGGCGGCGCTTCAAAGAGGAGGGCCCCCGCCCAGCAGAGCAGGGCCGCCGTGCCGAACTGGACAACAGAGATGGCGAGGGCGTCTCCGTCCGCCACATACTGCTCCATCATAATGATCTGCAAACCGTAAAACACGCCGCAGAGGAGCGTCAGCATGTCGCCGATATTCACCCCTGTCCCCGCTCCGCTGAGGGAGACAAAGCCGATGCCGGTGATGCAGAGAAAGGCGGCGATGATGTTGGCCCCGTCCGGTTTTCTCTTGTACACGCCCCAGGCCATGAAGGGCACCAGCACACAGTAGGTAGCCGTCAGGAAGGCGTTCTTCCCCGGTGTGGTGTACATCAGGCCGTAGGTCTGCACGATATAGGCCAGGGCCAGGCAGATACCCATCATCACGCTGCCTTTAACGCAGCGCCGGTCCATTTTTCCCAGTTTTTTCACCGCGAACAGGCCCAGCAGCAGCGTGGAAATGGTGAAGCGGATAGCCAGCACCCAGAGAGTGCCGATACTGTCAAGGGTGGTCTTCAAAATGACAAAAGACGTGCCCCAGATAAAGGCTGTGCCGAACAGCGCAAGCCGTCCTAAAAATCCTTTGCTCATGGTTTTATTTCCTGCTCATGTGCTGCGCCGCCGCGCGGAGCATGAGCTTTTTTGTCCCTATGTTCTCAAAATTGATCTCAATCAGAAAATCTCCGCCCATGGGCGTCATTTTGGTGATACAGCCCGGGCCGAAAGCCTTGTGGTTTACCCTGTCCCCCACGCTGAAGGAAACGCTGGCCTGCACCGTTGGGGCCTTGGGCCGGGGCGCGGAGACGCCATACTGCTGTCTTTCCGGCGCTCTGCGGGCAAAGCCCAGCTCCTCCCGCCGGTCGTGGAAGCCGTAGCCCTTGGGGACATTTTTCTTTTCAATGTCCTCCTCGGGGATCTCATCCACAAAACGGGAGACCCGGTTGGCCGTGGTGCGGCCGAAGAGCATACGCTGTCTTGCGCAGACCAGGTGGAGTTTGGTCATGGCCCGGGTGATGGCCACATAGCAGAGCCTGCGCTCCTCCTCCATCTCTCCCGGCTCGCCGATGGCCCGGATGCCGGGGAAAATGCTCTCCTCCATGCCCACAATGAACACCGTGGGAAATTCCAGACCCTTGGCGCTGTGCATGGTCATCATCACCACGCAGTCCGCGTCCTTATCGTAGTTGTCCAGATCGGTATACAAGGCCACATCCGCCAGAAAGCCCTCCAGACTGCTGTCGCCGGACTCTTTCATGTAAGCGATGATGCTGGTTTTCAGCTCCCGGACGTTTTCGGCTCTGGCCTCGTCCTCGGTGGTGTTCTTCTCCTCCAGGGCGCGGAGATAGCCGGTCTTTTCCAGCAGCTCGTCCAGCAGCTCATCGGGCGCCAGCTTTTCCTTCTGGGCGTGCAGCTCTTTTATCATGGAGGCAAACTGCCGCATTTTGATGGCGGGGCGCTGCAGCTCCGGGTAGGAATCCGCGTGGCTCACCACCTCAAACAGGCTCAGCCGCTCCTGAGCGGCGATCTGCTGGGCAAGCTCCACGCTTCTGGCCCCGATGCCCCTGGGCGGGTTATTGATGATCCTCACCAGACGCAGGTCATCGGAGGGCGAGGCGATCACATTCAAATAGGCCAGCACGTCCTTGACCTCAGCCCGGTCAAAGAAACGTGTGCCGCCGATAATGCGGTAGGGTATGCCGTTTCGCTTGAAGGCGTATTCCAGCTGGTTGGACTGGGCGTTCATCCGGTAGAGCACCGCGTGGTCCCGCCAGTTGGCACCCCGGCCATAATCGCCCATGATCTGGGAGGCCACATACTGGGCCTCGTCGTGCTCGTTGTCCGCCACATAGAGCTTCAGCTGCTCGCCCCGGTCCTTGTTGGTCCAGAGCTCCTTTCCCTTGCGGCCCTGATTGTTGCGGATGACGGCGTTGGCCGCGTCCAGAATATGCCCGGTGCTGCGGTAGTTCTGCTCCAGACGGATGGTGCGGCAGTTTTTATACTCGCTCTCAAAGGAGAGGATGTTCTCAATGGTCGCGCCCCGGAATTTATAGATGCTCTGGTCGTCGTCGCCCACCACGCAGATGTTGCCCCAGCCCCCTGCCAAAAGGGAGGCCAGCAGATATTGCAGGTGGTTTGTGTCCTGATACTCGTCGATGAGCACATACTGGAAGCGGCGCTGCCAGTATCCACAGACCTCATCGTCCTCCTGCAGGAGCTTTACCGTGAAGGAGATCAGATCGTCAAAGTCCATGGCCCCGGCGGCAAACATCCGGCGCATGTACTCGCTGTAGATCTCCCCGATCCGGATCCGGCGCAGGTCGCCGGTGGTCCGGGCCTGGCGCAGGTACTCGGTGGCGGAAAGCTGGGCGTCCTTTGCCCGGCTGATCTCCGAGAGCATGGCCTTTGGCGCGAAGGTCTTTTCGTCCAGGTCCATGTCCTTGATGATGTGCTTCATCAGGCTCTGGCTGTCGGAAGTGTCGTAAATCGTGAAGTTTGCGGGGAAGCCCAGCTTTTCCGCGTCCCGACGCAGGATGCGCACGCAGGCGGAATGGAAGGTGCAGGCCCAGATATCGTTTGCACTCTCCCCCAGCATCCGTTCAAGCCGTTCCTTCAGCTCTCCGGCGGCCTTGTTGGTAAAGGTGATGGCAAGGATGCGCCAGGGCGCCACCGGGTCCAGGGCCGCGACGCGCTGTGCCGCCTCTCCGCCTTTGCGGAGGATGGCCAGCTTCTCCTCGTCCGCGTCGGCGGGAAGCTCATCGCTGTCCCCGGCCTTGCCGTATTTCAGAAGATTGGCAATGCGGTTGATGAGCACCGTGGTTTTGCCGCTGCCTGCGCCCGCCAGGATCAGCAGCGGGCCCTCCGTGGCCATCACAGCCTCGATCTGCATGTTATTCAGATGTTCAAAATCGGCACGGACCACATTGCGGCGCGCCTCAAGGTAATTGTGTTCAAATTCAGTCATCATAGCGACAATTTTAGCACAAAGCCCAAGGATAGACAAGGCGCAAATTAAGTTGAAAAAACGCTTTAGCTGTGATACTGTTTTGTGCAAAAGGAGTGATTTTGCATGAAAACCATCGCGGTGATCGACGACGATGTTTATATAGGCGGCCTTTTGCAGGAGCTGCTCAGCCGGGAGGGCTACCGGGTGCTCCGGGCCTATTCCGGGACGGAGGCGCTGCTGCTTCTGAGATCAGAAAAGGCGGACCTGATCCTGTTGGATCTGATGCTGCCCGGCCTCTCCGGCGAGGAGCTGCTGCCCCATTTGGCGGGTACGCCGGTGCTCGTCCTCTCCGCCAAAAGCGACGTGCAGGGCAAGGTGCAGCTGCTTTTGGGCGGGGCGGCGGACTATATCACCAAGCCCTTTGACACCGGGGAACTGCTGGCCCGGGTGGCGGTGCAGCTGAGAAAGTCCGCCTGCGGGCAGAGCGCCCGCCTGTCCTATCAGGACATGGAGCTGGATTTAAGCTCCCACCAGCTCACTGTAGGCGGTGTGCCGGTAAAGCTGACCCGCACGGAGTACGCCATTATGAAGCTGCTGCTCCAGTCCCCCGCTCAGGTCATCGCCAAGTCTGTGATTCTGGACGGGATCAGCCTGGACACCCCGGACTGCACCGAAAGCTCGCTGAAAATTCACGTCAGCAACCTGCGCAAAAAGCTGCGGGATGTTGACGGCCAGGAGCATATTGAAGCGGTCTGGGGCATCGGCTTCAAGCTCATCTGATCTTTACCAAATCTTTACCCTTTTCTTTACCGCCCGCTTTACGCCCCGCTGCTAAACTTTGGCCGTAGTAAACAAAAGGAGGCAATTTCATGGACTATATACTGGAAACCAGGTCCCTGAGCAAGCATTACGGTCACTTCAAGGCCCTTGACGGCATGAACATGCACGTCCCCAAAGGGGCGATTTACGGTCTGGTGGGCAAAAACGGCGCGGGCAAGACCACGCTGATCCGCCTGATCTGCGGCCTGCAGGAGCCAAGCGCCGGCAGCTTCACCCTGTACGGCACGGAAAACCGGGACAAAGCCATTGTAAAGGCCCGCCGCAGAATGGGCGCGGTGGTGGAGACCCCCTCCATCTATCTGGACATGACGGCGGAGGACAACCTGAAAATGCAGTACCGGGTTCTGGGTCTCCCTTCCTTTGAGGGGATAGACCAGCTTTTACGTCTGGTGGGCCTGGAAAACACGGGCAGGAAAAAGGCCCGGCATTTCTCCCTGGGCATGAAGCAGCGGCTGGGTATCGCCGTGGCTCTTGCGGGAGATCCGGACTTTCTGGTGCTGGACGAGCCGGTGAACGGCCTTGACCCCCAGGGCATCATCGAGATACGGGAGCTGATTTTGAAGCTGAACCGGGAGAGACAGATCAGCGTGCTCATTTCCAGCCACATTCTGGACGAGCTGTCCCGCCTGGCCACCCACTACGGCTTTGTGGACAGCGGGCGGATGGTCAAGGAGATCAGCGCGGAGGAGCTGGACGCGGTCTGCCGCAAGTGCGTGCGCCTTGTGGTGTCTGATGTGAAGCCCCTGGCCCGGGTGCTGGACAGCATGGGCATCGAATACAACATCCTCTCCCCCACTCAGGCGGACGTCTTTGCCCAGGTAAATCTCAGCGGCCTGGTGAACGCCCTTGCCAAAGAGAACTGCGAGCTGATCGCCGCCCAGGAGCGGGACGAGAGTCTGGAAAGTTATTATGTAAACCTTGTGGGAGGTGCCCGCCATGACTAAGCTGCTCTCCGCCGGTTTTTCCCGGCTGTTCAAAAGCCGTGTTTTCTGGATCATGCTGGTGATCTGTATACTTCTTCAGGGTTTCGTATGCGTGGATAATTTTCGCTATGAACAGCAAAGGCCGGAAAATACCGTTATACTGGACGATGTTGTTTTTTCCATGCTCCCTGCCATCGGTTTTATCTCCTCGGCGCTGATCAGTCTGCTTCTTGGCGAGGAATACAGCGACGGCGTAGTGAGAAACAAGCTGACCGTGGGCCATCGGCGGTCCGATATTTACTTTTCCAACCTGATCGTCTGCACCGCAGGCTCTTTTCTCGCCCTGGCTGCGCTGTTTCTGACCGGCGGACTTTTGGGCTTTGCCCTTTTCGGCGGCTTCACCTATGACGCCGGGACGCTTTTCTGGCTTTTCCTGTGCAGCTTTCTGTTGACGGCGGCGCTTTCCGCCATCAATGTGCTGGTGGCCATGGCCTGCCAGAATAAAGCGGTGGCCGTTGTCGTCTCTCTCGGTCTTGTGCTGGTCATGCTTTTTGCCGGTTCCTATCTGGACAGCGTTCTCAACGAGCCGGAAATGCAGTACGGCGCCATGGTCATGGACGAAAACGGCGTCATGGCGTTTGAGGACCCCGCTCCCAATCCCCACTATGTCAGCGGCATGACCAGAACGGTCATGGGCGTTGCAGAAGATTTTATTCCCATGGGGCAGGCTATACAGATCAACAATTTTGCCCTGGAGCGCAGCGCCCGCTGGCCGCTGCTGTCCCTTGCGGTGTTTACCGCAGTCTCCGCGTTGGGATACGCAATATTCAAAAAGAAGGACATCAAATAACATGGAAATCTGGGTCTGGGCTGTTTTTGGCGCGATGGCTGTTCTCATCGCCGCGTTGATATTGAAAATACACCTGCTGAGGAAATCGGCAGCTGAGATCAGCCGCGCCTTTGAAGACCGGCTCAGCCAGGACACCAACACCCTGATCGACATTTCCAGCCGTGACCGCTGTATGCGGAGCCTTGCCGACAACATCAACCGGCAGCTCCGCCTGCTGCGTCAGGAGCGGCAGCGCTGCCAACAGGGAGACGCGGAGCTGAAAGCGGCGGTGACCAATATATCCCACGACCTGCGCACCCCGCTCACCGCCATCTGCGGCTATCTTGATCTTCTGGCCTGGGAGGACTGCTCCGATGAGGCCCGGCGCTATCTGGACATCATACAAGGCCGGGCCCATTCCCTGCGGGAGCTCACCGAGGAGCTTTTCCGCTACTCGGTGATCGTCTCCGAAGAGAAGGAGCCGGTGCTTGAAGCCCTCAGTCTGAACGCCGTGCTGGAGGAGAGCATTGCCTCCGCCTACGCCTCTCTGTCCGCCGCCGGCATAAGCCCCTGTATACACATTTGTGAAGAAAAAGTGATACGGCAGCTGGATAAAGGTCTTCTTTCCCGGATTTTGGGAAACATTCTCTCCAACGCCGCCAAGTACAGCGACGGAGATCTGGATATAAGCCTTGAAAACAACGGTGAGATCCGCTTCAGAAACAGCGCCTCCCGCCTGGACAAGTTACAAACGGAAAAGCTCTTTGACCGCTTTTATACCGTGGAGGCCGCCCGGCGCTCCACCGGTCTGGGTCTTTCCATTGCCCGGGACCTGACGGAGCGCATGGGCGGAAAAATCAGCGCCGGGTATGAAAACGGCAGCCTGACGGTTATCCTAAACTTTCCTTAAACAAATCCTAAACGCCCGCCTGCTGTAATCTTAATTTTCTTCTGTGTATAATCATGGCTGTAAAGCTCTCACAAAGGAGGAACAGTCATGAAACCCATTGAGTTGATCAATTTTCTCATCGTAAGCCTGTTTTTTCTCTGCTATTCCTATCAGTTTTTTTACATACCTGTTTCCCTCTTCAAAAAGCCGAAAGCCCACCGGGACCCCAAGCCCCATCGCTTTGCCGTGCTGATTGCGGCAAGGAATGAGCGCTCGGTGATCGGTGAGCTGATCGACAGCATCAATGCGCAGGATTACCCCGCGCATCTCATTAAAATTTTTGTCATTGCGGACAACTGCACGGACGACACCGCCCTGATTGCCCAGGCCCACGGCGCGGAGGTCTGCACCCGCCGGGACAGCCTCCACGTGGGCAAGGGCTACGCGCTGAATTTCCTGCTGGAAAAGATCGCCCGGGACTACCCCGCCGGTAGCTTTGACGCCTTTATCGTGCTGGACGCGGACAACGTGATCGCCCCCAACTACATCACGGAGATGAACAAGACCTTCTCCGACGGCTATGGCATCATCACCAGCTACCGCAACTCCAAAAACTACGGCGACAACTGGATCTCCGCCGGCTACGCCCTGTGGTTCCTGCGTGAGGCCCGGTATCTGAACAACGCCCGGATGCTGCTGGGCAGCAGCTGCGCCGTGTCCGGCACAGGCTTTCTCTTCTCCAGGGAGATCCTGGAGCGCTGCGGCGGCTGGAACTTCTTCTTGCTGACGGAGGACATCGAGTTCAGCATTGACAACGTGGTCCGGGGCGAGAAGATCGGCTACTGCGGCACGGCGGTGCTGTATGACGAGCAGCCCACCAGCTTCCGCCAGTCCTGGAAGCAGCGGCTCCGCTGGTCCAGAGGCTATTTGCAGGTGTTCTCCCGCTACGGGGGACAGCTGATGCGTGGCCTCTTCCACGGCAGCTTCTCCTGCTACGACATGGCCATGAACATCATGCCCGCCGCGGTGCTTACGGGCTTAAGCCTTGTGGTGAACCTGTCCGCTGCCGCTGTGAATTTCTACATCGGCGGGGACCTGAAGGTGCTGGGGCTGTCGGTGCTGCAAACCGTGGTGAACCTGTATCTGACGCTCTTTGTCATCGGCAGCATCACCACCATCACCGAGTGGAAGCAGATCCACTGCTCCACCGGAAAAAAGCTGCTTTACGCCCTGACCTTCCCCGTTTTCATGTTCACCTATGTGCCCATCACCGTGGCCTCCCTGTTCTGCGATGTGCAGTGGCAGCCCATCCGCCATGAGCGCTGCCTGAACGTGAGCCAGATCACCCGGGTCTGCGGCAAAAGGGTCAGCTGAGGAGCTGCCGCAGCTGTTCCACCGCTCTTCGTTCCAGCCGGGAGATCTGCACCTGGGAAACGTGCATCACCTTGGCGCAGTTTTGCTGGGTCATGCCGTGGTAGTACCGGAGAGACAGCACCTGCCGCTCCCGCTCCGGCAGCTTCTCCATGGCGGCGCGCAGGGCCACATGCTCCACCATTTTTTCCTCCGCGCTGTAATCGCCCAGCACCAGCTCCAGGGTGAAGCCGTCCTCCCCGCTCTCCCGCTGGAGGCTCTCCGCCGGGCCGGTGGCGGTCTCCGCAAAGGCGATATCCTCCGGGCTCAGTCCCATCTCCCGGGAAAGCTCCGAGATGGTGGGTTCCCGGCCGATCCTCTGCTCCAGTTGCATACGGGCGGCGCGTATCTGCGCCGCCTGTTCTTTGATTCCCCTGCTGACTTTTACCGCCCCGTCGTCCCGGAGAAAACGCCGTATCTCCCCGGAAATTTTCGGCACGGCGTAGGTGGAAAAGCGGGTGCCGAAGCTCTCGTCAAAGCCCTCGATGGCTTTGAGAAAGCCCACGCAGCCCAGCTGATACAGGTCCTCCGGGTCAACACCCCGGCCAAAAAAGCGCCGGGCCACGCTCCAGATCAGGCCGGAGTTCTCTTCCACCAGTTTTCCTGCCGTCTCCCGGTCGCCGCTCTGGGCCCGGCGGATATCCGAATAGATGTCCTCACTCATCGTTTGCCGATGCGGGGGCATATGGTCCGGAGCATGGTGACGGTGGTGCCCTTGCCGGGGGTGGAGCGCACCTTCAGCTTGTCCATAAAGCTGCCCATGATGGTAAAGCCCATGCCGCTTCTGTCCTCCCCGCCGGTGCTGAAAAGGGGCGTCATGGCCTGCTCCACATTTTCAATGCCCTTGCCCCAGTCCCGGATGGAGATCTCCAGCACATGGTTATCCAGGATGCGCAGGCGCATGGATATGCGGCCAATGCTGTCCGGGTAAGCGTGGACAATGGCGTTGGTCACGGCCTCGGACACCGCGGTTTTGATATCGCCCAGCTCCTCCATGGTGGGGTCAAGCTGGGTGGCAAAGGCCGCCGCGGCTGTGCGGGCAAAGGCCTCGTTGCTGCTTTTGCTGGGAAACTCCAACTTTATGTAATTCAGACTGTTCATTCCTCTCCTCCTATTTTCCTGTGGCCACAGGCACAAGCCGGTCAATGCCCGAGGCGTCGATGACCCTGAGCGCCTGCTTTGCCGGGTTTTCGATCCAGACGCGTCCCCCCAGAGCCTTCATCCGGCGGCTGGTCCTGATGATGACCGCTATGCCGGACGAGTCCATAAACGTAAGGCCGGCCATGTCCAGAACGCAGTCCCGGGGCAGATACTCGTCCAAAAGCTCGTCGATGGTGTTCAGGGTACATCTGGCCTCGTGGTGGTCCAGCTCTCCGCTGAGAAATATGGTCAGACGGCCTGAGGAAAAAGCGGTACTGATATTCATAGTCTTTTCTCCTGTCTATAAACAAAAATGGCATCGCATAAACTCTATGCGATGCCATTTTATTTCTTTTTCATTGCATATTCCGTCGAAATGGTGTCCTCATTCAGATTTTCCGCACCAACAGATGAATTTATCGGAAAAATCCATGCCCAGCTTCTCCTGAAGCTGCCGGGAGGGGGTATTGCCCACAAAAATCTGCCCATAGGGCACATTTCCCTGAGCCAATTCGCGGTTTACATAATTTCTTTCCAGTGCCTCGGCTATGCCCATACGGCGAAATTGGGGGAAGACAAAGAGCATGCCGACCGAGCCTTCGTCGTGCCGGCCGATAAAGCCCGCCAGTTCTCCGTCCACAAAGGCCCCGAAAATGACCCCCGCGTCCAGCTGTGCGGTGATCTCCTCCTCGTCCGCCAGATCGTAATTTTCATCGATCAGCTTTGCATAGCTTCTGTCCAGCTGCCGGATATCCGCAAGAGTCTCCTCCATAGGGGTGGATTTTGTATAGGCGCTCTGCCAGCACTCCTCTTCGATATGGTAGCCAAGCCCGGCCACGGCCTCTTTCATGTCCATTTGGTGCAGCACCACCCAGGGAGGCTGGTGGGTCCGGATCAGTTCCAGGCCCAGCTCCCTGTCCTCACAGGAGAGCATATAGACCCAGCCGCTGTCCGCCACGATCAGCACCGCCTGGTCCGAGGCATACAGGATGCGGCAGATATCCCGGCGGATGCACTCGATGATGTCCACATTCAGCAGATAATCTTTATTCAGAAATTCCAGTGCTTTTTCTTTCATATACGCTCCAAACGGCCCTCTGTGGTGAGGGCCGTTTTTCTTATTTTATTTGCCCAGGTTTTCCAGGCTGGCTTTCAGGTTCTCGATGAGGGCCTCCAGCTTGGCCTTCTTCTCCCGCTCCACATTGACCACCTGTTCAGGCGCACGGGTGACAAAGTTCTGGTTGGCGAGCTTGGCGTTCTGGGAAGCCAGCTGCTTTTCGGCATTGGCCAGCTCCTTTTCGATACGGGCCTTCTCCTTTTCCAGATCCACCAGCTCTGCCATGGGCATGAACATGCGGGCGTTGTCGGTGACAACGGAGACCATCCCCTCGCTGCCGGCGGGCGCGTCGTCCACCACGCTGACCTCGCTGGCATAGGCCAGCTTGCTGATATAGCTGAGACCGGCCTCAAAAGCGGCCTTCTTGTCGGTGGCGATGATCAGGTGCGCCTTTCTGGAGGGAGGCACGTTCATCTCGCTGCGGCGGGCGCGGACGGCCTTGATGGCGGTCATGACCATCTCAAAGTTCTGCTCGTCGGCGGGGAAGCTGAGTTCGCTCTTATACTCGGGATAGCGCTCGATCATCAGGGCCTCACCCTCGTGAGGCAGAGCCTGCCAGATCTCCTCGGTGATGAAGGGGATAAAGGGATGAGCGAGCTTCAGAATTTCGGTCAGGACGTACAGCAGCACCTTTTGAGCGGAGAGCTTCAGCTCCTCGCTGCCGCCGTTGAGACGGGGCTTGGTCAGCTCAATGTACCAGTCGCAGAAGCTGTCCCAGATGAAGTCATAGATCTTGCCTGCGGCCACGCCCAGTTCGAAGCTGTCCATGTTCTCGCAGACCTCTTTGACCACATTGTTGAGCTTGGAGAGGATCCACTTGTCCTCGATCTCCAGCTTCTCGGGCAGCTCGTTTTTGTCGATGGTCAGATTCATCATCACGAAGCGGGAGGCGTTCCAGATCTTGTTGCAGAAATTGCGCATGGCCTCGCACTTCTCCACATAGAAACGCATGTCGTTTCCGGGAGAGTTGCCGGTGATCAGGTTAAAGCGCAGAGCGTCGGCACCGTAGGTCTGGACCATCTCCAGCGGGTCGATGCCGTTGCCCAGGGACTTGGACATCTTGCGGCCCTGGCTGTCGCGGACCAGGCCGTGGATAAACACGGTCTTGAAGGGCTCCTTGTCCATCTGCTCCATGCCGGAGAAGATCATGCGGGCCACCCAGAAGAAGATGATGTCATAGCCGGTGACCATGACAGAGGTGGGATACCAGTAATCCAGCTCCTCGGTCTTATCCGGCCAGCCCATGGTGGAGAAGGGCCAGAGGGCGGAGGAGAACCAGGTGTCCAGCACGTCCTCATCCCGGGTGATGTTCTTGCTGTGGCAGTGCTCGCACTCGGTGGCGTCCTGGCGGGAGACGGTGATGTGGCCGCAGTCGGCGCAGTACCAGGCGGGGATCTGATGGCCCCACCAGAGCTGGCGGGAGATGCACCAGTCGTGCACGTTCTCCATCCAGTTCAGATAGATCTTGGTAAATCTCTCCGGCACGAATTTGATGCGCCCGTCCTTGACCACCTCAATGGCCTTCTTGGCCAGAGGCTCCATTTTGACAAACCACTGGGGGCTGGTGAGTGGCTCCACCACGGTGCCGCAGCGGTAGCAGCAGCCCACGTTGTGGCTGTAGGGTTCAACCTTCACCAGATAGCCCTGCTCCTCCAGGTCGGCCACGATGGCTTTTCTGGCCTCGTAGCGGTCCATGCCGTTATACTTGCCGCCGTTGATGATCTTGGCGTCCTCGTCGATGCATTTGATCTGCTCCAGATCGTGGCGCAGGCCCACCTCGTAGTCGTTGGGGTCGTGGCAGGGCGTCATCTTCACCGCGCCGGTGCCGAAGCCCAGTTCAACATACTCGTCGGCCACGATGGGCAACTTTCTGCCCACCAGGGGCAGGATGGCGTTTTTGCCCACCAGGTGCTTATAGCGCTCATCGTCCGGGTGGACGGCCACGCCGGTGTCGCCCAGCATGGTCTCGGGACGGGTGGTGGCGATGATGAACTCCTCATCGGAGTTCTCAACAGGATAGCGGATGTGCCAGAAGTTTCCGGGCATGTCCTTGTATTCCACTTCCGCGTCGGACAGGGCGGTGCGGCAGTGGGGGCACCAGTTGATGATGCGGCTGCCCTTGTAGATCAGGCCCTTGTCGTAAAGGTCGCAGAAGGTCTCGCGCACGGCCTTGGCACAGGTCTCGTCCATGGTGAAGCGGCTGCGGTCCCAGTCGCAGGAGACGCCCATGCTCTTCTGCTGCTCGACGATGCGGTTGCCATACTGGGCCTTCCAGTCCCAAACCCGCTCCAGGAACTTGTCGCGGCCCAGATCGTAACGGGTCTTGCCCTCTTCCTTGCGGAGAACTTCTTCCACCTTGATCTGAGTGGCGATGCCCGCGTGGTCAACGCCGGGCAGCCACAGCGTGGCATAGCCCTGCATACGCTTATAACGGGTCAGGATATCCTGCAAAGTGGCGTCAAGGGCGTGGCCCATATGGAGCTGGCCGGTGACATTGGGAGGGGGCATCACGATGGAGAAAGGCTTTTTGTCCGGGTCGATCTTGCCCTTGAAATAGCCGCCTTCCATCCACATATCATAAATTTTCTTTTCCACAGACTGTGGTTCATAGACTTTCGGAAGTTCTTTCATGTTCATTTCTCCTATATCAATTAATCTTCTTTCAGGCAATCAAATCAGGTACGCTCCCGTGGACACTCCACGAAGCGAAACCACTCTTCCTGCGTTCCACAGGCTCACCCCCTTAATGGAAAAAACTAACGCCCTGAAACCAAAAGGTTTCAGGGCGATAAAATACCGTGGTACCACCTGAATTCCGCGAAATGCGGCGCTCATGGGTTTGATAACGGCAACCAACCGCCGGGGGCTACATAGGGACCGCTCCCCTTTCACTCCCGATGCTCCGGGCCGACCTTCCGCAGCGCCTCATGGAAGCTTGCACCAAACGCTCCCTCTCTGCGAATCCGCGCTCTGCGTACTCCTGCCCTTCTCAGCAAGTGGAAATATTATAATTTACCCGTTTTCATTTGTCAACACAAACAAAACAAAAGGTGAAAATTTGTGTACTATTTTGAACTGTCCAGGTACTCACAGGCGCTGAGTGCGGCAATATTGCCCTCCCCTACCGCCTTGGCCAGCTGATAGGGCTTGCCGGTGCAGTCCCCGGCGGCGAACACGCCGGGCAGGTTTGTGGCCATGCGCCGGTCTGTGACGATGCCGCCCTTTTCCACTTCCAGTCCCGGAACCAGTCTGGTGACAGAGACCGTGTCCTTGATGATAAACACGCAGTCCACCTTATATTCCTGTCCACGGAACTTCAGAGTATCGGCCTTCACGCCGCCGCTGATCTCATACCGGCCGTTTTCCGCAAAGCGCAGCACCTTGCAGCCGATGTCCTCCAGGAATTTGGCGTCCTCTTCCGCTTCTTTGTTGTTGCCCACAAGGGCCACGGTCTTACCCCGGTAGAGCATCCCGTCGCAGGTGGCGCAGTAGCTGACGCCCCGGCCCAGATACTCCGCCTCGCCGGGGTAGAGATTTTCCCGTGTGATGCCGGCGGCGATGATCAGCGCGCGGCACTGGGTAAAATCGTTCCCCACGGCCACCCCGAAAATATCCCCCATGGGCATCACGTTCAGGGCCCGGCCGGAGATCAGATCCGCCGCGCTGTCTTTCAGCTGGCGGTGAAACAGATTGCACATCTCCTCGCCGCTCATGGGCGCAAGGCCCGGGTAATTGGTGACCAGCTCCGCCTTATAGAGACTCCCGGTCTCCACGCCGTTTGCGATGACCGCCACGGTCTTGCCCCGGTTCAGCCCCGTAAGCGCCGCCGAAACGCCGGCCGGCCCTCCGCCTACTATTATGATATCATACAGCTCCTGCATCTGCGCACCGCCTTCTTTTTTTCGTATTGTACCACTTTTTTGTTGTAATTACCAGCCTTATCGTATATAATATCAGAGAATTTCTTAAAGGAGAAAGAGAGTTATGGAAGAGGCAAGAAACTTTATAGAAGCCTTTGTTCAGGAAGACCTTTCCGAAGGCAACCGCTGCTACGGAATGCAGGTACATACCCGTTTTCCGCCTGAGCCCAACGGTTACCTGCACATCGGACACTGCAAGGCTCTGACCATAGATTTCAGCACCGCCGAACACTTTGGCGGCATCTGCAACCTGCGTATGGACGACACCAACCCCGCCAAGGAGGACACCGAATATGTAGACGCCATCCAGGAGGATATCCACTGGCTGGGCTTTGACTGGGGCGACAGGTTCTATTACGGCTCCGACTACTTTGAGCAGACCTATGAATACGCCATTGAGCTGATCAAGAAGGGTCTGGCCTATGTCTGCGAGCTGACCCCCGACCAGTTCAGGGAATACCGGGGCGACACCACCCACCCTGCCGTCAGCCCCTGGCGGGACAGGCCCATTGAAGAGAGCCTGGACCTGTTCCAGCGCATGAAAAACGGCGAGTTTGAAGAGGGCAAGTACACCCTCCGGGCCAAGATCGACCTGGCCAGCGGCAACTTCAATATGCGCGACCCGGTGCTCTACCGCATCCGCTATATCGAGCATCACCGCCAGGGCACCAAGTGGTGCATCTTCCCCATGTACGATTTTGCCCATCCCATTCAGGACGCCCTGGAGGGCATCACTCACTCCCTCTGCTCTCTGGAGTATGAGGCCCACCGCCCCCTGTATGACTGGGTAGTCTCCAACGTGTCCATCCCCGGCATCAAGCCCAGGCAGATCGAGTTTGCCCGGCTGGGCATCAACTATACCGTCATGTCCAAGCGCAAGCTGCGCCAGCTTGTGGAGGAAAAGCGGGTCTCCGGCTGGGATGATCCCCGTATGCCCACCCTCTGCGGTCTGCGCCGCCGGGGCTACACCGCCAAATCCATCCGGGATTTCTGCGAGCGCATCGGCGTGGCCAAGGTGGACTCCACCGTGGACTGGGCCCTGCTGGAAAGCTGCCTGCGGGACGACCTGAATGAAAACGCCAAGCGCGTCATGGCCGTACTGCACCCGGTCAAGCTCACCATCACAAACTACCCCGAGGGGCAGAGCGAGCTTCTCACCGTGGAGAATAACCCCCTCAAGCCCGAGGAGGGCACCCGGCAGGTCAGCTTCTCCCGTGATCTGTGGATCGAAGCGGACGACTTCATGGAAGTCCCCGTTCCCAAGTATAAGCGCCTGCACCCCGGCTTTGAAGTCCGTCTCAAAGGCGCATACCTTGTCACCTGCACCGGCTGCGTGAAGGACGAAAAGGGCAACGTGACCGAGATCCTCTGCGAGTACGACCCCATGAGCCGGGGCGGCGATCCGGCCGACGGCCGCAAGGTCAAGGGCGCTACCATCCACTGGGTGGACGCCGCCACCTGCGCCGACGCGGAGGTGCGCATCTACGACTATCTCTTCAACGATCCCGATCCCGACGGGCAGGGCAAGAATTTCCTGGACTGCCTGAATCCCGAAAGCCTCACTGTGCTGCAGGGCTGCAAGGTGGAGGCCTGCCTCGCCCAGATCCCCATGCCGGAGAAGGGCAAGAACTCCGAGAGCTTCCAGTTCATGCGCCAGGGCTATTTCTGCCTGGACAACCGGGACGCCGCTCCCGGCCACCTGGTGTTCAACCGGGCCGTCGCGCTGAAAGAGAGCTTCAAAAAGTAAACCAAAGGATAACGAAAGAATCCCGTATCCGGAAAGTTTTCCGGATACGGGATCTTTTTCTGTTTACTTATGTATGCAATATTTACCGGGTCAGGTCGATCATGTAATCCGCCCCGTCGCCCAGCACGGTGGAGGGCAGCTCGCCGTTCCACTGCTTGATCCAGTAGTAGCGGAGCAATGCCTCCGTCAGAGACTCGGAAATGCGCTTGTTCATCTCCGCTTCCTTCTCGCCGGCGTAGAGGGCGGCCTCAGCCTGCACCTTCACGACCTCCAGATCGGCATTGGCGGCGATGATGGCCTTTTCCGCCTCGGCGTTGGCGGCGATGACGGCGCGCTTTGCGGTGGCCTCTTCCTCCATGGTCTTCTGGGCCTGCTCAGTCTCGGCGGTCAGCTTATTCTGGGCCGCCACCTGCTTGGCCTCCACGGCCGCAGTGAAAGCGTCTGTGAAGTCGATATCCTCAATGGCGATGGACACGATGGTGATGCCGTACTCCTTCATGTCCGCCGAGGTGCTCTCCGCGATCTGGTCGGAGAGGGTGTTGCGTTTGGCGATCAGATTCTCCGCCGAATACTGGGAAAATACCGCCTTGGTGTTTTCCAGAATACGGGGGTACATCACGTTGTCATAGTAGTTGATGCCCACCGTCTTGTACAGCTCCTGGGCTGTCTCCTGGTCAATGCAGAAGTTGACGGACAGGTTCAGGTCCACCTGCTGAATGTCGCTGGAAAAGGCGTTGGTGCTGATCTGCACTTTCTGTGTGCGGTTGTCCATCTTCACCACGTTCTGCCAGGGCAGGATGAAGTGAGCGCCGGCGCTGATGGTCCGGTCCTCCACCCGGCCAAAGGTGGTGAGGATCCCGGTATAGCCGGTGGGCACCACGGTGATGCTGCTGAGAACCACGGCCACGATCAGCACGGCCAGGGCCACAAATTGCTTCTTGCCCGTTTTCCACACCTTGGGTCCTTTTTTTACATGGGTCTTCCCCTTGGCGTCGGTGTAGACCTCGTCGTTTTCCGTGGTAAAGCCCAGGACAAAAAACAGTACCACTGCCAGAATCAAACCCAATACAAGAATTGCCATATTTTTCCCCTTTCTGTGTCTTCTTCGGTTTCCTTCTCTGTCTTCATTATACCATTAAAACAGTCCGGACACAAGCTCTGCCAGGGGGAAATACAGGATCGGCAGGAAGATGGCGGGCAGCATGTCTCCCACCTTGATTTTCTCTTCCCGCAGGCCCAGGAGATTGATGGCCATGCCGATGAACAGCGCGCCGCCCACGGCGGACATCTCCGTCACCACCTGGGTACTGAGCACCGGCGCGGCCAGGCCTGCAAGCAGGGCGATGGTCCCCTGGAACACCAGCACCGTCACCGCCGACAGGAACACCCCCGGGCCAAGGGCCGCGGCAAAGACGATGGAGCTGACAAAGTCCATGGTGCTTTTGGCAAAGAGAATGCTGTAATCCTTGTTCAGCCCCGCCTGAATGGAGCCGATCACCGCCATGGTGCCCACGCAGAACAGAATACTGGTGGAGACGAAGGCCTCCGCGAAATGGCCGCCGCCGAAACGGGTTCCCGCCAGTTTATCCTTGATTTTGTCGCCGGAGCCGTTGATCCGGTCGTCCAGGTGCAGGGCCGTGCCGATGATCGTGCCCAGGACGAGGCATACCATCACAATAAGGATGTTGCTGGTGACAATGGCGCTCTGTACGCCGATGACCATGGTGACGAGAGCAATGCAGGTCATAACCGCCTTGGTGTAGCGCTCTTTGATCCGGCTGCCGCACAGTATTCCGATCAGTCCTCCGATGATCACCGCCACGGCGTTAACAATTACAGCAAGCATATGGTTCACCCTTCTTCATCAAGTATTTTTGTATTTTAACACATTGCCGTGATGTAATCAAGCGCGGGACCGGGGTGGTAAAAATGTATTTTTATCTTGTCCTCCGACCGCTTTGCTGGTATATTATTCTTAACCGACACAAGGAGGGAATCACATGTCCGTTTTTGATCAAGTGGAAAAAAATCTGATCGAGCGAGGCTACACCGTAAAAGTTTTCGCCACCGGGGCCGAGGCCGCGGCCTATCTGGACAAGGAGATCGACGGCGTGACCGTGGGGATCGGCGGCTCCGCCACCGTGCGGGATATTGGCCTGTATGAGCTGCTGGAGAAGCACAATGAGGTCATCTGGCACTGGAAACAGGAGCCTGGCCCGGCCCGTATCGCCGCCATGAACACCGATGTCTACCTCTGCTCCGCCAACGCCCTGGCCGAGAGCGGCGAGATGGTCAATATCGACGGCGCGGGAAACCGGGTTGCCGCCACCCTGTTCGGCCACAAAAAGGTCTATTTCCTGATCGGCAAGAACAAGCTGGTCCCCAGCTTCCATCAGGCCGTTGACCGGGCGCGGAACGTGGCCGCCCCCAAGCGGGCCCAGCAGATGAACGCCAAGACCCCCTGCGCCGCCAAGGCCGACAAGTGCTATGACTGCAAGAGCCCCGGCCGTATCTGCCGCGGCATGGTGACCCTCTGGGGCCCCATGATGGTCTCAGAGGCGGAAGTGATCCTCATCGAAGAGGATTACGGCCTGTAACACATTTTCATTCTTCTTTTGATCCTTTTTACTGAAAAATCAGACGTCAGGCAAAAGCCCGGCGTCTGATTTTTTACCGCTTGGCAGCTTACTGTTTTTTCTTCACCGGGATCCAGATCTCACAGTAATAGTTTTCATCCAGGGTTCCCTTTTCGTACTTTGTCGGGTCGTCGTAATACTCCACACAGTAGCCTGCCGCAAAGGCATACTCTTTCAAGGCGGGCAGCCACTCGGTGTAGATCTTGGTGTTCACGTCCTGAAGGGCTGTGGGCATGGGTCCTCTGCAGGGGAACACGGCCCAGTCGAAAGCCGGGATGGTCCTGGTCACCAATCCCGCAGGGATCTCTTTCTGGGGATCGTAGGGGTCTGCGATCAGGTATTCAAAGTTCTCCTGTCCCATCTCCAGATCAATATTGATGCCATAGCAGCCGCAGATCACCGCGCCCATGCCGCTCTGAAAATGCTCCTGCCAGAACAGGGGCACGTTCTCCTTTGCCCCTTCATAGGGGAAGGTCCTGGCGTTTGCCAGCACCGTAAACGCTTCTTTCTTCACGATCTTGTAGTCCATGAGATAGCCTCCTTCTAAGGAAATTTTGATTTTCAGCGGAGCAAAGGACTTGAGCAGCACCTCATCTTTGCGCACAGATGTGGGCGTCACCCCATGGAACCGGGTAAAAGCTTTGGTAAAACTGTCCGGAGAGTCGTACCCGTACTTCATGGCAATATCGATCACCTTTTCATCCGTAACCAGCAGATCATTTCCGGCCAGGGCCAGTCTCCTGTTGCGGATATACTCCGACACGGTATAGCCGCAGAGCATGGAAAAGCCCTTTTGAAAATAGAACGAGGACACGCCCACCGCTTTGGCCACATCCTCTGCCGTGATGTTCTCGGTTATATGATCTTCCATGTACTGAATCGAGTTGCCGATGATCGCCATCCATTCCATGTTTTTTCCTCCCTTGCTTCTGACGATATTCTATCTCATCGCATTTCCTTTTGCCCGACAATTCCTGCTCAGTTTTGTCTTTCTTTCCGCTATCAGCTTCGGAAAAGCCCCGCCGAAGTGGAAAGAGTGTTCCGGAAACGGCGGGGTTGAATTGCAGTTTAATTTTATTTGCGCATTTGCTCAATGGCGTCAAGGAGAGCGGCGGCGCCCTGGCCGTCTCCCTGGCTGCGGCAAACTTCGCCGCCAATCCTCTGGCCACTCTTCACGGCGCCATCTTCAGCGTCTGGCACAATATTTCCGGCTCTATCTTCGCAAGCATCAGAATAATGGGCGCGGAGAGAAAAGTCAAGGTATCTGTCGAACAATAATTTGCGTTTATCCGCCGCGGGCCTGTATTACCCGCGGCGGATTTGACTTAGGGGCAATTTTTTGCTATTCTATAAAAAAGAAAGGAGTTTTGCTATGGAAAAATATATCCCCTATGAAAAGCTCTCCAAGAAAAAACGCAGAGAGCTGGACGCCCGGCAGCGGGGCTGCTGGAACGGCTTCAGCCCGGTGACCCGCAGACCGGAAAACCCGAAAGCCTATAACAGGCAGAAAGCACGGAAACGGAGTGATGACTTCCCGGACCGTGCTTTTTTTCTGCGAAAAAAACTTCAATTTTTTGAAAAAAACAGTTTCATTTTTTGAAGGTTTTTGTTATGATTGATTCAACAAAATAAGGAGGTGTTCCTTTGAAACAACTGCTGAAAAACGCCAAAATTTATGACGGCACGGGAAGCGACGCCTTTTTTGGGGATATTCTTATTGAGGACGATAAAATCGCCCAGGTCGGGGAGGGTATCCGCTGTGACGACGCGGAAATCTTTGACCTGAAGGGTCTTTCCGTCTCCTCCGGCTTCTTTGACGCCCACTCCCATAACGACTGGTTCGCCATAAAAAAGGAACCGGTCCAATACTTTGCGCCTTTTATCCGTCAGGGGATCACCTCGTTCATCACCGGCAACTGCGGCCTGTCCGCCGTTGGTTTTCCCGGCGATACGGCCCATCTGGACAAGATCGGCGGCGGCCTTTTCGGCTACCGGGAGGATACCACCGGCGTCTATCCCAGCGTCAGGGAATTTTTTGACGCCATCGACCGGAATACTCCCTGCAACATTGCCGTTCTTGTGGGCAACTGCAGCGCCCGTGCGGGCGTTGCGGGCTATGCCAGCCGGGCATTGACCGGGGAGGAGAGCGCGCAGATGCTCGCGGCGATGGAGCAGGCCCTGCAGGAGGGCGCCTGCGGCACCTCCCTGGGGCTGATGTATGAGCCGGGGATCTATTCGCCCATTGAGGAGCTGAAGCAGATCGCCAGGCTCAGTGAAAAGTATGACCGGCCCATGACCGTTCATCCCCGGGCCTGTTCCGCCGTGTCCATGGCCTATCCCCAGCTTTTGGGCCGTCCCCATCTGCTCCGGGCCCTGGACGAGTTGTATGAGATCGCCAGGGGCTCCAAAATGAAGCTCCAGTATTCCCACGCCATTTTTGTGGGCCGCAAATCCTTCCGCTGCAAAGACGAGCTGAAGCAGATCATTTATCAGATGCGCAGTGAGGGCATCGACGCCCGCTTTGATATTTACAGTGAGCTGCTGGGCGTCTCCGTCATCACCGTTGTCATGCCCACATGGTATCAGGCGCTGAGTCCCGAGGACAAGCGCAAGCCCTTCAACAAGCTGCGCTTTTCTGTTCTGGCCGCGGCGACCTGCAAGCTCCTGGGCTTTGACTGGAACGATATCCAGATTGCCTATATCGGCCCGGGCTATGAGCAGTACGAGGGCAAAACCGTGGCGCAGATCGCCAAAGAGATGGGCAAGTCCAATGTGGACGCCTATCTTGATCTGTGTGAAATGAGCGATTTCAAGGGCCGGGTCAACATGGGGCCCTACAGCACGCCGGAGATCGTCAGCGACCTCTCCAAAGATGAGGTCTGCCTGTATATGACCGACGCCTGGGTGGAAGAGCACGGAATACAGAATCCCGCCATCTATGACTGCTTCCCCAAGTTTTTGAAATACTCCCTCTGCGGCACAGGCGACACCATGCCCCGCACCATCCGCAAGATGACCGGCGCGGTGGCCGATCGTTTCTCCATCAGCGGCCGGGGCTATGTGAAAAGCGGATATTACGCCGACCTGACGGTTTTTGATGAGGAGGCGCTGAAAAACGGCGTCCCCGATCAGGGCCAGCCCTTCGGCATCGAAAAGGTATTTATCAACGGCAGACTGGTTCTGGACGGTGAGCGCCTTGACGCCCAGGCGCTGCGCAGCACAGGCCGGGCGCTGAGAAGCCGCTGAAAAAGCGAATATGTGCGGACATTTTTTGTCCGCACATATTTTATCTTTTCCGGGGGAATCCTGTGTCTGAGGTGATCTTCATGACGGAAAAGCAGAAAAATCAGTCCGGACAGAATAAGCGGCAGCAGAAAAAAGAGAAGCCTGTTTCCCGCATCTACCCTGTACTCGACAACGATCTGGCCCGGGACAACGTGGAAAACGACATCACGGCGGCAGATCTGCAGGATCTGTGAAAGGGCGGGGTGAATTTGATGGATAAAAACGATCTCCCCCTTGGTTTTGGCTTTGCCCTGGCCCAGAATCCGGAGGCCATGCGCGCCTTTTCTCTCCTGCCGGAGGAAAAACGCTCCCAAATTGTGCAGCAAGCCCATTCCGTGTCCTCCAAAAGCGAGATGCAGTCTTTGGTAAACGGCCTGAGTTCTTCGGATTGAGCGTGAACGCCGCATTTTCCGACAGGGAAAATGCGGCTTTTCTTTGACATCAGCTTTTTCGTCTGGTAAAATATTTCTGCTCTGCCGAAGCAGGCAGAGCAGGAGGACGAAAATGAAAGAAACAGCGTTTGGTTTATTGCTCCCCTGGATCGGCACCTGTTTAGGCGCGGGCTGTGTATTTTTCCTGCGGGGTAAAATGCACCGGAACCTGCAGCGGGGCCTGACCGGCTTTGCCGCCGGCGTGATGGTGGCCGCCTCCATATGGAGTCTGCTCATCCCCGCTATGGAGCAGTCAGAGCACATGGGCGTCTGGGCCTTTGTCCCCGCCGCCGTGGGCTTCTGGCTGGGCATTCTGTTTTTGCTGCTGCTGGACCGGCTGATCCCCCACCTGCACGCAAACAGTAAAAAGGCTGAGGGCCCCAAAAGCGCCCTGTCCCGCAGCACCATGATGGTCCTGGCCGTGACGCTGCACAATCTGCCGGAAGGCATGGCTGTGGGCGTGGTGTTTGCCGGCTGGGCCATGGGCAATGCCGAATTATCCCTGGCCGGTGCCCTCACCTTGTCTCTGGGCATCGCCATCCAGAACTTCCCCGAAGGGGCCATCATCTCCATGCCCCTGCGTTCCGAGGGGGCCAGCCGCTTCAAAGCCTTTGGTTACGGCGCGCTGTCCGGCGTGGTGGAGCCTCTGGGCGCGCTGCTGACCATCGCCGCCGCCCAATTAGTGACTCCCCTGCTCCCCTACTGCCTGAGCTTCGCGGCAGGCGCAATGATGTACGTCGTTGTGGAGGAGCTGATCCCCGAGATGTCCGAGGGCGAGCACTCCAACCTGGGTACGGTGGTCTTTGCTCTGGGCTTTACGCTGATGATGGCGCTGGACGTTGCCCTGGGCTGAAAACAAAATACATACCCAAGCAGAGCGGAGAGTCTTTCTCCGCTCAAGTAAACGATGATTAAATCGGCAAGAGCGGATCGCGAGAAAATTTGCGTTCTGATGATGACACTTTTTTGCAGAAATACTTTGTGTATTGCAAGAAAAAGTGACGAAATCAGGGCGCAAATTTTCCGCGAGACGCCGCAGGCGATTTATTCAGCGTTTACTCAAGGCGTCGACAAAGTCCGACGCCTTGAAAACTTATTCAGGAGTATTCAGAAATACTCCTGAATAAGCATAGATTGAACGCCGAAAGGGGACTCCCGTCCCCTCTCCGCGCTCTCCCCATGCAATTCTATACACTGCCGATAGCTTTGTCTACAGTCTGAGCGGAGAGTTTTTCTCCGCTCTTTTTTGCCGGTTTTTCCCTTTTTCCATTTTGTCATCACTTGTCTCCCTTTTTATTCATTTTTGTTTTCAAATGTTCCGTTTTTCTTGCAAAATGCTCATTTTTTACACAAATTTTAGGGTTTTTCTTCCACAAAACAATTGAAAAGCAAAACACAATATGGTATATTTTCCTATTTATCCTTTAATTGACAAAGTATCATGCCGCATTGCGGAGGAGACCCAGTGAAAAAGAAAATTACCCCCGGCGATATCCCGGCCACCGAGCAGCTTGAAGCGGAGCTGGCCCGGGAAAAGTATAAACACCGGTATCATTCCGTGCTGAGAAGCACCATATATACGCTGGTCATCGTGGCCGCCATCGCCGTACTGACGGCAACGCTGTGGCTGCCTGTGCTGCAGATCTACGGCAGCTCCATGACCCCCACCCTGCAGGACGGGGAGATCGTTTTCAGCGTAAAGACCTCAAAATTCCAGCCGGGCGACGTTGTGGCTTTCTATTATAATAATAAAATTCTCATCAAGCGCGTCATCTGCGGCCCGGCCGACTGGGTGAATATTGACGAGAACGGCGCCGTGTATGTCAACGGCACAGTGCTGGACGAGCCCTATCTGGCGGAAAAGGCTCTGGGCGACTGCAACATTGAGCTGCCCTATCAGGTGCCGGACGGCAAAGTCTTTGTCATGGGCGACCACCGCTCCACGTCGGTGGATTCGCGAAATACTGCCGTGGGCTGTGTGGCCCAGGAGCAGCTCGTGGGAAAAATTATCTTCCGTATCTGGCCGCTGGACCGGCTGGGTATTGTGGGATAGGGAGGAGGATCCAGTATGCAGAAAATCATACAGCCGGAAGCTGACGTTTTTCTGGCAAAAAAGCGGCGTCGCCGTCGCTGGGCCAAGGTCGTCAGTGTTCTGGGCTGCCTGGTCGTGTTCTGTACCACTTACGCGCTGATCCTGCCTGCCATCACGGCGGAAAAAACCGTATGTGGCTTTGAGGAGCACACCCACACCGACGAATGTTACGCTCCGCTCACGGAAGAAGCGCAGACTGTGCTCAGCTGCACTACTGAGAGTCTGGGCGTCCACAGCCATACAGAAACCTGTTATGGCGCGGACGGAAATCTGATCTGCGGCCAGGCGGATTATGTTGTACATACCCACGACGATAACTGCTACGACGCAGTCGGCGTGCTGGTCTGTACCCTTCCGGAGAGGACGGCCCACGTCCACACCGACGCCTGTTATACAACAAAGACAGAGAGTCATGTTCACACCGACGCCTGTTATGAGCTGCAGCAGGGCGAGCTGATCTGCGGCCTTGAGGAAAACGAGGAGCATCAGCACAGCGCCGAATGCTATGAGCAGCTGAAGCTTCTTACCTGCCCGCTGGAGGAAGGGGCCCTTGTTTCCCGCTCCGTTCTCAGCTGCGGCGAGGTTCAGGCCCCGGCCCATCAGCATACGGAGAGCTGCTTTGAGACCGTGGAGCCGGTCCGTGAGCTGATCTGCGAGATTCCCGAGCATGTCCACACCGAAGCCTGCTATGAAGAGCTGACCCCCGGCGACCCCACGGCCGATCTGGAGACGGCGGCGGACTGGGAAGCCAGCATGAGCGGCGTGGTTCTGACCGGAGATTACCGGACAGACCTGCTGGCCATAGCGGAGACCCAGCTGGGCTATCGCGAGAGTACACGGAATTTCATTATTGACGAGGCAGGATTTGTCAAGGGCTACACCCGTTATGGTGAGTGGTACGGCATTCCCTACGGCGACTGGTGCGCCATGTTTGTGTCCTTCTGTCTGCATTATGCAGGGATCCCTGAAACCGCAGTGCCTTATGAATCCGGCTGCGCGAACTGGGTGTCAGCGCTGTCCGCTGCCGGCCTTTACCGGCCCGCAGGCATGGCCGCGCCGGTGAAAGGCGATATCATCTTTTTCGATAATGACGGGGACGGTTCCGCGGATCATGTGGGCCTTGTGGCCGGGGTAACAGAGGACGAACCCGGCATCAAAACCATTGAGGGCAACAGCGCTGACCGTGTCCAGTATCTCAGTTATAACAGCTCTGCATCCAATATTTTGGGTTATGCGGAAATACCTGCCGCTCCGGACACGCAGGCCGAGCCGGAAGCGGATGAAGCCGCAGATTATTCCGTCGCCCTTTTTGCCGCAGTGTTGTCCGAGGAAGACACCACCGCTGAACCAATCACGGGTGATTCCCACATTACTGATGCAAGCCTTTATTTCCGAAACAGCAGTGAGGAAGACTGGACAAAGGCAACAGAGGATATAACAATACCCGGTACAGCGGAACTAAAACTGGAAGTCAAGTATGAAAACATCCTGCTGAGCGATTTGTTGAGCAACGGCGGTCTGCTGCAGTTCACGGTTCCTCCCCAGCTCCGCAACCCCACGGCGGAGGGTATAATCACGGACAAAGCGGGCATAGAGATCGGTACGGCTGCGGTCGCAGACAATGTGCTTACCATCGACTATGATGAAACATGGCTCCAAAGCCAGTCAGATGCACATAATACTTTGATCAACGGCTCCTTCTATATCACAAGCCAGATCAATTACTCCGAGGTGGGAAAAGGCGGAGAAACCGAGCTTGTCCTTGGTGACGTCGTGCTTAAAGCGCATTTTGAAGAGGATATCGTCGCAAAAAACGGGACTGTCACCCTTACGAAATCCGTTGCGCCGAAAATCATCGAGAGCGCAGACGGCGATTATGCAGAATATACCCTGACCATCACGGCCGGAGAGGATGGCTGTCCCCAGGTGCGTGTGGTTGACCACTTCAGCGCAAACGGCGAATACGCCAGCTATCTGGGCGTAAGTCAGACTGCCGAGACCCTCACCAGCTCGGGCAGTCCGGGCGAGACTGTTCCCACGGGCAAAGCCCATGGTACGATCGCCTTAAATAAGGCCGGTGACCTTGTGTGGCAAATCGGCAACATGGCCCCGAACGAGACGAGAACCCTTCGCTACCGGGTAAAGCTTGAAGAGTGCTACACTTATATTCAAAACAGCGGCAGCAAGCTGATCTCCAACGAAGCGCAGTCCTATGCCGGCTCTTATCCGAAGGACAAGGCCACCGCTGATCTGGAGCCTAAAGCCGGTCTGAATTTGCAGAAAACCGCCGCCAATCCGGTGCGCAACGAGGACGGAAGCTACACGATTACCTATACCCTGGTAGCCGAGGCAAACAGAAGCAATATGTTTACCTTAAAGAATGTAAGCATTTCCGACCTGCTGAATGACCCGGAGAAATCCACCAACGAAGCATGTCTGCCATATATCGAATATGTGGACGGATCTTTCCAGTATTTTAAAGGAAACAGTGCCAGCGGAACAGCAACAGCGTTTTCGCCCGAAATGAATGGTGACGGAAAGGGCTTTACCGCCGTGCTGGGCGATCTTGCCCCCGGCAAGGCCTATTGCATCCAGTATCAGGTGCACGTTGGACTGGAAGCGCTGGCTAAGGCAGGCGACAAGAAGCTCTTGATCAATAACACGGTCAAAGCCTTCTCCGACAATGCCAAGCCGGAGGACTTCGATTATCTGGGCACCAAACAGCAGGAAAAATACCTGCAATACTCCCATTGGGCCAAGAAGCTGGTGGGCGACCCGATCGCGGCGGATACCCCCGTTCCCATCAGCGGCAGTATTTTTGACGCCACAGGGACGGAGCCGGTTCGGGAACCTAATCCGCCGGAGAGCTTTACCGCCCCCAGCGGCAGTTACCTGTATACCGTTGTAGTCAATGAGCTGGGTGACTGGAATGTGACCTCGGCCAGCATGACAGACCGGATCGACGGCACCTATATGCAGTTTGTGGGCTATGTAAAGGTAGAGGCCCTGGATACCGAAAACGGAAACGCCGTTGTAAACACCCTGTGGGTCAAGATCGACGGCAACACCAGCTTTAACTTCACCATGGCGCAGCTGGGGCTGACAGGCAATCAGTACGCCTACCGCCTGAGCTACTATGCCCAGCCAAAGACAATTGAGGGCACGGCGGCCGTCATCGTGAAAAACAGCTTTACCCTTTCCGGCACCATCATCCCCGGCACGGGCGATCCCTTTGTACTCATCGGCGTAACCGCGTCCAAGGATGTGATCCTGAAAGGCGGCAACACCATTGCGGCAGAAAAGTCCTCCTGGTACTATGAGGGGCCGACAAGCAGTGTTGGCAATTACAGCAACGGCACGCTCTATTGGGTCGTCCAGGTGAGCGGAGACGCTGTTCGGGCTGGGACCTATATTCAGGACTATTTGCAAACTGGCAGCCACTATTCCTATATTCGCGCCGATTCCTTTGTTGGCGTCTATACCAGCGCGCTGAGCAGCAATCAACTGACAAAATACAACGATCTCGAATCCGCGCTGAGCAGCGGCCAGCTGACACCGGTTGACGACTCCTATTATTCAGTCGAAACAGTAATCGGCGCAAAAACGCAAGACACATCCTCTTTGACGGTAAAAATGGAGCAGACGCTGCCGCTGGATGGTGAGTCCATGTACATCATCATGAAAACGGCGCCTGCGGTTCTTCCGCCCCATCCCTGGTTTGGCAATCCGATCTACTATTACAATTATTTGCGCACCAGCGATGACGGTCAAAACTGGACGGAGCGCGGAAGAGCCAATGATATTCTCTACGAAGGCACAAACATCTGGAAAAAGGTCGGCGCGGTATTCAAATACAACGGCGAGACCATTCAGGAGACAACCAGCGGCAGCACGGGTACGATCGTGACCTCGGAACTGGGTGAACCGGGCATGTTTGTCTCCTGGGACATCACGGTAAACTACGCCGGTGATTTGTCCGGACGTTACCGGCTGGTGGATACTCTTCCTGACGGCATGGAGCTGGCTTACGTCCGGCTGCAGCAGCGGGGAAGCAACGCAAGAAGCGCCGGCGTAGAACAGATTAATGACCTGAGCGCTGATTATACAGCGTATTCCACAACGGCCAAGCCCCAGGGCGAGAGCACGGAAATCACGACCTGGTATTACACCGACGGGGACACCATCGTCTGGGATGTAAACAATCTGGTGGCCGGAAAAACGGAGAATAGCTACGCGGTCACTTTCCAGGTGGTCTGCCGCGTCACGGATCCGAATATACTGCTGGGCGGCGAAGCCAAAGAATTCAAAAACCAGGTCACGCTATACGGGGAAGACGGACGCCAGCGGGATATTGATACCCAAACGGTCTCCGTTACGACGGAAACCTTGAAAAAGGCCGTGGAGCAAGGCGGCAGAACCCTTCCCTTTACGATCACGGTAAACAGCCTGGGAGAAGATCTGCTGGAGGGCGCTGACAAGCTGACCGTTGTGGATACCCTGAGCGATACCCTGCAGCTCGATCCCACCTCCATTACAGTAACGAACAGCAAAACCCAAGCCACCGTGCCCTTCACCGCCTCGGTTGATGGAAATACGCTGCGCATAACCATCCCGGACAACCTTCCGCTGACGATCAGCTACAAGGCAAAGGTACTCGCCAAGCCGGGCGAGAGCACGTCCATCAAAAACAGCGCCCATTGGGAAGGATATGCGGTCACAGGCGGCGGCAGTATTGAAATCAAGAATTACGCCTATTCTGTCGGCGGTACTGCCGGCGGGTCCACCACCCCTTATGTGGAGATCGTCAAATATGACAGCGGCTCTGTCAATACCCGCCTTGCAGGTGCGGAGTTTGAAATGGCTGAGGGTACCATGGAAAACGGCGTGTTCACACCCACTGCGGGCCAGACATGGACAGGGACGACAGATGCGCAGGGGAAGCTGAAATTCGGCGAAGGCCAACTGATGGCCTATAACACGGTCTACCGCATCACCGAAACGAAAGCGCCGGAAGGCTTTGTGCTGGACAGTACGCCGATCTACTTCCTGGTCGCCAAGGCCACCAGCAACGGAAGCTATCCCACCTATCCCAACGGCGTGGACATCTGGTACGAGAGCGACACCTATGAGTGCCGTGTGGGCAACGGCCGCGGTACTGCTTCGGTGACAAAACAGTTTGAGGATTTGGGGAAGACTGTTGAACCGATAAGCGGTACATACCGCTTTGGCCTCTACGACACGGAAAATCCTGCCGGAGAGCCCATGCAGACCGTCACACTGGCCTTCACCACCGGACAGACATCTCAAAATACGCCGAAATTTTCTGATTTGGAGCTGGGCAAAACCTATTACATCTACGAGCTGGATGATAACGGAAAGCCGGTACGAAACGGAGAAACAGCGCTTGTAGGGGGAAATCAATTTGCTGTCACTTATCCGCGCGGATCTGCCGTCACCATCGCGAACGATGGCAGCAGTTTGGCCGTCACAGTGACCAACAGCGTAAGCTATCCGGAGCTTCCGGAGACCGGCGGAGCCGGAACCAAACTGTATACCATGGGCGGCCTGCTGCTGATTGCGGCGGCAAGTCTGCTCCTGTTGTATAACCATACCAGGCGCAGAAAGGAGGACTCTGCATCTTCCTGACGCGCAGGCACTATACCCACATAAGCTACTGTAAAAACAAAAAAGAAAGGACATAATGCAATGAAACACGCAAAAAAACTTGCCAGTCTGCTGCTGGCCCTGGTCTTGGTCTTCAGCCTGACCGCTACCGCGTTTGCGGAGGGAAACGATATTACAATTTCGGCCCCTGCGGGCAGCACCCGCACCTATGACGTATACCAGATCTTCACCGGCGATCTGGCAGATAAAGTTCTCTCCAATGTAAAATGGGGCCAGAACGGTACCGGTACAAAAGGAGCGGCTGTCGATCAGGCTACGCTGGATGCTCTTACCGCTGTGAATAGTCTGAGCGATACCGCAAAGCTGGATGAGATTCAGAAGTATGTAAATCTGACTTCTGAAAAAATTGGCACAGTTTCCGATGGGAAACCCCTGACCGTTCCCACTGGCTACTATCTGATCAAGGACAACGGCCCAGTAGGTGACGGCGAATCCTATTCCCTGTATGTTGTCCAGGTTGTCGGCCCCACTACCATTTCTCCCAAGGTGGGAACTACCACCTCCGAAAAGAAGGTTAAGGACACCAACGACAGCACCGCAAACTCCACCACCGATTGGCAGGATTCCGCCGACTACGACATCGGCGATGCAGTTCCTTTCAAGCTGAGCGCCACCATCGCCCAGGACTACGCAAACTACACTCACGGCTACAAGCTGACCTTCCACGATAAGGAAGATGCTGGTCTGAGCTTCAACGAGGAATCTGTGAAAGTCTATGTTGATGGGACATTGATCACCACTGGCTATGAGGTCGTGACCGAAAATTTGGAAAACGGCTGCACTTTCGAGGTCCGCTTTGCTAACCTGAAGAATATTGCTTCTGTCCACGCCGGGAGCGTCATCTCCGTCGAGTATACTTCCACGTTGAATACTGGCGCTGCTGTTGGCTCCGCCGGCAACAAGAACACCTCCCATGTGACCTATACCAATAACCCCAACGACGAGCAGGCCGGTGAAAACGGCAAGACCCCCGATGATGTTGTCATCGTGTTCACCTACAAGACCATCGTGAACAAGGTCACAGAAAATCCCGCCTATGACGAGTCCAAGGATCCTGATAAAACCGGCACCGACAGCGATGGCGACAAAAAGTACATCTCCCTGAAGGGTGCAGGCTTCACCCTGTATAAAAAGAACGCTTCTGGTGAATATGTAGCGGTTGGCTCTGAACTTAAGGGTGACAACATGACCACCTTTACCTGGAGCGGCCTGGATGACGGCGACTACAAGTTGGTCGAAACTACCACCCCTGCCGGGTACAATACCATTGCCGATATCGAGTTCACCATCACCGCAGGGCATGACGTTCTGTCCAATAACCCTGCTCTGACTTCTCTCAGCGGTAGTGTCACCACCGGCGAGGTCACGTTCACTTCCGATACCACCGAGGGTTCTCTGTCCACCAACGTAGTCAACAAGGCCGGTTCCACTCTGCCTGAGACTGGCGGTATCGGCACCACCATCTTCTACATTCTCGGCTCCGTCCTGCTGCTGGGCGCTGCCATCCTGCTCATCACCAAAAAGCGCATGAGCGCAGAGAAGTAATTTTCGCATAAGCGCTGCTGCAAAACCGGGGAGGGTCTCCCCTCCCCGGTCGCAGCCGCAAGGAGAACCGCATCAATGAAAAAACGGGATTTTTCCACTGTAATATTAATACTTGTTTTTCTTGTTGGGCTGTCCTTGCTGCTGTACCCCAGTGTCAGTGATTACTGGAACTCCTTCCACCAATCCCGGGCCATCGCTACCTACGCCGAGCAGGTGGCCAATATTGACAACGACCGCTATACTCAGCTCTGGGAGGACGCCAGGGCCTACAATCAGACCCTTGTGGGGAAGCAGAACCGCTTCCAGATCAGTGAGGAAGAACGGGAAACCTATGAAAGCCTGCTGAACGTGGGCGGAAACGGCATCATCGGCTATATCGAGATCGCCAAAATCGGCTGTTCCCTGCCCATCTACCACGGCACGGACGAGGGCGTCTTGCAGATCGCCGTGGGCCACATTGAGGGCACTTCCCTGCCCACCGGCGGAGAGAGCACCCATTGCGTCGTCTCCGGCCACAGGGGCCTGCCCAGTGCCAAGCTGTTCACCGACCTGGACAAGCTCATCGCCGGCGACACCTTCGTTCTCCGGGTCCTGGACGAGACCCTGACCTATGAGGTGGACCAGATTTTGATTGTGGAGCCCTATGAGCTGGACGCATTGGCCATCGAAGAGGGCCGGGATTACTGCACCCTGGTGACCTGTACCCCCTACGGCATCAACACCCACCGTCTGCTGGTGCGGGGCCACCGTGTGGCCAACGCGGAGGAGGCCGTTCAGATCCGCGTCACCGCCGACGCCATACAAATTGAGCCGCTTTTGATTGCGCCGCTGGTGGCGGTGCCCATGCTGCTCATCCTGCTTGTGGTGCTTCTGGTGAGCACCCGAAAAAAGAGAAGATAAGGAGGAAGGATATAGATGAAAACCGCAAAACGGCTGGCCGCGCTGCTGCTCTGCGCATTGCTGCTGTGCTGCACCGGCGTGACCGCCTATGCCCATGACGTCCCTGACCCTACGCGTCATGGCAGCATCAATATATCCATGCACTGCGGCGATACCGCTGTTCCCGGCGGCACGCTCACCATTTACCGTGTGGGCGACATCCATGAGGACGACGGAAATTACAGCTTTGTGCCCTCCGCCAGTTTTACCGGCTGCGTCAGCAGCTTTGAGGACATTCAGTCCAAAGAGCTTGCGCAAAAGCTTGCAGACTACGCAGAGGATAATAAAATCCCCTGCCGCACGCAGGAGATCAATGATCAGGGGCAAATTACTTTCGCTGTGGAGCAGGGCTTGTATCTGCTGGTGCAGAACGAGGCCGCCGAGGGCTACCAGGCCGCCGCGCCCTTCCTTGTCAGCGTACCCATGAACGAGGACGGGACCTATATCTACGATGTGGACGCAAGTCCCAAGGTGGAGCTGACAAAAGCGCCCCAGCCTACCCCAACGCCTACGCCCAAGCCCCCTACCCTTGCCCAAACCGGACAATTGAATTGGCCGGTCCCGGTGCTGGCCATCCTTGGCCTGTGTCTGTTCTCTCTGGGTTGGCTGCTGCGCTTTGGCAGGAAGAAGGACGGCTATGAGAAATAAACTGGGAACAATTTGTATGATCCTGGGGACAGTGCTGATTCTTGCCGCGCTGTCCCTTTTCCTTTGGAACCGCCGGGAGGCGGAGCAGGCCGGAGAAGCGGCGGCAAGCATACTCCCCCAGGTGGTGGAACAGATTGCGGAGACTGCTGCAGAAGATCCCGCGCCTCCTGACCCCTTTGACCCCACCATGACCGAGGTGGAGATCGACGGATATCTGTATATCGGCTATCTGTCCATTCCCGCGCTGGGTCTGGAGCTGCCCGTGATGTCAGAATGGGACTACACGCGGCTGAATATTGCCCCCTGTCGCTATTCTGGCTCCACCAAAACCGACGATCTGGTGATCGCCGCCCACAACTTTGCCCAGCACTTCGGCGGCCTTTCCGGCCTCTCCGGCGGCGAGCAGGTGATTTTTGTGGACATGGATAACGTGGTCAGCACTTACACCGTGGTGTCGGTGGAAATTTTGCCCCCCACCGCCGTTGAGGAGATGACCAACGGGGAGTATGACCTGAGCCTTTACACCTGCACCTACGGCGGCCAAAGCCGCGTGACTGTGCGCTGCGACCGTTGGTCATCCTGAGCGCAGCGAAGGATCCCGGCCGGTGACGCTGGGCGCTTCTCGATGCGCCCGCATAAGGCTCCCCTTGTCAGGGGAGCTGTCACGCATAGCGTGACTGAGGGGTAGTCAGAGGCAGCGGTGAAGCAAACCCCTCCGCCTCACTGCGTTCGGCACCTCCCCTGTCAGGGGAGGCTTGAAAGGTGCGCAGCAAATCAGCGGTCATCCTGAGCGCAGCGAAGGATCCCGGCCGGTGACGCTGGGCGCTTCTCGATGCGCCCGCATAAGGCTCCCCTTGTCAGGGGAGCTGTCACGCATAGCGTGACTGAGGGGTAGTCAGAGGCAGCGGTGAAGCAAACCCCTCCGCCTCACTGCGTTCGGCACCTCCCCTGTCAGGGGAGGCTTGAA
>SAMEA3663248__coassemble_39_pt1 | contig 185276 bp, 159 predicted proteins | sample SAMEA3663248__metabat2_low_PE_036 | metagenome-assembled genome bin SAMEA3663248 (sample SAMEA3663248) | pig gut metagenome | biome: pig gut; feature: pig-associated habitat; material: faeces | place: China | collected 2013 | reverse complement strand
GCAAGGACGCCATGTGCCACATCAAGGACCTGGAGTTCAAGCGCACCGAGAAGGTCGAGGACGTGCTCAACGTGGGCGACAAGACCTGGGTCAAGTTCACCGGCATCGACGAGAAGGGTCGCTGGAACATCTCCCGCAAGGACGCGCTCAAGGAGCGCGGCGAAGCCTGATCTCCGTCAGGACAAAATCGTCATTTTCAACGAGGAACGGATTTCCGTTCCTCGTTTTTTCTTTCGCTTCCGGACAGATATTTCTCAAAATGAAAAATTTTACTAATTTCTGTGACGCTGATACTATTATTATCCAGGTAATTTTGTACAATATAGTCAAATTGACGGTTCGGAGGCTATTGAAATGGAAAACGCCATCTTTCATTTTCCCCTTGCAGGAAAGCCGGTCTCCTGCGAAAAATACGGCTTTGGGCATATCAACTACACCTTCCTTGTGGTGACGGACCAGGGAAAGCGCTATATTCTTCAGGGCATCAACGGAAATGTCTTCCCCAATGTGCGCGGGATGATGGAAAACATCGCCGCGGTCACTGACTTTGTGGGCCAGCGGGAGTCTGACCCCAGAGGGACGCTGCACATTGTCCCCGCGGAGGACGGTGACATCATGTACACCGACGAAAAGGGCCAGAGCTGGCGGGTCTACGACTTTGTGGAGGACAGCATCTGCCTCCAGGCGGCGGAGAGCCAGGAGGACTTTTACCAGAGCGCCGTGGCCTTCGGCCGGTTTCAGGACATGCTGACCCGGTTCCCGGCGGACACACTGTACGAGACCATCCCCAATTTCCACAATACGCCGGAGCGGTACAAGACCTTTCACCGGGTGCTGGAGGCGGACGTCTGCGGCAGAGCCGTTTTGGCCCGAGAGGAAATTGACTTTGTTCTGTCCCGGGAACAGGCCGGGGGAGAGCTCCAGCGCATGAGAGACAGGGGCGAGCTGCCTCTGCGCGTCACCCACAACGACACCAAGCTCAACAACGTCATGCTGGACGCAAAAACCAGAAAGGCCCTCTGCGTCATCGACCTGGACACGGTCATGCCGGGCCTGGCGGCCTATGACTTCGGCGACTCTATCCGCTTCGGCGCCGCCACCGCCGCGGAGGATGAGAAAGATCTGGATAAAATGAGCATGGATCTGGATCTTTACCGGACCTTTGCCAGAGGTTTTATCCGCTCCTGCCCCAGCCTGACCGAAAAGGAGCGGGAGACGCTGCCTCTGGGCGCAATGACCATGACCCTGGAGTGCGGCCTGCGCTTTCTTACGGACTATCTGGACGGGGACCACTACTTCGCCATCCACCGGCCGGAACACAATCTGGACCGGGCCCGCACCCAGTTCAAGCTGGTCCGGGATATGGAGGCCAAATGGGAGGAAATGTGCCGCATTATCCGGGAGGAGACGCCGGAAGACAAGGGGTGACAAATCCCGGAAACCGTGATATACTACACATATTAGAAAAATCTGACGGGTGGGACAGCGCCATGAATGTTCTTTTCAACAATGAACGGCTTCTCAGACTGATAACCAACCTGCACACGCTGACAGGCATCTGGGCCAATATCTTTGACGTCAACGGCAAGGACATACAGATCATCGGTTCCCAAAATCCCTTCTGCCAGCGGATCAACGCCACACCGGAAGGACACGCCCGCTGCGAGGCATGCGACGCTGCGGCGGTGAAAAAATGTTCTTCTCTGCGGGGAATCAATGTCTACCGCTGCCATGCGGGCATCTGCGAAGTGGTTCTGCCCATACTGGAAAGCGGCATCCCCATCGCTTATCTGGTTTTCGGCCAGCTGCTGGACGATTCACCCATAGAAAAGCAGTGGGAACTTACCCGGAGCACCCTGGACTGGTACAAAGGGGATATGGAAGCGCTGCACGACAGCTTTCTGTCCATGAACCAGTATACCCGGGAGGAGATCGAGGCCTACGCCGAGCTTCTGGAGGCGCTGACCTCTTATATCCAGCTGGAGGGCATCATCCATTCGGCGGAATATACGGATGTGCAGCGGCTGGAGATGTATCTGGACCAGCACTACATGGAGCCGCTGTCCCTGAAGAAGATCTCGACCGACCTGCATATGGGCACCACAAAGCTCTGTGCCCTGGCGAAAAGGCTCTCCGGCGGCAGCACTCTGACCCATGTCATTGCCGAGCGGCGCATCAACGCGGCCAAAAATCTGCTGGTCCGGAGCGACGCGCCGGTATCCGCCGTGGCGGAGGAAGTGGGCTTCAGCGACTATAACTACTTTACGAAAATCTTCAAGGCTCTCACCGGCCTTACCCCCAGTGCTTTTCGTAAGAAAAATCGCACCGGTGATGGGCAATGACAAATCTGCGCGATTTCCTTACGATTTTTCTCAAGTGTAAAATTTTTCTATAATGCGAAAAATACTTTCTATAATTATCAATTTTCACTAAGTATAATAAACACAGCCCCGGACTTTTTTGGCCAATCTGTTTTGAATGCACAAAAAAGCCTGAACAGGTCGAAAATTTGATCCGGTACGCGCAGCAAGGGGATCCCCTTGCTCACCTTTTTTCAAAAAGGTGATGAGCTTTTCCGCCGGAAACAGCGCGGCGGAACCCAATCCTTATGTCGGCAAAATTTTTTATAAAATTTTAAGGAGGAAAACATGAAAAAACTTCTTGCACTGCTTCTTGCACTGACCATGGTCTTTGCACTCTGCGCCTGCGGCCAGACCGCAGCTCCCGCAGAATCTGCGGCCCCCGCTGAGGAATCCGCAGCACCCGAGGCTCCTGCCGCAGATGAGATCACCCTGGACGTCATCATCTGCCAGTACGGCCCCAACACCCAGGACTGGTTCCTCGGAACCGGCATGAACGGCACCAACTTCGTGGACAAGTTTGAAGCCGAGAACCCCGGCATCAAGCTGAACCTTGAAGTTGTCTCCTGGAACGACGTCTACACCGTTGTCGATACCCGTATCGCCAGCGGCCAGGCTCCCGACATCCTGAACATCGACGTTTTCGCCAACTACGCCAACGAAGGCCTGCTGGAGCCTGTCTCCCAGTACTGCCCGGAAGAGCTCTACAACGATTTCTTCCCCTCCTTCATTGAGCAGTCTGTGATCGACGGCACCGTTTGGGCAGTTCCCGACCTGGCTTCCGCCCGCGCACTGTACTACAACGTGGATATGTTCGAGGAAGTGGGCATTGAAGTTCCCACCACCTGGGCAGAGCTGGAAGACGCCAGCCAGGCCATCATCGACTACTACGGCGGCGATGTGTACCCCTGGGGTATTGATATGACCACCGACGAAGGCCAGGCCGCTTTCGCATACTACACCTGGGGCAACGGCGGCGGCTTTGTTGACGCCGACGGCAACTGGGCCCTGAACAGCCCGGAGAACGTTGAGGCTATCGAGTACGCTCTCAGCCTGTACAGCAACGGCTACACCAACCCCCAGCCCGCCACCCAGACCCGCTATGACCTGCAGGATATGTTCGCTGCCGGCAAGCTGGCCATGGTTATCGCACCCAACTCCCTGCCCACCTACGCCGCTGACAAGGATTCCACCGTCAACATGGCTACTGCCGCTATCCCCGCAAACGAAGGCAAGACCTCTTCCTCCGTCGGCGTTATGGACCGCGTGATGGCCTTCAAGGACGAGAGCGCTCCCGACCAGGCTGCCCGCGATGAAGCCATCGGCAAGTTCCTCACCTTCTTCTATGATCCCGAGAACTATGTGGGCTGGGTCAGCATGGAAGGCTTCCTGCCCGCAGTCAACTCCGCTGTTGAAGCTCTGGTCGCAGCCGATCCCAGCTTCGAGGCATGGCTCGACGTTCTGGGCTCCTGCCAGTTCTACCCCACCGCAAAGGCAGAGTGGGATGCTGTCAAGCAGGGTGTTATCACTGCTGAGCAGAACGCACTGGCCGGCGCCTCCGTACAGGATGAGCTGGACGCCCTCCAGGCAGAAATCGCCGGCTGATCTTTCGCCGGGATAAAGAATAAGTGATCCCTTGGGGCCGGAGAGCTCTCCGGCCCCGTTTTTTTCAAAGAATATTGAAGGTATAGTATGACCTGCGGAGCAAGCCTCGGGAAGAACAATGTTTTTTGAAAAGAATAAATGAGAGAAGGGTGAGGATGAACGAAAGATTAGGAAAACGGGTAGGGCCGTATCTCTGGCTCCTGCCAAGCATTGTGTTGATGGCGATTTTTGTGGTATTCCCCATCGCCATCGTGTTTAAGCTGTCCTTCAGCGAAGTGTCGAAATCCGGCGTGGTCGGCGGATTTGTGGGCTTTAAGAACTTTGCTGACGCAGTTTCCCTGCCGGCCTTCAAAACGGTGATGCTCAATACCCTCGTCTGGGTAGTCGCCGTTGTGGGCTTTTCGACCATCATCGGCTTTATTATTGCCATGGTGCTCAACCAGAAATTCAGGGGCAGAAAGATCGCCCGGGCCATTCTGGTGTTCCCCTGGGCCACCTCCCTGGTCATTCAGGCCTCCGTCTGGAATTACATCATCAAGTTTGAATACGGCAACCTGAACAACATCCTGCTGAATCTGGGCATCATCAAGCAGGCCATCAACTGGCGCGCCACTTACATGATCGAGTTTATGTGGGAGTGCGGCGTGGGTATCTTTGTGACCATACCCTTCGTCACCTTCTGTGTTCTCTCCGGACTGCAGTCCATCGACGGCTCCCTCTACGAGGCGGCGGAGATCGACGGCGCCAGCTTCTGGGATAAGCTTTTCAATGTCACGATCCCGCTGGTAAAGCCCTCTCTGACGGTCAGCACGGTCTTGAATATCATCTATGTATTCAACTCCTTCCCCATCATCTATACCATGACGAAAGGCGCGCCCGCAAACAAGACAGATACGCTGATCACCTACCTGTATATGCTCAGCTTTTACGACAGAAAGAAAGGCCCGGCGACGGCCCTGTCGGTCATTGGCTTCCTGATCCTGTGTATATGTGCCGGGGTATACATGCTGAGCGTGATGAGAAAGGAGGATGAGCAGTGAACTCTTCTTCCACAGTAAAGAAAAACCGCCTGGCTTTGGCGCTGATGCTGGTGGTCGTGGCGGCTGTGGCCATACTGCTCAGCCTGCCTGCCTTCCGCTTCAATTCCTGCGTTTATACCAAGAAATCCCCCAATACCTTCGTGGGTGACGAGACTTATCAGGCGGTATCCGCTGAAGTGCAGCAGATTGCCGAGGAGTTTCGCGCCGGCGGAATTGAAGTGACCGTCAACGAGACGGTGACCGAGCGCACCAACTCCAAGGGAGAGACCGCCTCCCTGGTGACCTTCACCATCAACGAAGAATTTACAAAGAACGGCTGGTCCTTCCTTGGGGCGGGACTGACCTCCTCCTGGGTGCTGATGGGGATCCTGGCCTGCCTTGTGCTCTCGGTGGTCTGCGCGCTGCTGGGAACACTGCCCTGCATGGACACGCCCTACAGGGCGCTGGACAGCCGGGCCCGGACGCTGAGGAGCGCGGCCTGTTGGCTGGTGCTGGCTGCGTTTTTGCTGGTTCCCGTGTTCTTTATGACCAATACATACACGCTCTCCCGCCGTGTCACCCTGTACTGCGGCGGTATAGCGACGGAGGGCAAGGAGGCGCTGTTCGCCAGGCTGGACAGCTTCCTGTTCGGCGGCGCGGCAGGAGAAAACATCGACGCGGCGCTGAAGGATCTGAGATTTTCCAACCTGTACACGCTGTGGGCGATCCTGCCCTGCATGCTGGTGGCGATCATTGCCGGCGTCCAGCTTCGCTTCGGCGCGATAAAGCATACGCTGCTCCGCGGTCTGCTGTACGGCTTTGTGATCGTTCTGTGCCTGTTCATCCTCTACCCCTATTATGTGATGCTCATCACGGCCTTCCGCTCCAACGCAGAGACCACGGATATGTATTTCCAGCATATCTTCCCCACAGAGTGGAAGTTTGAGAACCTGAAGCACATTATCAACCAGGGCGTGCCGCGCTATCTGCTCAACTCCGCACTGATTGCCGGCGGCGCCACGGCCATAGCCCTGATCTGCGGCGTCCCGGCGGCCTACGCCATGGCCCGTATGAAGTTCAAGGGCAAGAAGATCTTCCTGGGCTTCGTGATCATGAGCCAGATGTTCTCCCCTGTGGTTCTGCTCATCGGTATCTCCCAGCTTATGGGCACACTGGGTCTGAATGACTCCATCCTGGGCCTGATGCTGATCAACGCGGCCTTCAACCAGGCCTTTGCCATCTGGCTGCTGCGCGGTACCTTTGTGGCCATCTCCCCTGAAATGGAGCAGGCCGCCCGTATTGACGGCTGCACGGTGTTCGGTTCTCTGTGGCACATTCTGCTGCCCATGGCAGCCCCCGGCATCGTCACCACGCTGATCTTTGTATTTATCAACTCCTGGAATGAATACACGATCTCCACGGTGCTGATCTCCACGGCGGCAAACCGCCCCATCACTGTGGGTATCACCCAGTTCTCCTCCTTCAACATGATCGAGTGGCAGTACCTGTTCGCGGCGTCTCTGCTGGCGACCATCCCTGTGGTCATCCTCTTCATGTTCATCGAGAAGCACCTGACTGCCGGCCTGACCTCCGGCGGCGTCAAGGGATAAAAAACAACCGAATAAAACAAAAACGATCCCCCGGACTTTCGTCCGGGGGATCATTTTGCGTTAAGTAAACGATGATTAAATCGGCAAGAGCGAATCGCGAGAAAATTTGCGTTCTGATGATGGCACTTTTTTGCAGGAATACTTTGTGTATTGCAAGAAAAAGTGACGAAATCAGGGCGGAAATTTTCCGCCAAACGCCGAAGGCGATTTGTTCAGCGTTTACTTAAGGGGAAAGCGACGTTATTTTACCAGTTCCGGTACCAGGGTGGCCAGGACCTCCGCAAGTTGCCTGTGGCCCCGGCGTGTCAGGTGCATACAGTCCAGCTTGTTAAACTCCGCAATGCCCTCCGCGTCCAGGAAAGCGCAGCCCTGCCTTTCGGCCAGATCCCGATAATGGGGCGCCAGGCCCCGGGTTTTCTCCAGACAGTCCGGGCCCATGGTGGCGATGAAAGGATGGTCCAGTATGCCGTTGCCAATGTGGGGCGGGCAGATCACAAGAATATTGGGCTTTCCGCCGCGCCAGGCCTCCACGGTTTTGGCCTTGAAAACCAGGCGCTCCATACCGAAGCCGATACAGGCCGCATTGGCGCCGAAGCGCTCTTTGGCGTCGTTAGTGCCCAGCATGATGATCAGCAGGTCCACCGGCTCGTGACTCTTCAGACAGGAATAGATCATGTCCAGACCGGACATGGACTCCTGCAGGGGATCCGGAAACACGGTGGTGCGCCCTGATAGACCTTCCTCAATTACAAGATAGTCTTCTCCCAAGGCTTTCTGCAGCAGGCAGGTCCAGCGCTCGTCCTCGTTGAAGCGGTCGCCCCCGTCGGCGCAGTCGGCCGGGTCGGCGCAGTAGCCGTGGGTGTTGGAATCGCCGAAACAGACAATGTGCTTTTTCATCTTTATGGAATCTCCGGCAGGGACGCGGCGGCGGCGGACTGGCCCACGCGGCGGAAGCGCTCGTCCGGCAGGGCGATGTTGATCTTATTGCAGACTTCGGGGTACTCGCTGGCCAGGACCTTGCGGCAGGTTTCCAGCAGGGTGTCGCCGCCCTTGCCGGACATGACCCGGCCCAGGAGCAGCACGCTGCGGAAGCCGTAGAGATCGTGATAAAGAACCAGGGTGTGGGCCAGATAAGTGCCGATACTGCGGTAAATGGCGGCGGCCCGGTCGTCGCCCTCCTCCATCAGCTTCTGGACCACCTTCAGCTTTTCGGCGGGGGACAGGGCGGCGTCCAGCTCGATGCCTGCGGCAGGGGCCAGCTTGATCACGCTGTCCTGAGAGAAGTATTTCACGCCGCAGCCGATGTCGTGGGACCACTCGTCCTCCATGGCGCCGGGGTTTGCGTCCACGGGGACAAAGGCCAGCTCATTGAGCCAGCCGGTGATCCGTCCCTGCTCGTCCACATAGCCCACAGCCTCGCTGGTGCCCATGGCGATGCCCAGAATGTTGGTGTCCTCAAGGCTGATGGCGCCCGCCAGGGCAGACACATCGCCGTCGTTCACCACGCTGTAGGGGATGGGACCGAAGGTGTCCGTAATGGCGCGGATATAGATGTCCTTGACCTTCTGGTCAAACAGATCCTTGGGCACCTGCAGGAACAGAGAGGCGGCCATAGTGCGGTTATTGATGAAAATACCGGCAGAGGAAACGCCCACGGCATCTACCCGGGGCATATGGGAAGCGGCGGACTTCAATGCGGCCACAATGCCCTCATATTGATAATCCGGGTCGCTGTTGATTTTGGGGAACCAGACCACCTCTTCCGAATAGACCGTCTCCCCATCGATCACGGCGGAGACTTTACGGTCGCTCCCGCCGGCGTCAAAGCCAATGCGGCAGCCCTCCATGTGGCCGCCCATAGATTTGGGAGAATCCTTGGCCTGGGGCAGCTCGTCCACAAGTACGACCTCAAAGGGATGCTCAAACACACCGGCCATGTAGTCCCAGTCAAAGGCCTGTTCGCCGACGGCGCTGTAGGCGGCGGAGAGATAGTCATAAGTGTCCTCATCGCCGCTGGCGTAGATTTTGAAGCCGCCTTTCATCCACAGGATGGTCTTTACCAGGCGGTTGATGTAGTAATGGTCTGCTTTGCGCATTTCTTCCGTGCCGTGGATGAAGGTGCGGCATACCGCCATCTCACCGCCGGCCCGCTCCACCGCGATACCCACGGGCTTTTTCGCGTCCTTCAGAAATGCCTGATTGAATTTATACAGGGGGATGAAGCCGGGGTCCAGTTCGGGTATGTTCTCTACGTTCAGTTTTATTCCGAGATATTCCATAACTTCCTCCTTGATTGTGTTTAAAATGTTCTTTAATTATACCATGGACAGCATTTTCTGTCATCCCTGCTAATCTTTCGCAGAGAAAAACCCGAAGGGTCTCCTTCGGGCCAGACTGTAGACAAAGCCTCGCAGAGTTTTTTCGCCGCAGCGAAAAAATAATTTTAATGCGTTTTCTGCGGCGACATGTGCGTCGCAGAAAACACTTCTCACGAAACGAGTGTCGAAATGTGGGCCGCAGGCACACATTGAGGCATCGAGTGCAGTGCATCCTCTCTCGTAGACAAAGTCTTTTTGACTTTGTCTACGACTTGACCCGAAGGATGATTCCTTCGGGCATTTTCGCGTTATTTCCCTCTGGGCATGCGGCCGTCGACAGTCTCCCAGCCGGGGAGGGGCAGGCGCTGCATGGCGCCGAAGACCTTTGATTTCATGTCCGGGTACTGGGCGCTCATGGTTTTCAAAAGCTGCTTGATCTCATAGCGCTTGCTGCCCTTGTCCTGGGGGCAGGGGTTTTCCACCACCGGCAGCTGAAGCTCCTGGGCCAGGTTGCTGATTTTCAGCTCCCCGGCGTAGATCATGGGCCGGATCTGGGTGACGCCGGAGCGGTCCAGATAGGTGACGGGCCGAAAGCAGCTGAGCCGTCCCTCAAAGAGCAGCGACAGCATGAAGGTCTCCACCGCGTCGTCAAAATGGTGGCCCAGGGCCAGTTTGTTGATGCCCCGCTGCCGGATGGCGTCGTTCAGCGCGCCCCGGCGCATCTTGGCGCAGAGGGAGCAGGGGTTGTCCTCCTTGCGCACGTCGAAAACCACCTCCTTGATGTCGGTTTTCAGACAGGTATAGGGGATGTCAAGCTCCCGGCAGAGCTCCGCCACAGGCGTGAAATCCATGCCCTCAAAGCCCAGCTCAATGGTGATGGCCTCCAGATCAAAGTGTTTGGGATAGTAGCTTTGCAGGTGGTGGAGAGCCAGCAGCAGCAAAAGACTGTCCTTCCCGCCGGAGACGCCCACGGCGATCTTGTCGCCCTCTTCGATCATATTGTAGTCGTCCACCGCCCGGCGGATCACGCCGGTAAATTCGTTTAAAATTTTGTCCATAGTCAACCCTCAGAGAAAAATAAAAATGGAAATAAGTTTTAAAGAGATTTCACGAGATTTCGGGAAAAATAAAGAGATTTGGAAATCAGAATTAAAATTGCTGTTGACAGGCCGGAAAAGCTGTGGTATAAAAATAAAGCGCGCTTGGCGTTTATTGTAAACTCCTGCGCCTGAATTGTCAAAACATTTAATTCTATATGGAGGCACAAAATATGTCTACGACCATGGTAACCAAGGAGACCGTTACCCGCAAATGGTACGTCCTTGACGCAGCCGGCAAGCCCCTGGGCAAGACCGCTGCTCTCGCCGCCGACCTGCTGCGCGGCAAGCTCAAGACCGATTATACCCCCCACGTTGACTGCGGCGACTATGTCATCATCATCAACGCGAAGGACGCAGTTCTCACCGGCAAGAAGCTGGAGCAGAAGTACTACCGTACTCACTCCGGTTATCCCGGCGGACTGAAAGAGACCCAGTACAAGACCCTGATGAAGACCAAGCCCGAGCTGGCTATGCGTCTGGCCGTCCGCGGCATGCTGCAGAAGAACACCATCGCTCAGTGGCAGCTCAAGCGCCTGAGAGTTTTCGCCGGCGCAGAGCACACCCATGCAGCCCAGAAGCCCGAAGTTTGGGATCGCTAAGAGGAGGTAAAGAAATATGGCAACCTATAAGTGCAAGAAGCCCTATATGTACGGCACCGGACGCAGAAAGTCCTCCGTCGCACGTGTTCACCTCATCCCCAACGGCACCGGTGTGATCACCATCAACGGCCGTGATATCGACGACTACTTCGGTCTGGACACCCTGAAGCTCATCGTGCGTCAGCCCCTGGTCACCACCGGCACTGTCGGCAAGGTGGACATCGAGGCTACCGTCTCCGGCGGCGGCGTTTCCGGTCAGGCCGGCGCTATCCGCCACGGCATCGCCCGCGCCCTCCTGGTTGTGGACGAGAGCTACCGCGCTTCCCTGAAGGCCGCAGGCTTCCTGACCCGCGACCCGAGAATGAAAGAGCGTAAGAAGTACGGTCTCAAAGCAGCCCGTCGCGCACCTCAGTTCTCCAAGAGATAATTGGTCGCGTTTTTACAATCAAAAAAGCTCAAAAACCCCGGAAAATCAAGGTTTTCCGGGGTTTTCCTGTATCTATGGCTTTGATCCTGTTTCGCTGATTTTCGCCGGATTTGACCGAATCTGACCTCGTTTTTATGTGTTAATGAGTGGACAAATGGGCATTTTGAACCCCTTATGTGTTAAAAAATAGGACAAATCAGGGCGCTGATCAGGCCGTTTGAAGGCCGATTTTCCCCTCCTCTTGCTGCTGCCTGGCAGCAAAAATCTTCCCGGAAATATGGATAAAAGTGCTGATAGCGTTTCACCAGATTTGGCTGGATTTGACCAAACCTGATATAGTTTATCGTATTTGCACATTGGCAAATCCGTTGATGCTCCGGTATCCTGTAAGTGTAAGGAGGGGTGAACGATGATAAAGAATAAAAAACGCTATCTCTATCTGAATGATGAAGAAACCCGTCTTGTACTGCAAAGCCTTATTCGTTTCAAGAACAAGTTACAGCAACAGGGGCGTTTCACGGACTGCGTGGACGAACTGATTTTGAAGGTATCAGACACACTGTAAAACTTAATATCGCATTGGTTACATATGCCGCTTATTCTTTTATGCAAAGAGTAGGCGGCTTTTTTTATGCCCGTACATAGCCGCCCGCTTCGCCGCAGACGGCTAAATCTAAGAAAGGAGGAATCAATCTATGGCGAAAACAAAAGTAATCTCCGTAGCTAACCAAAAAGGCGGGGTTGGAAAAAGCACCAGCGTGTACTGCATTGGCGCAGGGCTGGCCTTAGACGGAAAGAAAGTCCTGCTGATCGATGTTGACCCGCAGGGTGATTTAACCAAGATGCTGGGCCTGAGAAAGCCCCATGACTTGCCCCGCGCCCTCGGTGATGTAATGAGTGATGTGGTATCCGGCAAAGAAATTGCCGAACACACGGAGATCATGCACCACCATGAGGGCTTTGACTTTGTGCCGGGAAACCGTGCCTTGTCTGCCGTGGAAACCGGCCTTGTAAATGTGATGAGCCGCGAAACAGTATTAAGGCAGTATGTGGACAGCGTAAAAAACGACTATGACTATGTACTGCTGGACTGCCGCCCTTCCCTGGGTATGCTGGTCATCAACGCTCTGGCAGCTTCGGACTATGTTCTTATCCCCGTTCAGGCGGATTATCTGGCGGCTGAGGACATGACGGAGCTGGTCGGCACCGTACAGCAGATCAAGCGGCAGATCAATCCCAAGCTGAAAATCGGCGGCGTATTCCTGACGATGGCCAATGAAACCAACTTCCGGCGGGATACTGTCCGGGCGGTAAAAGAAAACTTTGGGAAGCACCTGCCTGTCCTGCAAACGGTCATTCCGGCAACGGTGCGCCTTGCAGAAGTCAGCACGGCGGACAAGAGCATTTTCAAGCATGAACCCAAAGGACAGGCTGCGGCGGCTTACGGAGGTCTGGTAAAGGAGGTGCTGGCGATTGGCGAAAAACAACGTGGCAGACCTGCTGAGTGTAGGTAGCCTCTTTACCACCCAGGCCGAGCGTGATGAAGCCCAGCGGGAAACCGTCCGGGATATTCCATTGGATGAAATCAGCGACTTTCCCAACCACCCTTTTAAGGTGCGTATGGACGAAAGCATGATGGAAATGGTGGACAGCGTAAAGCAGTATGGCGTGCTGGTGCCTGCGCTGGTGCGTCCTAAACCGGATGGCGGCTATGAAATGATTGCCGGACACCGGCGCAAAAAAGCCAGTGAGCTGGCAGAGAAGCAGACGCTTTCCTGCATTGTTCGGGATATGACCGACGATGAAGCCACCATTGTCATGGTCGATTCCAACCTGCAAAGAGAACAGATTTTGCCCTCAGAGAAAGCCTTTGCATATAAGATGAAGTTGGAGGCGATGCGGAGACAGCAAGGAAGCCGTACAGATTTAACATCTGCAACACCGTTGCGGAAGTTAAATGTGAAATCTACACGGGAAATATTAGCAGAACAAACCGGCGAAAGTCACGAACAAATCCGAAAATATATCCGCTTGACCCACCTTACCCCTAAAATTCTGGATTTGGTAGATAACTCTGTCCTCAAAGAAAAGGATATTTTGCAGATTGCCCTCCGTCCTGCGGTGGAGCTGTCCTACCTTTCCGAAAAAGAACAGCAGGATTTGTTTGAAATCATGGAAAGCGAGGATTGCACACCATCCCATGCCCAGGCCATCAAGATGCGGCAGTTTTCTCAGGAGGGCAGATTGGACGCCAATGTGTTGCTGTCTATCATGCAGGAGGAAAAGCCCAACCAGGTGGAGCAATTCAAAATGCCCAAGGAGCGTATTTCAAAATTCTTCTCGCCGGGGACGCCCGCGAAGAAAATGGAGGATACCATCGTGAAAGCACTGGAGCTGTACCGCAAACGACAGCGGGATATGGAACGCTAACCGGGCCGCCAAGGGGGAAGTCTGCCCATTTATCTGCAAGAGGCATTCCGGCATCCTCCCCCTCTCCACACCTCACCCCCTCTAAACCTGCTGTACCAGCCGAAAAAGAGAGTATTGTCCAGGATTGCATCTTTGAAAAGAAATATTATCAACAGTACAATGCAAGTAAAAAACCAAAGGAGGTTATTCCGGTATGAAAACGGTACTAAGCATTATGATCGTGTTGGCGGTTTTGTTTCTTTCTGGATGTGCTGGACAGCTTCAGGTTCCCTTGGATAGTACGGAGACAACATCATTCAGCAATTCAGCACCAGAGAGTGCGTCTAAGGGTGCTGATGAGCTTTGTGAAAACACAGAAAGGCAGTCTCTTTCCTTTCAAGAGGGCATGGATTCTCCACTTCCAGAGGTCGAGGAACCCATCACAGTTGAGATGAAGCCCACAGAAATCACTAATGAGAAAAGTGAAGATGTACTGAGGGCGGAGAATACAGCAACAGAAGGTGTTCCCCAGCAGACCGAGCCTGCGAAGCCCACAGCGCCGGAGCCGGAACCCACCGCGCCTCCGAAGCCTACGGAACATCCAAAGCCTACGGAGCCTGCTCCAACTGAACCTTCTCCCGCAGAAACAGCCCCAACCGTATCAGTTCCCACAGAACCCCAGCCAACGGAACCTGCGGGGTGTACCCATGACTGGGTATGCATCCAGCACAGCGAAGAGGGCCATTGGAAAGCTGGTATCGTATGCGATTGCGGCTGGACGGTCTACGGAAGCCCGGATGAGGTTTCTGCCGCCTGGAACGCCCACTCCGCATCCTTCCCGCCGGAGGAATCCCTGATCATGCATGGCGGCTACGGCTGCGTCGATGAGTGGGTCGTGGATGCCCCGGCTTACGAGGAATGGTATTGCAGTCTATGCGGGAAACAGATGCCATAAAATCAGAACGATGAGGCACGGGAGAGATCCTGTGCCTCATTCTTGTGTGATGGAGACGATGATTGAAAAGGGCGATCGAAAACGCTATAATATGCTCAGAGATTTTTCACAAATCAACACAATTCATTATCCGTGTTGTTCCGCTTGCAGGTTTCCTTCGTTATAATGAAGCCATCAAATGAAGGAGGCAACAAATCATGAACACAGATAAAATCTATGCAGAACAAATCGCCAACGAATATGCACCCAAGGACACCTCTAAGGTGGTTGCCCTGCGGAAGCTGGACGCAAAAGCAAAGCTCCCTGCCACCATTTTTACCTACAGCTTCGGCATTATTTCAGCTCTTGTTTTGGGCGTTGGCATGTGCCTTGCCATGGGTCAGATCGGCAGCGGAACGACCTTCAGCTTTGTAGCTGGTATCGTGATCGGCGTTGTCGGAATGATCGGCATGGGCGTAAACTATCCGATTTACAAGAAGATTTTGGTAAGCGGAAAGCAGAAATACGCCTTTGAGATCATGGAGCTTGCAAAAGAGATCAGCGAGCAGTAAGCCGTGAAGCGGGCACAGGAGATTCTGTATCGGTTTCTGCACCCACCGAAATGGGTACTGCTTATTTTGCCGCCCATCGTGTTTGCGGTGCTGACCTATGTGCTTCTCTTTGGGAAAAGCGGTATACCGGCATACCTAACCTACGGTATGTCGGCGTACTGCTTGGTGATTTGGGTTTTACCGATACCGAAATTGTCTCGAAAAGCCAAAGCATACACCGTCCAACACCTGAACGGCACGGCGTTCGGCAGAAGATATCTTGGCGATCTTGCCTTTCGGGGGAGCGTCAGCCTTTATTCGGGAATGGCGGTCAATTTTCTCTATGTGGTGTTTCGCATCTTTGTCGGTATCCGCTATGCTTCCGTGTGGGCCATCACGATTGCGATTTACTATTTGCTGCTTGGCCTTACACGGCTGTCGCTGATTCTAAGTTACCGTAGCCGAACCGTGAAATCCGAACTGCGCTGCTACCGCCGTACAGCATGGCTGCTGTTTGCTCTGAACATTCCCATGGGCGGTATGATCCTGCTGATGGTGCTGACGGATTCAGGCTATTCTTATCCGGGCTATGTGATCTACCTGTCTGCCCTGTACACCTTTTACACCGTAATTCTCTCTGTTATGAACCTTGAGCGATTCCGAAAACTCGGCAGTCCGATTTTGTCTGCGGCAAAGGTGCTGAACCTTGTGGCAGCGCTGATGTCCTTGCTTTGTTTACAAACGGCAATGATCGCACAGTTTTCCGATGGTGAAGGGAGTTTTCGTGTAAAGATGAATGCTGCCACCGGAGGGATTATTTGGCTTGCCGTTATTGTGACCGCCGTGTATATGTTGTTTCACAGCAGAAAAATGAAAGAGGTGAAGTCTCTTGAACCGTTCAGAAAGTAAATACTTTGCCACCGCTGCCCGTATGGACGAAGCGTTTTTGGAACTTCTGGAAAAGAAGGACTTTGCCTATATCACGGTGAAGGAAGTCTGCGAAAAGGCAGGGGTCAACCGCTCCACCTTCTATCTGCACTACGAAACGTTGAATGATCTGCTGGCTGAGAGTGCGCGGTATTTCATAGACCGGTTTGTCGAGGCCATGCCCATGAATGTGGGAGAATTCTTTGATAAGCTGCAAACCCGTCCGCTGGAAGAATTGTATCTCATCACACCGGAGTATTTGTCGCCGTATCTGAACTATATCAAAGATCACAAGCGGCTGTTCCGTACCATGCATGACAAGGCATTTGTCTTGGGAATGGATGCGGCTTATCTCAGGCTGAACCACTATGTGTTTTCACCAATCCTAAGCCGTTTCCGTGTCCCATCGGCGGACCACGAATATATGATGCAGTTTTATATGCACGGTCTCATGGGGATTGTCAACCTATGGCTCCGGGATGACTGCAAGGATTCTGTGGAACACATTATTTCGGTCATGCAGAATTGTATTGCCAAATATGGTGGGTAAGGAGTAAAGTGTGTCGCTCCAGCAAGATAAATAGAATAATGGTTACATCGTCACCTGGTTTTTCACGAAATCAGGTGACTTTTTCTTTTGTTGGAGGTGATCAAAATGTAAGAAATATTGCAGCCCCTTTCCCGGCAAGCCCTCGGATGGTAACCCATCGGAGGGCATTTTTTGTATTCTGAAGAATAAGGAGGACAACAAATGAAAACATTTAAGCAACTCATGGCGCTGCTTTTGGTTTTCGTGTTGGTCGCAGCCTGCGTACCTCTGGGCTCGATCACGGCATTTGCGGCAGAGAATGACGAAACAGACATCTCTGCCGTAGAAGCTGAGATTGATGCCGGATCGGAGGAAAGCACAGTGCCCACCGAAACCGACAACGAAACAGCGCCGCCCCCGGACGAATCTGCCGGTACGGAGCCGGAGGAAGAACACCCCCCACAGAAGCTCTGGAGGAAGATTCTCCCCCTTCCGAACCGGAGGAAGAAGTCCCTGAATCCATTACGGATGAGGAAGAAACGGAACCCAATCCCGAAAACCCGTTCCTGGATCTGTCCAACGAGTTTGACCCGGAAGTCTTGGAATTCCTGTGGGAGCTGTTCCCGGATGGTGAAATCCCAATGGATTTTGACCTCGCGGAGTTTTTTGGTTCGTACACCACCTATGGCGGCAGCTCCGGCTCTGAAACCGGTGACGGCGGCGGTGGAGGTAATGCAGCGGGCAGTGGTTCCAGCAACATGGTAGCCGCTGGTGTAACCATGCAGGTTGTCTACTACCGGTACGACCAGTGCTATAACCGGTACAACTCCCATGGCAGTGTCGTGGGCACCCTGCAAAACGGGAAAGCCCTGCCCTGGAACTCCACAGGCAAAGATAACGGCACCTCGGAAACCACAGTCTTTGACACCTTTACCATCTCCCCACACACCTTCATCGTAAAAGCACAGTGGAATTCCTACCCCTATGTCTATCATTTCCCCAATAGCGGTCTTGCCGAAGATAACTGCAAGTTCACCTGGGTAGGCTTTACCAACTACTGGTTCAACTACTACAACCCCGGCGGGAAGCCCGAAACATCACCCTATATCGTCCGTAATGAAACGAACGGCAGCCTTGCCATTGAGCAGTTCCTTGCCAGAATCATTCTCGGCAACAGTTATGGAGCCTGGGACAAGCTGGATGTGGCAAAGGGGCAAACCGTGGCAACGGACAGTTCCCTGTATGCATCTGTCTTGAAATACTTGGGTGCCAGCGATCTGGCGATTCAGAACTATCTGGATGCGTATTACGGCAAGCTGAGTATTTCGCAGAACGGCTCCACCTTGATTCCCACTATCATCTGGTCCTGGGTGAGCGCGGAAAACCTTGGCGGCACCAATCGGATTTACACCATCGGAGATGTAGCAGCAAACGGCAGCTCCAACACGAGTTGGCTGAAAACCGCCCATACTTCCGGGGCCAACTGCAACACCGGATTCGGAACCTGTTCCTGGATGAAGAACTCCACGGACACCATGATCTGCAAGCTTATGCTTGGGGGCAAGCATTCCTCCAATCACAACAGCAGCATTTGGACAAGTGCCGGCTCTTCCAATCTATTCGGCACCGGTCTTGTGAACCGCATCCAGACCCAGGTGGATGCTACCGCAGAGAACGGAAGCAATACTTTCTATTATCTGCGTGGCTACTGGACTCCCTATGGTACAGGTAACGGCTCCATTTCTCTGAAGAAAACCAACACCTCCGGCTCGGTGAAGCTCTCCCGGGCGGAATTCACCCTGTACCGGGATGCAAGCTGTACCGTTCCTGTTACCAGCGCGGATTACGCAACCTTATCCAGCTCGGATACGGGCTATGTCAGCGCAAGTGTTCGCAGAACCAATGGAAGCGGTCTTGCTCAGTGGACAGGCCTGTACACCGGCACCTATTTCCTCAAGGAAACAAAAGCCCCGGACGGTTATCAGGTCAATGTGGATGCCAGCGGGAATGTGGAGGTTAAGGAAGTTACGGTCTCTGGCGGTACTTCCAATGTGACCCTGACCAATGCGGAAAACGCAAAGCAGGTCACCTTGAAGAAAACCATCAATGCAACTCAGGCTTGCATCGATCAGATCAAGGGTAATCCTCTGTACAGCCTTGCCGGTGCAGAGTATTCCGTGACCGTAAACGGCAAGGTCGCAGAAACCCTCAAGACCGATGCCAACGGCAATGCGGCTTCCTCTCAGAAGTACGCTGTGGGTACGGTTCTGACCATCAAGGAAACCAAAGCCCCCGCAGGCTACAAGCTGGATACCAAAACCTACACCTACACCGTTACCTCCGGGGACAATGTAATCTCCGTGTCCGATGTGCCTGTGTTCGACCCACCCTTCGTGCTGACCAAGGTGGATAAGGACACCACCACTCCCCAGGGCGACGGTTCCTTTACCGGGGCGGTATTCAAGTGGGAGTTCTTTGCCAACAGCAATTGGTCTGGAACAGCAACGCGCACCTGGTATTTTGCCACAGATGCAAACGGCAGATGTATTTACAGCAAGGATTATCTGGCCTCCGGCTATACCAGCAGTGCGCTGTATGTATCCCCGGCAGGTGTGAATCAGCTTCCTCTTGGAACGCTGAAGATCACGGAAGTGAAAAACTCTCTGGGCTATACGGTCATTCAGGATGCCCTGTACTGCTCCATTGTTGCGGATTCTTCCAAAGCCAGCGGAGCAAAGCATGTGTGGAAAGCGGAATCCGCTGCTATTCTCAAGGCAATGGCCAATGGTGATTGGGGTGTCAACGAACCCATCGACACCGGCCTGTTCGGCTCTGTGAGCGTGGATAAGTACGATGCGGTTACCGGGCAGACCCCCCAGGGCGAAGCAACTCTGGCTGGTGCAAAGTTTCAGGTGATCAACAGCAGTAAGAACTCTGTGGTGATCGGCGGCAAGGTCATTGCTCCCGGAGGTGTTTGCATTGAGCTGACTACGGATGCCAAGGGGCATGCCGCAACAGGAAATATCCTCCCGGTGGGCACTTATACCCTCAAGGAAGTGACCGCACCCAATGGCTACAATCTGAACACCGCATGGAAGCAGACCTTCTCCATTACCACCTCCAATAAGGATGCGAGTTACAGCTACGCCAATGGAACCGGCTGTCCCGATGTTGTTATCGCAGGCAGGATTCAGATTACCAAGAAGATCGTGAACACCATCGACAACACCAACGCCCCCGAAAAGGGTGCAAAGTTCTCTGTCACCGACAGCAAGGGCAATGTGGTGGACACCATCGTGATCGGTGATAACGGAATCGGCACTTCCAAAGATCTGCCTTACGGCACTTATACCGTAACGCAGATTTCCGGACAGACAGGCACAATCCTGTGCGACCCCTGGACGGTCACAGTGTCCGAGCAAGGCAAGGTCTACGAGTACACCAAGGAGAATCCTTTGTGGACGGCAACTGTGTCCATCCACAAGGAGGAAAAGGGGTTGAAAACACCTCTTTCTGCCACCTTTGAACTGTGTACCCGTTATGCAAACGGCACGGTCAAGGTATTGGAAACCGGCACCACGAACGCGGACGGCAACCTGACCTTTGCCCGGAAGATCGTCTTTGCGGATGGTGTCTGCAATACAAGCAGCTACTTCGTTCGTGAAAAGGAAGCACCTGCCGGATATGTGCTGGATACCACCGAATACCCGGTGTCCTGCACACAGAATAATCAGACGGTATCCGTAACCATTGAGAACACGCCTATCCTTGGCAACATCGAACTGCGGAAGCAGTCCTCCGCAGGCGAAGCCATGAAAGGCGTAAAGTTTCTGCTGGAATACTCCCTCGACGGCAAGACCTGGACACCTGTAACCAAGAGAGATAACAATGACACTATTGTTCCCGGCACCTGCACCAGTGAAAAGCTGGGTACGGACGGTACACTTCTGACCGATAAGAATGGCATTGCCCGTTTTGAAGGCCTGCGGGTATTCACCGCAGAAGGCAAGGCGATCCGGTATCGGATGACAGAGCTTCAGACCCTCAACGGTTCCTCGCTCATGCCCGACCAAATCTGGGAGGGCGACCTGTCCGCACAAAAGAATGGTACTGAGCAATTTGAAGTGGTGTTGGGTGTCGTGAACTCTCCCATTCTGGAACTGCCCAAAACCGGCAGCAGCTCTGCCAGAATTATCTCCATTCTTGCGGCGCTCTTTGCGCTGGCAGGTGCGACCCTGCTGATGACCCGCCGAAAGAAGGTGCAGTAAACTGAATATCCATCCCTATCACGCCAGAGATCATCCCTCTGGCGTTTTTTTGTACCCAAAATCCATTTCCAACATTCTTTTTCAATCTTTTAAGGAGGATAAACAACATGAAAAAAATGCGTAAGATTCTGACCCTGTGTCTGGCACTGGTCATGTGCCTGAGTTGTGCCGGTATGGCATTTGCCGCCGAGGTGGACGATGCCACCATTCATGAGGACGCGAACTGTTCCCTGACGATCTGGAAGTTTGACTGGACGAACGCCCTGAAGGATGGCGTCTGGAATGAGGATTCCTTCATCTCCACCGGCTGGCGTGAAAGCTATGTGGAAGAAGTCCTGGGCGAAGGTGTGCGTCAGGGTGATGTCAACGGCTCTCCCGATAATGCCTTGGGCAACGGCCAGAACTCCAACGGATATGCCATTAAGGGAGTAGAATTCAGCTACCTGCGTGTGGCTGATATCGTAACCTTTACCGAGTCCGCCAATGACCAGCATCCCGAATACAACCAGACCATGGTGCTCTACGGATTCAATAAGACCAAGGCCGCTGACCTGCTCTCTGCCATCGGCCTGCCGGACGGCGCTGGTCGTTATGAGAATGCCGACAACACCGATAAGCTGAGCCACGACAATTACTACTACACCAGCGATGTGCTGAACAAAGCTCTGGCTGACAGCCTGAACGCCAACTCCACCACCGTCAAGGACGCACTGGAAAAGTATATGCGTGAACTTGGTGGCACCGCTATGCCCCTGACCAACAAAAACGGCAAGACCATCGTCCGCAATCTGCCTGTGGGTCTGTACCTGCTGGTGGAAACCAAGGTGCCTGAGATGGTCACCAGCACCACCAACCCCTTCTTCGTATCCCTGCCCATGACCACCGTTTCCGGCGATGCCAACTCCGCCTCCCCCGAGGGCGGTCACTTCTGGAACTACGATGTGGTTGTGTACCCCAAAAATGAAACCGGTATCCCCAGCCTGGAAAAGACCGTCCGTGAATCTATGAGCGACACCGGCAACAACAACGGCTCCGATGTCATCACCGATGGCTTCGGCCACAATGCAACCGCCTCTGCCGGTGATGTGATGGAGTATCAGATTGTTTCCACCCTGCCCACCATCACCTCCAATGCAACCCGCCTGACCGTGTACAATTTCTATGACACCATCTCCGAGGGCCTGAGCTACAACAAGGCTGATGGTGTGAAAATCGAGATTTTCACCGACAAGGACTGCACCGACAAGGTTGCTTCCTGGGATATGCAGTCCGGTAAGTTTGCCGTGTCCTACTCCAGCGATGACCGCCATATGACTGTGGATGTGTCCAAAGCCGGTCTGGACGAGATCAATGGCCGTACCGAGAATGTAAACGGCCATGTGTATATGGGCTATTCCAACTACACTGTCCGCGTGACCTACACCGCAACGGTCAACTCCAATGTTTCTATGATTTTCGGTCAGGATGGCAATGAGAATGAAGTGGTTATGACCTGGAAGCGCACCAGCTCCGACTACTACGACACCCTCATCTCCGACGCCCATGTGTACTCCTTCGGCATTGATCTGACCAAGGTATTCTCCGATAAGGACAGCGAAACCGCCGAGGACACCGGTATATTCAAGCATGTGAAGTTCAAGATCTGGAACGAAACCGACGGCTATTGGGTTACTGCCACCCGCAACGATTCCGAGGGCGTGTACTATGTCACCGGCCATGTAACCGAGGAAGCCGATGCCACCGTGTTCTATCCTGTAACCTCTGATGGCAGCTTCGGCAAGATCATCGTCAAGGGTTTGGAAGATGACGAGTATGTGCTGACCGAGATTGAGACTGCCAACGGCTATGTACTGCTGAAGGATCAGATTCATGTGGTCATCACTGCCGCCGACGATGCCACCCGCCCCTGCACCATCTATACCAAGGATGTGCTGGGTGTTCTCCAGAACGACCCCCACTACCAGTTCGATGGTGGCTACGATCTGCACCTGGCTGGCATCCCCCAGCAGGCGCTGATCTACAACTACCTGACTGCATCCGCAACCGTGGATGGCAACGCTGTGGATATGCGTGAGGATAACGGCAGCGCCAATGCAGCCGCTCTGCTGAAGGTAGTCAACAACCCCGGCTTCGACCTGCCCGATACCGGTGACAACGGCACCATGCTGCTGAGCATTATCGGTATTGTGACCATGGCCGGTGCCGCACTGGTGATCTTCCTGGCTTTCCACAAAAAGTCCAACCCCGACCGCAAGTAATCCTTTTGGGACCCGGAGCGAAAGCTTCGGGTCTCCCTTTTGGAGGGATCTATGAAAAGGAAAACAATAACCATTATTCTGGCAATCCTTGCATTTCTGATTGCGCTCGGTCTGACCCTGTATCCCATGATTGCCGCAAAGTATAATGCGGCACACCAATCCGCAATCCATGCAGATTATGAGCAGATTCTGGATAAGACGGATGATGCCCAAAAGGAGCGGGCTATGGAGCTGGCGCACCAGTATAACGAAATGCTGAAACCCGGTGTGCAGGAGGCGTTTTCACAGGATCTGCTCCAATGGGCATCCGAGGATTACGCCGACCAGCTCAACATCGCAGGAAACGGCATCATGGGCTATGTGGTAATCCCCAATATCCAGGTGAATCTTCCTATCTTCCATGGAACAGCAGATGGAACCCTTGCCAAAGGCGTGGGGCATCTGCTGGGAAGCTCTCTGCCGGTGGGCGGCAAAGGAACCCATACGGTTCTGACCGGGCATTCCGGCATGGCAAGTCAGAAGATGTTCTCCGACCTTCCCGGAATGAAAGTCGGGGATGTATTCTATCTGGACATTCTGGGACAGCGGCTTGCTTATGAGGTACAGGAAATCAACACCGTGCTACCCTATGACACGAGCCTTCTGGAAATCGAACCGGAAGAAGATTTGTGTACCCTCGTAACCTGCACTCCCTATGGCGTGAATACCCACCGCCTGTTGGTGCGGGGTATGCGGATTCCCTATGAGGAACCTACCGAAGAAGAACTGACAGAAATAGAATTTGTCCCGGTGAAATCCACTTGGGAGCAACAGTATGTCAAGGGCTTGGGCGTTGGCATTCTTGTGGTTGCTATATTCGGAGCCGTTCTGCTGGGCGTGGGATACTGGAGGAAGCACCATGAGTAAGACAAGGAAAGTGATCGTAATCGTCATGCTCCTTGTCTTTTTTGTTGGCTGTATCTTGTTTATTTACCCTTATATCCGTGGCTTTTACTTGGACTATCGGATACAAGACAGCGCAAGCAGTTTCCTCGAACTGGTGAAGCCATCCGAAAAGCCTGTCCCATCGGAGCTGCCCTCTACGGAAACCACGGAGGAAAACATCCCCAATCGAGAATTGTGGGATGCCGTGCATGACTACAACCGGCAGATCTGGGAAGATCGCCAATCCGGGCTGACTGACCCATGGGCATATCAGCAGCCCAGCTTCACCCTTGGAGATTTCGGACTGGAAGATGAAATCTTCGCCGTGATCTCCATTCCGAAGATCGAGCTGGAAATGCCCATTTATTTGGGAGCCACCGCAGACCATCTCTCCCTCGGTGCGGCGCACCTTTCTCAGACCAGTCTGCCCGTAGGCGGCACCAATACCAACTGCGTGATTGCCGGACACCGGGGCTGGCACAACGGGAAGTATTTCTACAACATCGTATCCCTTGCCCCGGGGGATGAGGTGCAGATCACCAACATGTGGGAAACCCTCCGCTACCGGGTTGTAGAAACCAAAGCCATAGAATCTTACGAGGTGGAAAAGATCAAGATTCAGCCCGACCGGGACATGGTCACCCTGCTGACCTGCTATTACACCGGCAGCAACCATAAGATGCGCTTTGTAGTATATTGCGAGCGTGTGATAGACGGAGAAGAATCACGACTAAAAAAGCCATTGACTGTTCCCTTCGGTATGTTTAGAACCAGAAAAGGAGGATGCTGAATAATGGACGCAAAAACCGGTATTGCCATCGGGCTGGTCGTGTTCATTCTTGCAGCGCTGGTCTTTTTGAAGATCAGGGCTAAGAAGAAGTGACGGCCTGGGGCGGCTGAAAAGCTGCCCCACTTTTACATAACCAAAAGGAAAGGAGTTATAGACAAATATGAAGATCAGAATTTATCAGATCAATTCCGACAGGGATGAACACCGAATGATGTTCATGTCGCATGACCGCCTTGAGAGGTTCCAGGGCAGCCCGGAGGTGGACAGCAAAATCTATGACAAGGTATATGACAAAGAGGTGGATTGTAGCAATCTGGAGGAGGTTTATGCCCTGCTGAATATCAACCACCCTTCCGATTACAGGGGCCGTTCCCTGTCTGTTTCCGATGTCGTGGAAGTTTATGAAAGCGATACAGTACAGCATGGGTTTTATTTCTGCGACAGCGTTGGCTTCAAACAGGTTGCTTTCCACCCAGAGGAATGTAGTGTCAGTGAGAGAATGAATGAACAGGGTACAGAAAAAATCTCCGTTCTGCTTGTTGAACCGGGTAAGTATCCCCGGATGATCGAGATTGAAGATTCTCTTGAAGCCATACAGCGTGTTGTCGGAGGCGATATTGAGGAATTTATGCCGTATGAGGAAGAAATCGCCATCATCTGTAATGGGGAAAGCAAGATGAACGGTATGCTTCCCAACCGGGCGATCTATTCCGAGCCGGAAGGAGCAACAGGCCGGGAGATGGTGGACATTATTTTCGGGCAGTTCTTTATCTGCTATGCCCCTGCTGAAAGTGAAAAGTATCTCAGCCTGCCGAAAGAACTGGCACATAAATATGAGGCGCAATTCAAGCAGCCGGAGAGATTTTTCAAGCAGGGCGACAGCATCAAAGCTGTGCCGTATAAGCCCAAATCCAAGGAATATGAGAGGTGATAAGGCTATGAGCGAAGAAAAACGCATGGCCGGTGATTATGAGATTATCCAGTCCGTGCATATCGGAGATCGGGAGATAGTTGTAGGAGAAAACCAGGCGGATAAAGACGGCCTTCCCTATATGGTTGCCTACTATGAGAGCAACGCAATCATGGGCCGGTATTACGATGCAGTGGGCAGCGATGATTTCCCGGAGATCATGGAGATATATGGGCAGCGCATTATGGAGCAGGCCCAGAAAACCCGTGCGGAGCTGTCCAAGCCCCAAATACAGGGCATTGACAACAGCCCTATCACCGCCGAGGGGTGTACGCCCATCAGTTATGATGATGATCTCCACGGAAAGGTCATTGTCATCAAGCCGGAAGTTTTGCGCCCGGAGTACCGGAGGGCGACCAGTCAGCTCAAGCTATGTACGGGCGGCTTCGGTGCCTATCCCCACAGCCGTGGATCGGCGGTCTTTTGCACAGAGATTTACACTGGCCGGCAGAGCCGCTTTGAGCGCAGGGATATACTCGGCGTATTGGAGCCGGAGGATCAGCCCAAATGGGTGCAGCATTATCTTTTGGTACTCCAGCAGGCTGAAAAACAGAAAAACGGAAAGGAGCATGAACGCTGATGGAAATGACAATACGGCCATTACGAGCCGAAGAACAGAAATACGTCTATGCGCAAAGTCAGCAAATCAAAATGCAGACCGGCATGATCGGCTATCTGCGCGGTGATTTTGACAGCACCGGCACCGACTTTTATACCACGTGGTTTGATGAGGTGGAGAGCCGTAACACAGATGAATTTAGGGCAGAGCTTGATGAGGTGATCAATGCCCTTCGCTTTGATGAACAGTATGGCGGCCTGCTTGCGGGACGGAGTGCAATGCAACAATATGGGCGCAGCCATCCAGACAGCATTATGGAAGGCAGCTACACCACCGAATACGGCTTCCGCATTGATACAGGCAAGTTTGCTTATCTCCTGCGCTGTATTCCGGAAGAAGGTGATTATAATTTTTATTGTTGGTGCTTTGAGGAAAATAGCCTGGATCGTCATCTGGAGCAAGCCAGAAAGGGTATCCGCTTTATCACTCCGAATTATAAGGAGCTGTTCCGTATCCCTGACGGAGACAAAATCCGTATTATCACAGGAGGAGGGGGGATCCGAGAGCGAATCTGTCGGTTTATCGACGAAACGCACTTTGAAACCAGCGGCAGCTATCCAAGCGCCCTTTATCATATCTGTGAATTTGCAGAACGCTTGGAGAACTCGCATGGAAAAGTCATTCCGCTGCGCTCCTCCCTGCCGGAGCAGTGTTACAGTGTCCTCCCCAATACGGGAGAGCTTATCATCATCAAGAAAGGTGAATCCGGGTATTACAGGACGGATATTGATATGGGCGGCAAGGCGGAAAACCGGGCGCTGGCAGATGAATATAATGCCAAGCTCGGCGTCAGCAAAGCGCAGGAACAGGCCATGTCTGCCGGTTCAATGTTCGGCTGGGCAGTTCCCGCCGCCGACCCGAAGAACTATGATGACAACGGGCAGCCTATCCGCCCGAAAAACAGGGATCGGGGTGACGCACGATGAAGCCGGAGGAAAAACACATCATCTGGAGCAATTATGATCTGGATTACGATGACTGGAAAGACGATCTGGAAGCGGATTACCCGGATTTGTCCGAGCAGGAACGGATTGCCCTGATGTATGAAATCAACGGTGATTACCTGGACGATGAGCGCATGAACCTGAATGTGCAGCTTTCGGCCCCCATTTTGGTCATTGGCGACCTGGGCCTGTGGCATGGGCGTCGGATGGGATATAAGGAAATCGCAAGCGGTAAAATCAGCGATTGCCTGTACTCTGACACCGATTATTCCACATGGTATGTTGACCGCCTGGGCGACCTGCGCTGTGACGCGATCCACCATGACGGCACAAACCATTATCTCTACCGCACCTACAAGCCCGGTGTGCGGCAGTCACAGATAGATAATTTGAAAGAAAAACTGTATTTTGGAACGGCGACCCGCGCTGACATTACGAGGATTACCCGCAGGCTTGGTGATGATATTGCCAAAGTCTACGGGTTTTCCATTCCCCGCCAGCGGCAGGAACAAGCCGCAGAAAGGTAGGACACGATGGCACAGTTACCCCCGGTTCATATGAAGCTGAACCCTTACAATTTTGATCTGCTTATGACCATTCTGACAGACCATGGGCTGAGAGGGGAGGCGCCAGGTCTGGCCAATGATGCCCATGACCTGATGGATAAGCGGATGCGGTTTTCGCGGCTTTGCACCGACCTGGATGGCCGGCAGTATGTAGATATTTTTATGTACGAGGACGAAGCTGTGGAAATGATCTGGCAGCTTCTGTTTGCCGCAGCTGATACAGAGGTGGTTGTGAGCAATTTCCACAGCAGGCTGCAAAAAGGCGGCATTTGATGAGCTGAAAACAAAACACAAGCTTGCCATGACAGGAGGTGTATCGGATGGCGAGAAGATATGAAACCATTACTGAGTTGTACCGCAAAACTGTTGCGGATCTGGCAGCTCCCCAGACTTGGCAGAGCTTTCTGACCACGGCCTGCCACAACTTCCGCCTGCCCTTTGATGAGCAGGTGCTTTTATTTGCTCGGCGCCCGGACGCTACCGCCGTCCTGCCGATTGAGGGTAAAAACGGCTGGAATAAGCGTTTCGGGCGTTGGGTCAATCGTGGGGCAACCGGCATTGCCGTCTTTGATGGAGATGCTGTCGGACGCTCCCGGCTCAAATACTACTTTGACATTTCGGATACCCACGAAAGCCGGTTTGCACGGCCTGTGCCGATCTGGACAATGCGCCCGGAATATGAGCCTTCCGTTATCGAGGCTCTGGAAAACAGCTTCGGGGAACTGGAGAATAAAATAACCCTTGCGTCGGCGTTGCTGTCTGCGGCAAAAAATGCCGTCGAAGATAATATGCCCGACTACCTCACAGAGCTGAAATACTACAAGGAAAACAGCTTTTTGGAGGAACTGGACGACCTGAACATTGAGGTAGAATACCGCAGGACGCTGGAAAACAGCATTGGCTATATGCTGCTGGCCCGCTGCGGGATTGACCCCGCAGCGTATTTTACCGACGATGATTTCCGGGATATTGTGGATTTCAATACCCCGGAAACCTTAAATGCCCTGGGCACAGCCACCGGGGATATTGGGCAGATGTGTCTTTCTGCCGTTTCCCGCACGGCGCTTACGCTGCAAAGGCAGGCTGAAAGAGAAAATCGTACATTTGCGGAACAGTCGACAATCCAGTATCCTGATGATGAGAAGGAAACCACAACGCCTGAAAGGAGCGAAACTGATGAGCGAACTGACATACACGATGCAGGGCGGCTACCGGCTGCCGAATCTGCTTCCGCCCCAGGAGCCGGAAATGCACCTTGGGAAATACGCATTGCTGCGGAGGACATACCTGAAACAGCACCGCAGAGTGACCTTCACGAACCTGCTGACATCGGGCAGGCTGAACCAGCACCTAATGGAGATCGAGCAGGCGGCTCTCTCCCGGATGGAACTGCTGACCAGCCAGATGGCGAAAGCCGAGGGCGTGACGGAGGAATTGAAAGCCAGCGACCCGATGAAGTGGACGGGGCTGATGAACAACATCCGGCACGCAGCGGAGGAGACAGTCCTGAACGAACTGATCTACAACTAACAGAACAGGAGCCGGAGGCGGACAGCGCAGAGCTGCCCGCCTTTTTAGATGATAAGCTGATTATGGCCATCATTTCCAACAAGGACGATGATCTCAAATACAAGAAACAGCAGATTGAACTGTATTTCTCTATTCACCCGGAGGAAGCTGACCGGGCGGAGTATTTGAAATCGGCCTACCAGGACAGATACACGGAAATCCTGGTGGATGGAGTGCGCGTGGGCTATAAGCCCCAGGAGGACGGACTTCTGATGTGGGAGGGCGCATACCTCTCCCGCACCAGCGAGTCCGTTTTTTCGTGGGGTGTTGTTGCCGGATGGACGGCCCAGCTCATTGACAAAAAGGAATACTTCATCAACACCAAAATCACGCCGCCGAAGAACTATGACAGTCAGCAGCTTTCTCTGTTTGACTTTGCGGACTTCAATGCACCGGCACAGGAAGAAAGCGAACAGCTTTCCTTTATGCCGCACTCCCAGCTTCCCCAGCAGATCATTGACGAAGCGCTTTGTATCGGCGCAAACGACAAAAACAGCCGTCTGATTATCTGCGCTTACTTTATGAAAGACCATACGCCGGAGGAAAATGCCGCTTTTCTTGCGAAGCACTACGGAACCAATGGCGCAGGCTTTTATATCAATGAGCGCAAGTATTCCATTTGGTATGGGGATGAAGGTATCCGTATTTCTGACGGTGAATCCGCCCAGCGCCGTTATGCCACCCTGCTGACATGGGAACAGGCTGCAAGGCGTATCCGGGAGCTTCTGGATTTGGGGCGCTATATGCCGCAGAATGAGCTTGACCGCACCGTGGAGTATGAGCGAAAGACACTTGCGGAAAGTCTTGCTTTGACTGCCAGAGATTTTTCGGAGGAAGCCAGGGACGAGGGCTATGCACCTACCCTCCGCCTTGCCCTGTCTGCCAAAGGCGGATTCCCGGAGATTGAACAGCAGATTTCGGAATTGCTGAAAGACCCGGATATTCTGCAAAAAATCACAGAGGAATGGGGCGAGTTTGTCGCAGCCCATGAGCAAAATCGGAGCCTGATGCGCTTTGGTTACAACCGTCCGAAAGAACTGCTGCAGAAACTTACCGATCTCCAGCGGGAGCCTGTCACCTTTACCGCCGCCGAGAATTACAATCCCCAGCGGCGTTTCTTTATCTCTATGGACGAGATCGACAAGGTGCTTCGCGGAGGTGGTGAGGATTATCGGCTTGCCGTATATTCCTTTTTCGTCAATCATCCCGATCAGAAAGACCGGGAAAAGTACCTGAAAAGCTATCATGGCGAATACAGCGGTTATCACGGTGGAAATGACAACCGCACCTATACGAGCAAAGGTCTGTCGTTCAGCCATGGCGACTTGACACAGCCCTATGCAAAAGTAGAGCTGAAATGGAGCGTTATTGTAAAGCGCATTGATGTTCTGCTGTCTCAGGACAGATTTCTTTCCGATAAAGACCGTGAAGCAATGGCAGGCTATGAAATCAGGCAGCTTGCCAGAAGTATTCACAGCTTCTTTATTGACGCCCCGGAACTGTATCCACGGCCTTATCAGGCCAATGCTATTGCGGACTATTGGGAGGGGGTTGAGGAGGTTGCCGGGCAGCTTACCGATCCGGCCCGTGTTGAGGAGATCTATCAAATGATGCTGCCGCTGTGGGAAGGAACCTCGCAGGACGACCGGCATTATCAGAGCCGCAAAACAGGGTTGGAAAATATGCTGGCATACCGGGCTGGCACTTACTCCGTGTTCAACCGGGCGCAGACGCTCCGGCCTCTTTCCTCTGGCGCAGAAACACTGGCGGTGGAACCGGAACCTCCAATGCTGGAATTGCCGGAGATACCTGCCGAAGAAGTTCAGGACAATTCCAACCAAAACGCAGAGCTGGAAGAAGCTAAGCAGCTCATCAACGAGTATTGTCTGGAGGTGTTTGAACAGGAGGCGGATTTCTCCGACCTCAGCCATGTTGATCTGGCATACAGCGCCACTTCCGACAGTGCGCATACGGTGGAAATCTTTGCTGACCTTGCTGCATTCCGGCTGGTGTATCAGGTGGACGGAGAAAACGTCCATGAGATTGCCTGCGGAAGTTTGTCGGAGCTGAATGGCTACCTGGCAAATCTGGATTTTGACGAAATGGTTGCCCATGCTGATGACCGGTATCAGCAGGAACACGCTGACCGGGGTGAATTGGCGGAGCATGAGCCAGAGCCGAAAGAACCCGCTGAAAAAGAACAGTCCGCTGTCCTTGCCCCTCCGAAGCCGAAGCGGGAGCGTGTGGTGTTCACTACCCTGCACCCGGAGATACCCGCAGACCAGCGCCGCAACTTTCGCATTACCGATTCAGAGCTGGGCCACGGCACCCGCAGCGAGAAATACACTGCAAATGTGGCCGCTATCCGAACTCTGAAACAGATTGAAGCCGAGGAACGCCTTGCCACCCGGTCAGAACAGGAAATCCTCTCCCGGTATGTGGGCTGGGGCGGTCTGGCTGACTGCTTTGATGAGCGCCACGGCAAATATCTGGAGCTGAAATCCTTGCTTGACGAGGACGAATATGCTGCCGCCAGAGCCAGCTCTCTTACCGCCTTTTACACTTCCCCGGTCATCATCGGGGCTATGTACCAGGCATTGGAACAAATGGGCTTCCGGCAGGGAAATATTCTGGAGCCGTCCTGCGGCGTTGGCAACTTCATCGGTATGCTGCCTGACAGCATGGCGGACAGCAAAGCCTACGGTGTGGAAATCGACTCCATCAGCGGACGGATCGCACAGCAGCTCTATCAGAACAGCAGCATTGCCGTGAATGGCTTTGAAAAGGTGCAGATGCCCGACAGCTTCTTTGATGTGGCCATCGGCAATGTGCCGTTTGGCGACTTCAAGGTGCGGGATAAGAAGTACGACAAGAACCACTGGCTGATCCACGATTATTTCTTTGGAAAGACGCTGGATAAGGTTCGTCCGGGCGGCGTGATCGCGTTTATCACCTCCAAGGGTACGATGGACAAGGAAAACTCCGCTGTCCGCAAGTATCTGGCACAGCGGGCTGACCTGATCGGGGCCATCCGACTGCCCAACAATGCGTTTAAGGCCAACGCCGGAACCGAAGTCACCAGCGACATTATCTTCCTGCAAAAGCGTGACCGCATGACGGACATCGAGCCGGATTGGGTGCATCTGGACACCGACGAGAACGGCATCCGCATGAACCGCTATTTTGTGCAGCACCCGGAAATGATACTGGGCGATATGGTCATGGAATCCACCCGGTTCGGCTTGGACAGCACCTGCCGGGCCTACGAAAACGCAGACCTGTCCGAGCTGCTTTCCGAAGCTGTGCAGAACCTCCATGCGAAGATCGCCGATTATGAGGTGGAGGAACTGGACGAGGAGGAAGATCGTTCTATTCCCGCAGACCCGTCCGTGCGTAATTTCAGTTTTTGCCTTGTGGACGGCAAGGTGTATTACCGGGAAAATTCCCGTATGCACCCGATAGAGGTATCTGTCACCGCTGAAAACCGTATCCGGGGCATGATCGCCATCCGGGAGTGTGTCCGCAGGCTGATCGAGTATCAGACTGAGGGCTACCCGGACGAGGATATTCAGAAAGAGCAGGCGGAGCTGAAACGTCTGTATGACGATTATACGAAAAAGTACGGCCTGCTTTCCTGCCGGGGCAACAGCCTTGCCTTTGGCGAGGACTCCAGCTATTGCCTGCTGTGTTCTCTGGAGGTACTGGACGAGGAAGGCAATCTCAAGCGCAAGGCGGATATGTTCACCAAGCGCACCATCCGCCCCCATGAAGCCGTTACCAGCGTGGACACCGCCAGCGAAGCCCTTGCCGTATCCATCTCCGAAAAAGCGCGGGTGGATATGGAATATATGGCGGAGCTGTCCGGGAAAAGTGAGGAAGAACTGGCCGCTGACCTGTCCGGTGTTATTTTCCGGGATATTCAGTGCGCAGAGGAAGCCGCCGCCATACCCAAAGCCTTTGTGCAGGTGGAGCAATTCCCCTTTGTAGCCGCTGATGAATATCTCTCCGGCAATGTGCGCCGCAAGCTCCGAATGGCCAAGGCGCTTTACGAGGTATTACCGGCTGAAAAGAAACCTCTGATCGCCAAAAATATCGAGGCGCTGGAAGCGGTGCAGCCGGTGGACCTGACCGCCGCTGAAATTGGCGTCCGTATCGGTGCCAACTGGATACCCATAGATGTCTACCAAAAATTTATGGTGGAGACCTTTGGCACCAGCTATTACGCAGGGAGCCGCATTAAAATCCTGCGCTCCGGTGCTACCGGCCAGTGGGCCATTACCGAGAAAAATGCCGACAGGGGCAATATCAAAACACTGACCACCTACGGCACCAAACGCATGAACGCCTATCAGATTCTGGAGCAGACCTTAAACCAGCGGGATGTGCGTGTGTTTGATTATGTGGAGGACGAAAACGGCAACAAAAAGCCGGTTCTCAACAAAAAGGAAACCGCCATTGCCCAGGACAGACAGGAGCTGATCAAGCAGAAATTCTCTGAGTGGATCTGGAAAGACATTGACCGGCGGGAACGGCTGTGCCGCATCTACAACGAAACCTTTAATTCTATCCGGCCTCGTGAGTATGACGGCAGTCATATCCGCTTTTCGGGTATGAACCCTGAGATCACCTTGCGGCCCCATCAGGTCAACGCTATCGCCCATATCATGTACGGCGGGAATACCCTGCTTGCCCATGAGGTAGGCGCGGGCAAGACCTTTGAAATGGTGGCAGCCGCCATGGAGATGAAACGGCTGGGGCTTTGCACCAAATCGCTGATCGTGGTGCCGAATCACATCACAGAACAGTGGGCGGCGGAATGGCTCCAGCTATACCCCTCCGCCAATATCCTTGTGGCGACCAAAAAGGACTTTGAAACCCAGCACCGCAAGAAATTCTGCGCCCGTATCGCCACCGGCGACTATGATGCCGTTATCATCGGTCACTCGCAGTTTGAGAAAATCCCCATGTCGGCAGAACGGCAGGTTGCCATCTTACAGCAGCAGATCGACGAGATCATGTTCGGCATTGAGGAAGCCAAATCCGCCAAAGCTGAGCGATACACGGTCAAGCAGTTGGAACGCACCCGAAAATCGCTGGAGGCGAAGTTGGAACGCCTCAACGACCAGAGCCGCAAGGACGACCTTGTGACTTTTGAGGAATTGGGTGTTGACCGGGTATTCGTGGACGAGAGCCATTATTTCAAGAACCTCTTTCTGGCGACCAAGATGCGGAATGTGGGCGGCATCGCCCAGACCGAAGCGCAGAAGTCCTCCGACCTCTTTATGAAATGCAGGTATTTGGACGAGATCACCGGGGGCCGGGGTGTCATCTTTGCCACCGGTACACCCATCAGCAACAGCATGGTGGAGCTTTACACGATCCAGCGGTACTTGCAGTATGATACCCTCCAGGAGATGGGCCTGATCCACTTTGATGATTGGGCCAGTGACTTCGGAGAAACCATCACCGCCATTGAACTGTCGCCGGAGGGCAGCGGCTACCGGGCCAAGACGCGGTTTGCCAAGTTCTTCAATCTGCCTGAACTGATGGCCACTTTCAAACAGGTGGCTGATATTCAGACAGCAGATATGCTGAAACTGCCGGTGCCAAAGGCCAACTTCCACACAGAGGTCATTCAGCCGTCAGAGTTTCAGCAGGAAATGGTGCGGGGGCTTGCGGAACGGGCCGAAGCTATACGCGCAGGCGGTGTTGACCCCAAGGTGGACAATATGCTCCGAATCACCAACGACGGCAGAAAGCTGGCGCTGGATATGCGGCTCATCAATCCGCTGGCCGCCGATGACCCCAACGGTAAGGTTGCCACCTGTGCCCGCAATGTCATCCGAATTTGGGAGCAGACCAGAGAGAAGCGCAGCGCCCAGCTTGTGTTCTGTGACCTCAGCACGCCAAAAGACGACGGTTCTTTCAGCGTCTATAACGACCTGAAAAAGAAGCTCATGGAGGCCGGTATCCCGGAGGAGGAAATCGCCTTTATCCATGACGCCAACACCGAAGCCCGGAAAAAGGAGCTGTTTTCAAAAGTGCGCTCCGGTCAGGTGCGTATCCTTATGGGCAGCACCCAAAAGATGGGCGCAGGCACCAATGTCCAGGATCGGCTCATTGCCCTCCATGACTTGGACTGTCCTTGGCGTCCTTCCGACCTTGCCCAGCGGCTGGGCCGTATTGTGCGGCAGGGTAACATGAATCCGGAGGTTGAGATCTTCCGGTATGTCACGGAGGGAACTTTTGACGCATACCTCTACCAGTTAGTAGAGAACAAGCAGAAATTCATCGCTCAGATTATGACCTCCAAAGCGCCGGTGCGTGTGGCAGATGATGTGGACGAAACGGCCCTCAGTTACTCCGAAATCAAGGCGCTGGCCACCGGCAATCCGCTTATCATTGAAAAGTGCAATCTGGATATGGAGGTGGGCAAGCTCAATATGCTCAAAGCCAGCTACCTGAGTCAGAAATATGCGCTGGAGGACATGGTGCTGAAGAAATACCCGGAAGCCATTACCCGGCTGACAGAACGAATTGCAGGCTATGAGCAGGATGTGCAGCTTGCCGCAGCACATCCAAAACCCCAGGAGGGATTTGTGGGTATCACGATTCTGGATCAGCCCTACGCCGACAAGGAGGCGGCTGGCAAGGCGATTCTTGATGTATGCACCAAAATGACAGGCTCCGATGCTGTTTTCTTAGGACAGTACCGGGGCTTTTCTCTTGTCCTTTCCTATGACGGGCCGAGCAATGAGTACCGCATGACGATGAAGGGAACCCTCTCCCACACGGCAGTCCTGGGCGCGGATGTGTTCGGCAATCTGACCCGTATGGACAATGTGATTGACGGACTTTCCGGCAAGCTGGACGCGGTTCGGGCAGAGCTGGCAGACACCCAGGTGCAGCTTGAAAATGCCCGCACAGAGCTTGCAGCACCCTTTGCCAGAGAAGCGGAACTGGCTGAAAAGACAGCACGATTAAAGGAACTGAATATCCTGCTGAACATGGATCAGAAAGATAAATCCCTGATCGATGATGTGCCGGACGAAGATACACCGGAGAAATCAAAAGTGCGGGATCATGAGAGATAACCCGCAGCGGCGCGGAAAAATACCGCACCGCATTTACATATCGAAGCTTAAAAATATGGTCCACTTATCAGAGATGGAATAACCGCAATAGTTGAAAATTTCATGGTTCGTGAGTATAATAAGAGCCAGATACATCGAATTTTGTAGGGATGGTAAATCACAATTCCTCTCATAATAAGGAAACCAATAGAATTGAATTTCAGAGGTGAAAATAATGGATAGAATTGCGTTAGTAATCGGTAATTCTGATTATTCAAATGTAGGAAAATTAAATAATCCCAAGAATGATGCTAACGATATTGCCAGTATTTTGAGCAAACTTAATTTTGACGTTACAAAAGTAATGGATGCAAGTTTAATAGACATTCAGCAGGCAGTTAACGATTTTTTACAGGCATTAGATGAATATGCTGTAGGGTTATTTTTCTATGCGGGACATGGTATGCAAATTGACGGCAAAAATTATATTGTTCCTGTTGATTTAAAGTTAAGTGACAAAAGCAAGACTATTGTATCTTGTTATTGTTTGAATGCTCTTTTAGAAGGTGCTTCTTCATATAAAGGAAAAACATTAATTTGTATATTGGATGCGTGTCGAGATAATCCTTTTGCTATAGGTCGGGGATTTTCAACTGGGTTTGCACCATTTGATAATCCACCGAAAGGTACTATCATTGCTTATTCCACAAGTGCTGACTGTAGTGCATTTGACGGACAATGTAGTAATGGATTGTATACACAAGTATTAAAGGATGCAATGCTTATTCCAAACTTAAAAATTGAGGAGATGTTTAAATCTGTTAGAAATAAAGTGTCAGAAATGTCAATTAGCCAGTATGGAGAGGAACAGCTTTCATGGGAATATTCTTCGCTAGTGGGAGATTTCTATTTTTCTGTTACACCGCAGCCAGTTAATGAGCATGTTACAGATGATGAAATATATGAATTTATATGTGCACGTCAGGAATCATATGAGAATACTTCTGATAATATCTATGATATCGAATGCTTGCCATATATAGATGCTTACAATAAATACAATATACCAATTATTAAAATTTTACGAGCGTATTCGAGAATAGATTATTCCAAAAAGGGATTTCAGTTTTCTGATGCCACTATTGATCAGCTAAATAGCAATTACTTATCATCATGGGGATTTACACAAAAATATGGCAGATGGTACTATAAAAACCATTATGTTGAGATGGGGGATTTATTGCCGTTGCCCGAAGAACTGGAACCTAAGCAGCCTATTAATGGCCAGGAGCTGAAGATTGAAGCCTCTTTGATTTGGGAAATGAAAGGCGGAAAGCTTAGATTTCAAATATCTTCTAATATTCCAGAGGGAACCCCTTTAATATTCACATTGCATGGCAAAGAATATACAGCTCAATGTAAATCTGTGGCGGGTAATAGCGTTTCGACAAGTGAATGGTTTAGTGATGGGGGCAATCCTATAAAAAATGGATTCTATACCATAGGTGTATCATGTCCGATATATAGTGTGTTACCAGAAAAAATAAAGAAAATATTTGGGGAACGAAATAGAAATTTATATGGAAAATATGTTGAGTTTGAACCAGTAGGGGGAAATACGATTCATTTTTCTTATGGATTGATGATTAAAGAAAATACGGTTCATGTAATTGATATGCAACAAAGGATTTCAGAGTTGTAATTGATATTTTTTCTTTCAAGAGAACCCGATAGATTCCGATTTGTCGGGCAGTCAGAAAATACATATATGACATAGCCGAGAGGTTTTCTTACAAAGACCTCCCGGCTTTTTCATAGCCACAAATAACATCTGACAGGAACAGGTCTTTTACAGACTTGTTCCTGTCACCATGTTTGCAGTATTATTGTTTACGAAGATGCGCATCCCTGCGGAGCGTTTCTTTCAGCGCCTGCGCCATATCCTTGACTATGCGGATTTCATATTCATCGCAGTCGGCAAGGATTCCGGCGATGTCCTTTTCAAATTGGACTTTGGATTTTACCACGCTATCACAAAGGAGGTCATCAACCGTAACGGACAGAGCATTGGCAAGGCTTACAATCGCGGTCAGACTGACGCGGGTGGTGCCAGTTTCGATGTTGCTCATGTGTGTTGGAGAAATCTCAACCATTTCGGCTAAACGCTCTTGCGTGAGGTCGGCTTTGATCCGTGCGATTTTGATCCGCTTGCCGATTGCCTTGTAATCAAGCTCCATACTTTCCCTCCTTTGCTTCAGAAATTTTTCTGAGAATATTGTAACCACGGAGAGAGCGTATTATAATAATCTATAACCGTGTTCTACGGGTATAGTTTATAATTATGAAAAAAGGGCGCTTTCTATGACTTCTTGCATGTTCGCAGGGCATCGGGAAGTGTATCAGCCGATGATGGATGCAAAAATAGAGAAAGCAATCCGGGAGCTTTTACAGACCGACAGCGAGTTTATCTTCTACACCGGAGGAATGGGCGAATTTGACGGCAAATGTGCTTCCGCAGTTCGCTTGGCAAAACGGCAGTATCCTCACTTGAAGATTTGCCTTGCCCTGGTTCTTCCGTATATGTCCAATAGGCTGAATACGGAAAAGGAATACTACGAATACTACTATGATGAAATCATTATTCCAGAGGAGCTGTGCGGCGTTCACTACAAAGCCGCGATTCAAAAGCGAAACCGCTGGATGGTGGACAGAGCCGATTGCCTGATTGCTTATTTGTTCCGGGATTTTGGCGGTGCCTATGAAACCGTCAAATACGCGAAAAAGCAAGGCAAGCCGGTCATCAATCTTGCAGAGCAAAACTGAAATTGCACATTTGATATTGCCCTGCCCTATGGGTATAGTAAAAGAAAAACAGGAGTGAAAACCATGAGTGACACATACTTCGATTTGCCCTCCCGCCTGGAGGATTCCTTCCCGGAGATCGACAGTGATATTGTAACTGACCTGCGGAAAACCAGTGAGGAATACGATGAGATTCAACAGCAGATTTCTGACTTGAAAAAGCGGTTCCCGTGTATTATGAAAGTGATGGAGGACAAAGGTGAGATTCATCTGACCGCAGAAGAACACGCCGCATTTGTCCAATGCCTTCGGTTATCCCGGAAGCTGGATGATATGGAGCGCCTGCAGCTTTACTTCCGTGGACATACGGATGCGGTGGCTTACCTCAAGAAAATCAAAGCGATTTAGCATTAGCGGCTCGGAACAATCCGAGCCGTTTTTTCATAGATGACCTTGACTTTTTGATATGCGGATGTATAATATAAACGAAATTATCATAAAATATCTTATCATAAGGAGGCGCGAGTATGAAATTTATAGGTCGAAAAGCGGAACTGGCAAAGCTGAACACAGAATATGAGCGCGATGGCGGTTTCGTGGTCATCTATGGACGACGCAGAGTTGGCAAAACAACGCTAATCAAAGAGTTTCTGAAAAAGAAAACAGCCTTCTACTTCCTTGCAACGGAAGAACTTGAATCTCAGAGTATGAAGCGTCTGGCGGGTGTCGTTGCCCGTACAACGAAAAACTCATATCTGCAGAAAGCGGCATTTACGGATTGGCTGGATCTGTTCCAAGTGATTGCTGATTATAAACCGGAAGAAAAGAAAGTGCTGGTCATTGACGAGTTCCCGTACCTGGTAAAGACCAATCCGGCTTTCCCATCTATCTTACAGAACGCTTGGGATGAAATTCTGAAAGGCAGCAATGTGATGCTGATCTTGTCTGGTTCCCTGATCGGTATGATGCAGAAACATGCTCTGTCCTATGACAGTCCTCTGTATGGCCGCAGAACTGCACAGATGCGTCTGGCTCCGCTGCCGTTCACGAATATATATGCCGTTCAGAAAATGCCGTTTGAACAGGCAGTGGAACAGTATGCTGTGACGGGCGGTGTTCCCAAGTATCTGGAGTTTTTTGAGGATGAACGGGGACTTGAAGAACAGCTCAAAGATGCGGTTTTATCCAAAAGTGGATTTTTGTATGAGGAACCAAACTTCCTGCTGAAAAGTGAATCTGTTACAGCAGTGAACTATTTCTCCATCATCAAGGCAATTGCAGACGGAAACCACAAGCTGGGCAAGATTGCCGGTGTGCTGGGACAGGAAACTTCCGCTTTGACGCCATATCTGTCTACACTTGCGGATTTGGGCTTCATCGAAAAGAAAACGCCGGTAACAGAAAAGAACCCGGAAAAATCCCGTAAGGGACTGTATTTCATCTCGGATAATTTCATTCGGTTCTGGTTCCGCTATGTTTATCCCTATAAGGGTGAACTGGAACTGGACAATATGCAGATTGTTTTGGATGAAATCAGAAAAGACTTTGTAGAGAAATTCGTAGCATTTGCTTATGAGGACATTTGCAAAAATATATTTGCAGAGTTGTGCAAGAATGGGGAGATTTCTTTTGTGCCATCCCGTATCGGCTCCTATTGGCTGAATGATTACGACGGCGACACGGAAATCGATGTAATGGCGGTAGATCATCAGAACAAGCGGATATTTGCCGGGGAATGTAAGTACCATGCCAAACCGGTGGATGCGCCGGTTTATTTCAGCTTGAAAGAAAAAGTATCAAATGCTGCTGAAATTGGAAAAGCATTTCCAGGGTATGAAGTTATCTATGGTATCTTTAGCAAAAGCGGCTTTACACAGCGATTGCTGGATACCGCCAGGGAAAGTACAAAACTGCTGTTGATTAACGAGGATCATATTATGGGAGAAAGGATGTAATATACTTTCCAAAATAAAAAGTTTTTCACATCAATTCTACAAACTTCTTTTCTGCATATAACCGGTGCAGTTCATATGCAGAAAAAGTACATAGCCGATTGGTTTTCTTCGGAGAATCAGTCGGCTATTTCTATGTCAGAACGGAGGTGGCACAACATGACCAATGAAGAACTTAACACAGCTCTATATAAAAAGATGTTTGCCGAGCAGGAAACCTACCGGGCGTGGCTGCTTTCCCAGCCCCCGGAGGAAATCCTGAACCACGCCTATGAATACACGGTGCGTGAGGACATTCTGATGTCGCTGGAATACCACGATCTGCCGGACGCACAGGCAAAGGCCCTGCTGAAATCGCCCAGTCCCCTTGCCGATGTATTTGCAGATTGGGAGAACAAAGAAACCGGCCACATGGATGACATCTGGCAGACCGTGGAGGATCGGGCTAAAGCTGAAGTGCAGAATCATAAGAAGAAAGACGAAAAGGAGCGATAACAGCTCCGGGCCGGTTGGGTAATCCAGCCGGCCTTTTTACATAGCCGGACTGTTCCAGGCAGTCAATCCATGGCTATGGAAAGGAGGATTTTTATGCCATATATTCCCCCGGAGGTCGTTGCAAAAGCCAAGGAAATGGACTTGCTGACCTATCTCAAAAACTACGAGCCGAATGAGCTGGTGCATTTTGGAGGAAGCACCTACTGTACCCGAACCCATGACAGTCTAAAAATCTCCAACGGCAAATGGTGTTGGTTTTCCCGTGGCATCGGCGGCAAGACGGCGCTGGACTATCTGATCAAAGTCCGGGAGATACCGTTCACCGAAGCGGTTGAGATGATCGTGGGTCAGGCGGCAGCTCACCCGCCCACTTATGAACCAGCACCGAAAAAGGACGTACCCAAGATGCTGCTTCTTCCCCCGGCCAGCCGCTGCGCCACCCATGCAGTCAGCTATCTTTCCGGGCGTGGCATCGACAGCGAGGTGATCGACTTCTGTATCGCTACCGGACGGCTGTACGAAAGCAGCGGCAGATACCACAATGTGGTCTTTGTGGGGCATGACCGGTACGGGAAAGCACGGTATGCCAATTTAAGAGGGATCGGCTCTGACTTCAAGGGCGAGTGTAACGGCAGCGACAAGCGGTTCTCTTTCAATATCTCGGCAGAAAACAGTGGGATTCTCCACCTGTTTGAGAGCGCCATCGACCTGCTTTCCTTTGCCACGATTCGCAAATTGAACGGCATGGATTGGAGAAAAGACCATCTGCTGTCGCTGGCAGGCGTGTATCAGCCCAGGGAGAAAATCGAGGAAAGCGCCGTGCCGTTGGCGCTGACCCAATACCTGCACGACCACCCGGAGATCAAAACGATTATTCTGCGGCTGGACAACGACAGGGCAGGCAGGCTGGCGGCAAAGGCGCTGATGACGGTTCTGCCAAAGGACTATACCATTGACGCACGATTCCCGCCCAGGGGCAAGGATTACAACGACTGCCTGTGTATGTACCTGGGTATTCCCATCACCCGGAGCAAAGAGAAAAACCAAGAACGATAAGGAGGATCACAACATGAAAGAATTTGAAGTCACTTTGACTGCCGTTTCCAGAAAGACCTTTAAGCTGAGAGCTGACTCCCAGGAGGACGCCTTCTTGCTGGCAGAGGCGATTCTGGAGAATACCGATCTGCTGGGCTTTTCCGATGAGGATGTGGACAGCATGGACATGACCTGCAAGGAACAGTGCGGCGGCATCTGCGAGCTCTGCAGCCGTGCCTGTGAGAACTGCGGCGACTGCACCGATCTGGAACCGGACTGCCCCTACCCTGACAAGGAATGTGAACACCGTTGTCCGGCCTGTGGCGGCTGTATGGCAGACAGTGAGGACGACTGATTCTGTTTTCGGCTGGTTTCAAAGAACGTTCGACCCCGCAGGGAGAACAGGTCTGCAATATACCAGCAAGCATCGCCTTTGTGATACCACAAAGTCCGCTTGTCAGGGGGAAGCCCCTGAAACCCCTCATTGGAAAGGAGAAATTTGATTATGCACAACGCATTGTTTTTTGCGATTGGATTCCTCATCGGCGCACTGTCCAGCATTGTCCTTATGTGCCTGTTGCAGATTAACCGCCTGAACGGAAAGGAGGAAAAAGACGAATGAGAAAAAGAAATGTCCACATTCAATTCTGGCTGAATCGTAAGGAAGCCGAAGCCCTGGATAAAAAGGTGCGCCGCAGCGGTCTTTCCCGTGAAGCGTATCTGCGCCATCTGATTGACGGCGTGGTGCCGCAGGACGCTCCGCCTCCGGACTATTTTTCCATGATGCGGGAGCTGCACGGTGTCGCCAATAACCTGAATCAGATTGCACAGAAGGCCCACACCCTGAATGTGGTGGATGTGCAGCGGTACGATACCTGCGCCCGTCAGGTGGAAGCTGCCATCAGGAAAATCACAGAGGCGGTTGTCCTGCCCAAGCCGATGGAGTGATGCCGCTATGGCTACCACATCCATCTGGCGGGTCAAGGGGTGGCTGGGTAAGGTGGTCATTTATGTGGAGAACCCGGATAAGACGGAGAACCCCGCTTTTTATGAAAAGCAGGAGATGACAGAACGGCAGGCCCAAGGGCTTTCTGATGTTATTGACTACGCCGTGAACAGCGAGAAAACCCAAACGGCAGATGAAGCCGCTGAGGTCATGCAGCAGTTTGTTTCCGGCGTCAACTGCCACCCGGCCACCGCCCGTGAGGAAATGATCGCCGTCAAAAAGCGGTTCGGCAAAGAGGACGGCACCGTGGCCTACCACGGCTACCAGTCCTTTGCCCCCGGAGAAGCCACCCCGGAAATGGCCCATGAGATCGGGGTAAAGCTGGCACAGCAGCTTTGGGGCGATAAGTACCAGGTCATCGTTGCCACCCATCTGGATAAGGACAGCCACCTGCACAATCATTTTGTGGTCAATACGGTGTCTTTTCTGGACGGCATAAAATACCACCGCACGGAAAAGGACTACTACGAGATGCAGAAAGCTTCCGACAATCTGTGCCGGGAGTATGGCCTTTCGGTCATTGAAAATCCCCAACGTGGGAAGTCCAGGCAGTACGGCGAATGGCGAGCCGAACAGGAAGGTCGCCCCACATGGCGGGGCCTGATTCGCGCCGAGATCGACGAGGTGATCCGCCAGTCCATGACCGAGCGCCAGTTTTTCGATAACCTCCGAAAGCGCGGCTATGAGGTCAAGGTGGGCAAGGATATTTCCGTGCGGCCACCGGGCAAGGAGCGCTTTGTCCGCCTGGAACGAAACTTTGGTGAGGATTATTCTCTGGAGAGTATCCGCTGCCGCATCCTCATGCAGCAGCGACCAGAACGCCCACTGCGGTCGCCGGAGTGCAAGGTACGCCGTGCCAGACTGCGGGGTGACTTCAAAAACACAAGGAAAGTCACAGGCTTCCGGGCACTGTATTTTCATTACTGCTATCTGTTGGGTATCTTTCCAAAAGACCATCCGAAAAGCAACAAACGCCTCCACTTCCTTCTCCGGGAGGATTTAGTGAAGCTGGACGCCATATCGGAAGAAACAAAGCTGCTTGTAGGGAATCGCATTGATACCGCCGAGCAGCTTTCTTCTTATAAGGAAGGATTGGAGACAAAAATTGAATTGCTGACCGCCGACCGCAAGGCTCTGTACCGAACGCAGCGCACCGTATCGATAAAGTCCGATGATGACGCTCTGGCCAGGGTTAAGGAGCAGATCACAGCTATTTCCAGGGAGCTGTCGGCGCTGAGAAAGGAGGTGAGATTATGTGAGAATATTGCCATACGCTCTGGCGTAATCAAAGAGAAAATCAAAGCCGTCCGGGAGAACGAACAATCTCAGGGAAAGGAGAATAAACGCGATGAACAATTCAGGCGACGCAGCGGAACAGGTCGTCAGGCTTAGTTTAGAGGGAACCGAGGTTGCCTTAAAGCTCACCGGCTCCGCTGCCAAAAACATTGCCGCCGCCATCTATGCGGTGCTGAAAAACCGGGATAAGAACAAAATCAAGGGCCGCCAGCGTCTCACCGCCATGCTGAAAAGCGGCAAGGAACTCAAGGTATTCACCATTTCGGAAGAATACCTGAAGCAGTTTGCCACTGAAGCCAAGCGGTACGGCGTTGTCTACTGCGCCCTTCGAGGCAAAGAGAAATCCGCAGACGGTATGGTGGATGTGATGGTGCGGGCCGAGGACGCATCGAAAATCAACCGCATTGTGGAGAGGTTCCACCTTGCTACGGTGGATACGGCGTCCATCAAGCATGAAATCGAAAAGACACGGGCTGAAAAAGGTGCCGGGGAGAAAAAGGAGGCTCCTGCCGTTCCCGAAAAGGGACAGCCCGAAAAGAGCGATGAGGACAAACTGCTGGACGAGATGCTGGGTGCGCCCACAAGGAAGGAGGAGCCTGCACCGGTAAACCCCTCTGCGGCGAGGACGGAAAAATCCCCTCCGTCCGCGCCTACCTCAGAGCCGCCCAGCAAAGCCGCCGAGGGTGCTGCTAAAAGCGCAGAGCAGCGTCCTTCCGTCCGTAAGGAGCTGAGGGATATTCAGGCGCAGCGCAGGCAGGAAGAAGCGGCAGTTCCGGTCAAAGAGCCGGAGCGCACAAAGAAACCGGCGGCCAAAGCCAACCAGCATCAACAGCCGCCCCGTAAAAAGAAGAAAGCGAAGGAGAGATAAGCCATGAGTAATTTTGATGATATTTTTGAAGGTAATGCCCCCCGGGAAGGCCAGACCAACCAGCCCTTTGACAAGGAGGCATGGGCTGAGAAAAAGCAGGCCGAGCGTCAGGCGGTCTACGATCTTGCCGACTCCACAGCAGAAGCAATCAGCGCGGACGGCAGTAAATTTCAGGCGTATCTGGATGTGCAGACCCGTTTCAGCCGTTATTCTGCCACCAATGTACTGCTGATCCTGGCACAGAAGCCGGACGCCACCCAACTGAAAGACTTTGACGGCTGGAAAGAAGCAGGTGCTTCCATCAAGCGTCAGCAGAAAGGTATTTCTATTCTGGAACCCGGCGAGGAATATGAACGTGAAGACGGTTCTATCGGCACCTCCTACAATGTGAAACGGGTCTTTGATATTTCCCAGACCACGGCACGGGCCAAGGCGCAGCCCACTGTCAGCATGGATGACCGGCTGCTTTTGAAAGCCCTGATCTCCCGTCCGACCGTGCCGATGCAGACGGTGGACGATCTGCCGAACCACATGGGCGCACGGTACGACCATGACCAGCAGGTAATTTTCGTGCGCCGGGGCATGGACGCTGCCGATATTTTCCGCAGCGTTTCCAAGGAGCTGGCTCATGCGGAGATCGCCGCTATGACCAAGGACTACACCCGTGAGAGTGCAGCCTTTGCCGCATACAGCGTTTCCTATATGCTCTGCAAGGAATACGGCGTTGACGCCAGCGGGTATGATTTCAGCCGCCTGCCTGACAGCTTTCGGGAGAGCGATGCCCAGGGCGTCCGTGCCGCGCTGTCGGAAATCCGGGATACTGCCGGGAATATCTCCAGCCGCATGAACCGTGCGCTGGAACAGAACCGCCAGCCCAAATCCAAAGAACAGGAGCGCTAAGTTATGGGGAAAGAAGAAAAACGCGTCCTCACGCTGGACAAATATGAGCATGGCGTTGTGGTCAACGCCCTCAATGAAATGCGTAACGACCTTCTGGAAGAACAGCGCTCCACGGACATCGTGGACGAGGTGCTGTTAAAAGCCATCGACGCCCCGACGAAGAAGGTCAAGAGCCGCGATGAAGCAAGATAACCGCCAGACGCAGCTTATTCTCTGCCTGTTCGGTATTCTCCCTGTGGTATGGCTGGGGCTTCTCATAGCCCCTGCTGTATCGGGCGGATTGCCGGAGATCATCACAGCGTTTCCGGCAGCGATGAATGACCCCTTTTATATTGTGCTTTGCGAGGACAGCCTGAAAACTGTCCTCATTGCTTTATGCGCGTATGGAATGGGAATCGGCATTTATTTCTCCACCCGGCGCAACTACCGCAGGGGCGAGGAACACGGCTCGGCCAAGTGGGGCGACGCCAGAGCCGTGGATAAGAAATACCGGGATAAAAGGCCGGAGCAAAATAAGCTGTTTACGCAGAATGTACGCATGGGTCTGGACGGAAGAAAACACCGGCGAAACCTCAATACGGTGGCCATCGGGGGAAGCGGCGCGGGCAAGAGCTTCAACCTTGCCAAGCCCAATCTCATGCAGGCCAACACCTCATTCGTGGTGCTTGACCCAAAGGGTGAACTGGTCAGGGATACCGGCCATTTGCTGGAGCAGAAAGGGTATGAAGTCCGGGTACTGGATCTTCTGAACATGGAAAAGAGCTTCTGCTACAATCCCTTTGTCTATCTTCGGGATGACAACGATGTGCAAAGGCTCGTTACCAACCTGTTTAAGTCCACCACCCCAAAGGGCAGCCAGTCGCAAGACCCCTTTTGGGATACGGCGGCCAGTATGCTCCTGCTGGCGCTCATTTTCTACTTGAAGTATGAAGCGCCGGAGGACGAGCAGAACTTCCCGATGGTCATGGAAATGCTGCGGGCCGCAGAAGTCCGGGAGGACGACGACTGCTATCAGTCGCCGCTTGACGAGCTGTTTGAACGGCTGGAAATGAAAAATCCTGACCACATCGCGGTCAAGTATTACAAGGACTATCATTCCGGCAGCGCCAAGACTCTGAAATCCATTCAGATCACCCTTGCCGCAAGACTGGAGAAATTCAACCTTTCTTCCCTTGCGGCCTTGACTGCCACGGACGAACTGGAACTTCCTTCTCTGGGTGAAAAGAAAGTGGCGCTGTTTGCACTGATCCCGGACAATGACACTTCGTTCAATTTCCTTGTGTCTATCCTTTATACGCAGATCTTCCAGCAGCTATTCTGGCTGGCAGACCACAAGTATGGTGGGAGCCTCCCGGTTCCTGTCCACTTCCTGATGGACGAGTTTGCCAATGTAAGCCTGCCGGATGACTTCGATAAGATACTGGCGACCATGCGCTCCCGAAATGTGAGCGTGACGATTATCCTGCAAAATATCGCCCAGCTAAAGGCTTTGTTTGAAAAGCAGTGGGAGAGTATTCTGGGCAACTGCGATGAGATGCTCTACCTGGGCGGGAACGAAACCAGCACGCACAAGCTGATCTCAGAATCCTACCTGGGAAAATCCACGATTGACACCAACACCTACGGCAAGTCTACCGGGCGCAGCGGCAATTACAGCACCAACTACCAGATCACAGGGCGTGAGCTGATGACGCCGGACGAGGTACGCATGATGGACAACCGTTATGCGTTGCTGTTTATCCGTGGTGAGCGCCCAGTCATGGACGAAAAGTACAATCCGCTGAAACACCCAATGTGGCCCTGACCGCTTTGGGCGGCGCACCAACCTATGAGCATGGCAAAACTGACCATGTGACCGCAACAATCTCTATCGGCGCTGTGACCGAATCCGAACTGCCGGAGCCGGAAACCGCCGTGGATGATACCATAGAGCTTCTGTCCAATGAGGAGATAGAAGCTCTTTTTCATTTAATCTAAAGGAGGAACAAAACCATGAAAAACCTGTTTCACAAGACCGAGAAGCCTGTCAATCACAACACCAAGCTGGAGCGCAAAGTCAAGAAGGGCTTCCGCTTCTACGCAACGGCTGTCCTGTCTATGACCCTTGTGCTGGGCATGGCCGTTACTGCCCACGCTGACGGCGACCCCATCACGGTGGTCAACAACCTTTCCGATTTCATCTTTGGCCTGATCCGCGCCGTGGGCCTCATCCTGCTGGGCTGGGGCATCGTCCAGGTGGGTCTTTCGCTCCAGAGCCATGATCCCTCTCAGCGTTCCAATGGTTTTCTGACGCTGGCAGGCGGCATCGTCATTACCTTCGCCAAGGAGATTCTGACTCTGATCACAGGCTAAGCGGTTATCACCAAATAATATTTGCGGGATATGCGGCAGGGCGGGCAATCGTCCTGCCGCTGTTTCGCTGAAAGGAGGAAGAAACATTGAGTGATAACTGGGTTGTCCAAAATCTTGAGAACGCTTTGAACACCTGGAATGAAAAGCTGGCGGAAATCTGGCAGCTCATCACCCAAAGCCCGCAGCAATTCAAGGGTGGTGCCATTTGGGGCGTCATTGTGGACATCCACGGTGCATTGCAGGCCATTGGCCTTATGATGCTTCCCATGTGCAAGGGCGTCAAGGAACACAATACCACCCTTGCCAATGTCGATCCGGAGGAGAACGAGAAATACTCGCTGAAGGATATGTGGAACTGCATCAAGACGAACAAGTACCTGATGGTTCTCCTGCTCAGCACGGTCATTACCTCCTGCCTGCAAACTGGCAGCGCTGTGGGCCTACTGGTTTCCTATTATCACTTCGGCAGCAGCCTTGTTATGGCAATTCCCATTGTCATTTCGCTGATCCCGGTTATCATTGCCCAGATGCAGACCAGAAAGCTGGTCAACAAATTTGGAAAGCTGAAAGTGTTCATTGTTTGCGGTACCATCGGTGCCCTGATCCAACTGAGTATTTATTTTGTTGGGCCGATCTTCGCGATTTGCTGCGCACTGCTGGTCATTCAGGCACCCTTCGGCAATATCAGCAATGTGGCGAAGAGCTTTTTCCTGCCGGATACCATTGAGTACACCCGCTATAAGACTGGTAAGGATTGCTCCGGTATCTGCAATGCCCTGTCCTCCTTTGTAACGAAGCTAACCTCCAGTGTGTCCGCTTCCCTGGGCCTGTTTATCCTCGGCCTGTCCAACTACATCCCGGTTGTTGCGGAGAGCTTTGAGGATTTGGAGAGGGCCGGTGTGACCCAGCCGCCTGAAGCGCTGAATGTGATGTGGATTATCTATGCGCTGATTCCTTTGGTTGGCACGCTGCTGGGCGTTCTGGTTATGGGCTTCTACAAGCTGAGAGATCAGGATGTGGCGTTGATGGCAAAATGCAATGCTGGCGAGATCTCTCGTGAAGAATGTGAAGCGCAGCTAAGCAGAAAGTATTAAGGATGGTGTCAAAATGGATGTCCATGCGATAGACAAAGTAATGGAAGCCTATCTTCAAAATGAGGAAATGGCCGGCGGTGCTCTGATCGTCCGAAAGAACGATCAGGTGGTGTTCGACGGCAAGTGGGGCTATGCTGATCTTGATAAGAAAATACCCGTCACCAATGATACCATTTTCCGCATGGCATCCATGACCAAAGTGGTAACCGCAGTTGCCATTATGAAGCTGATTGAGGCGGACCAGATGGGGCTGGACGATCCAGTTTCCAAGTACCTGCCAGCGTTTTCCGGTATGCGGGTCTGTGCGGATAAACGATATGAATTCAAACCCGGTATGAGTATGGCATCCCTTCTTCCCAAGCTGCTGTTTTTCCGTATGGATCGGGTTAAAACGGTTCCTGCGGAGCGGGAGGTGACCATTCGGGATCTTCTCAGCCATGCCTCCGGATTGCAGCAAGGTGTTGCCGGTATGATGGCAATGATGAAACACAATAAAAAAGATGCGCTGGAGGAGCGTGTTCAGGCTTACAGCCAATACGCGCTGGACTTTCAGCCCGGAAGTGCCACCAGCTATTCCCCCTGCGCGGCTTTTGATACCCTGGGCTATCTGCTTGGTGTCATAACTGGAGAACCTATACAGGAAGCATACCGGAAGCTGGTTTTTGAACCCCTCGGCATGGAGAGCGCGGCTTTTCATCTGACAACGGAGCAGAAGGAAAACCTGGCGCGAACCTATACCAGAAAAAAAGACAAGTTGATGGATATTACCGGAACAGCTAAGGATCTGGAAGGAATTTTGCGGATTCAGCAGGATTCCGACTATGTTGCGGGTTGCGGCGGCCTTTACTGCACAGTCCGGGACTATGAAAAACTGGCACGGATGCTGTGCCGGGAGGGCGACGGCTATCTGAAGCCCGAAACGGTGCGTCTGATGCATACCGAGGCGCAGGAGAAGCATCTGGAACCGGAGCCGGGCCAGGTGTGGGGCTTGGGTGTTCGGATTCGGCAGCAGGACGCTTTCTGCACGCCGGGCACCTACGGCTGGAGCGGCGCTTTGGGAACCCATTTCTTTGTTTCTCCGGAGGAACATCTGGAGGCTGTTTTTGCCACCCATCGCGCTGACCTTGGCGGTTCAGGCTCGTATATCAGCCGCAAGGTTGAGGAACTTGTCTTTGGTATCTGGGGCAACAAAAAGTAAGCAACAGACGCAGGCAAGTGCTGCCTGCGTCTGTTTTTTACAAGATATAATCCGCACTGTTGCGGTACTGGATCGGTGTCATGCCAACCCGATTTTTGAACAAATAAATAAAGTTGTTGATGTCGTGGATTCCCACTGCGTGGGCAATTTTATTTGCAGGCAACGTTGTGGTTTTCAGCATGATTTTTGCTTGGTTGATACGTACCCAGATCAAATAATCATTGGGAGAAAAGCCGGTATACCGCTTGAATTCTTTTGAGAGATGATACTTGTTGATTCGCGTGAGTTTCGCCAGGTCATCCAAGGAGATGGCTTCCTGGTAGCGTTCCTCCAGATACTTCATGGCCTGCTGCACAGACCGGGGCACATCCTGCTTCTGAATTGCGAGTTTGGAAGCGAGAACCACAAGATAGAGGAGCAGTCCATCAATGGCGTGGGAAGCCCGCAGATCCCGGTGCAGGCTTGGAGAATCATAGATTTCCAAAACCTGCTCCAAATAACGCGCGAACCGGCCGGTTGTCTCCTCGTGAAACAGAAGCTGCCCCATTTTTTCATATTCTTCCGAATAATGTGCGGCAAGCGGGCCTTGAACATGAAGAACAGCGACCTTCCAATCTTCAACCGCTTCATAGTAATGTGGCTTGCAGCAGTTGATCAGCATTCCGTCACCGGGGTTTAGCGTTAGATTTTTCCCGCAGTATTCTACCGATCCGGTTCCTTCAAGGGTATAGAGTACCAGAAATGAGTGGAAATTCTGCCGCCGGGTATAGGAGCCTTTACGGTAGTGGAAGATGGTAAATGCCTGCATATAGAACAGGTTTTCCTTTGCAAAATCTGTGATGGGGACCGGGCGGAAAGCGTCTGTACTGCCGAAAATGTAAAACTCGGAGTTTGCCAAGTTTTCAGGATCATATTTCCCGCTTTTTAAGGTCGCATCAGATACCTGCCGGGATGTAACAGGTTGATTTGTTTCTGAATGGAGAAAGGATATGCCTTCAAACAAGGAAAGATCACCACCATTGAATATTATCTTTGACATTCATTATACCCGTATTACGATGGGTTTTCAATTGCAAATATAACAATATTTTATGATTTAGGAGGCAGATATGGAATTCAGAAAAGAAACAACGCTTGCTGAGATTCTGGATCAGCCCTGCTTTGCTCAGATGGACGGACAGTTCATATCCAGTGCCATGGGAGACTGGTTTCAGGAGAAACGCCAGCTCACATTGGAACAGCTTCAGAAGCAAAATCCCACCTGGAACTGCGAGGACATCATCTATGGCCTCATCCGTTTGCAGGAGGTCGCAACGGGTGGAAATCAGTATGTCTATCCGGTCAGGAATGGCGTTCGTCTGATCCATCTTCCTGCAAAGGAAAAAAGATATGAAACCTATGTGATTCTGAATGCCGGAGGCGCGTATGGCGCGGTATGCACCATGGTGGAATCATTGCCGGTTGCTGCCAAGCTCAACGAGCTGGGAATGGATTGTTTTTGCCTGAATTACAGTACTGCCAACAAGGCCAGCTTTCTGAAAGGACTGATGCCCACTCCCTTGGACGACCTCGCAGCAGCATGGAATTTTATTAAGGAGCACGAAACTAAATTTCGTGTAAATGCTGAGAAGTACATTGTTGGGGGCTTTTCGGCCGGTGGTCACCTGAGTGCTATGTGGGGCACGCCCCACCGTGGTGCAAGAAGCTATGGAATTGTAAATCCAGAAGCCTTACTGCTGGCCTATCCGCTGATTGGACTGGAGAATATCCACGGATCGGCAGCAGCAATCATCAAAACCGGAATGCTTGGTATGGGCTTTGGGCAAAAGAAAGTGCCGGAATACACAGCCAGCCATCATGTGGATGCACAATACCCTGCGGTATATCTGGTTCAGGCATTGGACGACGACACGGTTCCGGCACAGGATGCCAAAGATATGGAAGCTGCCCTGATGGCTGTGAATGTTCGGCATCAAATGGAACGTGTGGTATCCGGTGGACATGGCTTCGGCCTTGGAAGTGCCACACCGGCAGATGGTTGGGTAGAGCGGGCTTTCAGTTTTATGGAGGACAGGATATGAGAAACAGAATGGCTGTACCGGATCGTTCCGTCACGGAACGGGAAAGAAAGAACGTAGCGATCTCAACGCAGATTGCTGTGGAAGGAATCGTTCTTCTTGAAAACAAGGGCGTACTGCCTCTTAGTAAAAACACGAAAACCATTGCTTTGTTCGGAAGCGGAGCCAGGCGCACGGTGAAGGGCGGCACCGGCTCCGGCGACGTGAACACAAGAGACTATGTGACCGTGGAACAGGGGTTGAAAAACGCTGGTTTTCAGATTGTAACGGATGCGTGGCTTTCCGCGCAGGAAACCGCCATGCTCCGGGCGAAGAAGGAATATGACGATCATATTCAGGAGCTTTCCCATCAGGGAATCAGCGTCGCGTTACTGACCATGATGGGTAAACCCTTCAAAGAACCGGAGTTCAGAGAAATTCAGACGGAGGAGCTTGCCTCGGCGGATGCAGCCATCTATGTCCTTGCTCGCAACTCCGGTGAGGGAGCGGACCGGAAGGTCGTCCCCGGTGATTACCTGTTGACTGATACGGAGTGCCGGGATATTGAACTGCTGGCAAAAACCTATGACCGCTTTGTGCTGTTGCTGAATGTGGGCGGCGTGGTGGACATCGAGTGTGTCCGAGAACTGCCCGGAGCGGTAGTGCTGATGAGCCAGGGCGGCAGCGGCTGCGGAGACGCTGTTGCGAAAGTCCTGACCGGTGAAGTGAATCCCAGTGGAAGGCTGACTGCCACCTGGGCAAAGCGGTATGCTGATTATCCCTTTGCCGCCGACTACTGCGCAGAGCCGGACGATGCGGTATATAAGGAAGGGGTTTTCGTCGGCTATCGCTGGTTTGACAGTTTTGACATACAGCCCCGCTATCCCTTTGGCTATGGTCTGTCCTATACGGAGTTTGCGTGGAATACGCAGCATGTTACCGTTCAGGGTGACCAGGTAACTGTGACGGTTTCCGTCACCAACACAGGAAACGTCCCCGGTAAAGAAGTGGTGCAGGTTTATGCTTCTCAGCCCCAAACGGAGCTGCCCAAGGCGGCCAAAGTATTGGCTGGCTTCCACAAGACAGACCTGATTCTTCCCGGAGCAACAGAAACGGTCAAGGTGTCGTTCCCAGTACAGCAGCTTGCTTCTTATGATGCGAGTAAGAGCGCATGGGTGTTGGAAAAGGGAGAATACGGGATCTATGTCGGCAGGCACAGTGGTCATACGGAATTGGTAGCCGCCCTTACGCTGGACAAAACCGTTGTGACGGAGCGGTGCAAAGCCCTGTTCCGGCAGGAACAGGTGGACGAGATCGTACCCGAAATCGCCCCAGTGACTTATGAATGCCCGAAAGTGCCGGTGGATGCCAAAGCATTGGAAACGGTGGAACACACCTATGCCGAGCAGTACAGCCCGCTCCCGGCACCGGGAAAACCGGTCACATTCCGGGATGTGGTATCAGGTGCGGCAACAGCCGAAGAACTGGTCGGGCAGATGACAGCCGATGAGCTGGCCCTGCTCTGCATCGGTGCTGCCCGGGTCAGCTTTACCGATTTCTCTGTGATCGGCAATGCTTCCAAATCCATTCCGGGAGCGGCGGGCGACACAACGGACCGTCTTTCCCATTATGGTCTGCCCCAGTGTGCTATGGCGGACGGCCCTGCCGGAATTCGTGTCAACCCCAAGGTTTATCAGCGGGGAGATGCCTACATTAACAATGTGGATGAAGACCCCATTCTGGGTAAGGTGCTGCCGCCGGAGCTGCGCAAGGTGGATTTAAGCGGTACAGAGGTCAAATATCAGTATTGTACCGCGCTGCCCGTGGCCATGCAAATTGCCCAGACATGGAATCCGAAGCTGGCGGAGCTGGCCGGTGATGTGGCAGGCTCCGAGATGGACGAACTGGGTATCGATCTCTGGCTTGCTCCGGGCATGAACATTCATCGCAATCCGCTGTGTGGGCGAAACTTCGAGTATTACGCGGAAGATCCGTACCTGTCCGGTGTTTTTGCTGCCGCAGTCACCCGCGGCGTTCAGAAACACCCCGGAAAAGGCACCTGCATCAAGCATCTGGCTGTCAACAATCAGGAGACAAACCGCTCCACCTCCAATTCTCATGTTTCCGAACGGGCACTTCGGGAGATCTACCTGAAAGGCTTTGAAATCTGTGTAAAGGAAGCGCAGCCGCTTTCTGCCATGACATCGATGAACTTACTGAACGGCATACACACAGCCAATGATCCGGATCTGCTCATCCATGCACTCCGTGACGAATGGGGCTTTGAGGGAATCGTAATGACGGATTGGGGCGTTACCGGGAGCTTTGTCAATATTGGGGAGAAACGCAAATATGGCCCAGCAACGCCTATCGGCTGTATTCTGGCAGGGAACGATCTGATCATGCCCGGGACCAAGTTTGATGAGGATACGCTTTTGGCGGCAGCTCAGGACGGCAGCCTGCCCATCCCCAATCTGCAGGTCTGCGCGGTTCGTATTGTGAAACTGTTGGTTAAGTGCCAAGCCGGCATGGAAGGATGAGAAAATGGAAATCTACGCGGTAAAAATGGGTGGTCTGAATGACCCTGTTGGATTTGACTTTACGCCGCTTCTGTGTTCTTGGAAGGTTCGCGGAAATACCGGGAGAAAGCAGCAATGGGCCGGAATTCAGGTTGCTTTCGACAAAGCCCTTTCCGGTATCCTCTGGGAGAAAGGGGGCAACCTGAACAGTCTGGGCGAGGTTCTGGATTTGCCCTTGCAGCCGTATACCCGGTACTACTATCAGATCACCGTCCGCAGCGATGCGGGAGAGGAAGCAAAAAGCGATATCCATTATTTTGAGACTGCCAAGCTGAGTGAGCCGTGGCAGGCCAAGTGGATCGGCGTTCAGGGAGATGACACCCATCCCGAATTTTTTAAGGCGTTTGCACTCAAAAAGGATGTGCGGTCCGCAAGACTGTATATTTGCGGTCTTGGCATTTTTGAGGCATCCGTCAATGGGCAGAAGGCAGGCAATGATCTCCTTGCTCCCTTTATCAACGACTACGAGGAGCACTATCAGTATTGCACCTACGATGCGACTAACCTGCTGAAAGAGCAGAATGAACTCTCTGTCCTGCTGGGTGACGGCTGGTACAGGGGCCATTTTGGCTTGGGTGAACCCACGCATTATGACCGCCCTCTGGCGCTGATTGCGGAGCTGCGCATCGTATATTCCGATGGTTCCGTCGAAACAATCTGCACCGATGAATCCTGGCAGTATCGCCGCAGCTTTACAACGCTTTCCGATATTTATAACGGGGAAACACAGGATTATACCCTGCCGTTGGGCAACTGGCAGAGTGCGGTTGCCATCAACGCGCCCGGGAAGCTGTGCGAGCGGTATTCTCCGCCGCTGCACGATATGGAATCCTTCCCGGTGAAAGAGGTCGTTCATACGCCTGCCGGGGAAACCGTCCTGGATTTCGGTCAGAACTTCGCCGGTCATGTGGTGTGTACGCAGGAGCTTCCTGCAGGAACCACCATGACGCTGGAATTTGGCGAAGTATTGCAGAACGGTAATTTCTATCATGACAATTACCGCAATGCCGAATCCAAATTCACCTATGTGTCGGACGGAATTTGCCGAGAGATTCGTCCCCGCTTTACCTTCTTCGGCTTCCGCTATGTAAAGGTCAGCGGGCTTGACCATGTGGATGCTTCTTGCTTTGAGGGCCGTGCCATCTATTCCGAAATGGATCAGACCGGATTCATCCATACTGGAAACGAGAAGATCAACCAGCTTTTCTCCAACTCTCTGTGGGGGCTGAAATCCAATTTCCTGGATATGCCCACGGACTGCCCCCAACGGGATGAGCGGCTGGGCTGGACCGGCGACGCGCAGGTGTTCTGCACCACTGCGGGCTTCCACATGGACACCCGGGCGTTCTATCACAAGTTTCTGCGGGACCTGCGCAGCGACCAGAAGCGCAATCACGGCGCGGCCGCCATTTATCTGCCTAATGCGTTCCCCGGACTGACCGCCGGAATCTGGAGCGATGTGGCGACTTTTATGCCCAAGATGCTCTATGACTATTACGGCAGCAGGGAGCTGCTTGCCGAGCATTATCCGCTGATGAAGAATTGGGTGGACTATGTCTACCGGGCAGACCAAGCGCGAGGGCAGAAAAATCTGTATGACTTTGGCTTCCAATTCGGTGACTGGCTGGCACTGGATGGCTCCACCGAGCAGTCCACCTTTGGCCGCACGGATAACGGCTATCTCTGTTCTATGTACTATTGGGCCTCCACCCGCTATGTTGCGGATGCGGCAAAGGTGCTGGGACTGGAGGAAGCGGTTGAATACGAAGCAAGAGCGGACGCCATCAAAGCGGCAATTCTCGCGGAATACTTCACTGCCACAGGGCGGCTCTCCATTGACACCCAGACCGGATATCTGGCCGCCCTGAAATTCGGCGTTTACAAGGACAAGCAGAGGATTATCGACGGTCTGAAAGACCGAATGAAAAAAGACTTGAACCGGCTGAAAGGTGGTTTCGTGGGTTCGACCATGATGAACTGTGTTCTGGCGGAAAACGGCATGGTGGACAAAGCCTACGACTTCCTGTTCTATGAAGGCTTCCCCGGCTGGCTGTATGCGGTGAACCTGGGGGCCACCACGATTTGGGAGCGTTGGAACAGTATCCTGCCGGACGGCTCCATCAGCGGGACGGGCATGAACAGCCTGAACCACTATTCCTACGGCAGTGTGGTAGAATTCCTGTACCGGTACAGCGCCGGAATCCAACCCACAGCACCTGGCTTCCGAAAGGCGAAAATCGCGCCCCAGCCCGAGATTCGTCTGGGGCATATGGCGTGCAGCTTTGATAGTGCAAGCGGCAAGTATGTGTCCAACTGGAATATCGAGGAGGATGGAAGTCTGACCTTCCACATCGAAATTCCCTTTGGATGCGAGGCGGAGGTCTGCCTCCCGGAGCAGGATAGCAAGCTGCTGACCGCAGGCAGCTATGATTTCCAGATTCGGACGCAGCGGGATTATCGGGCGCTCTATTCCGGCTCCACACCCTACGAGCGGCTGTTCGAGGATAACCGGGCTGTCGCGATTTTGAAGAAATATGTGCCGGAGATTGTGGCAGGGACGGATCGCGCCGATGCCGAGGCTATGAGCAAATGCCTGAATGATTCCAGATACCGGGCGCAGCTTTTCCGTATGCCCACGGAAGCTTTTGACAAGGCGGTACGGGAGATTGAAATGATTCGTGAATAGGAGGTGTTTTCATGGAGTGCCAATTATTTCATGCAGAGATTGCGGAGAGCATTTTTCGAATTTCAGATGCCCTTCACGGGCCGAATGAAGATGGCTTTTCGGATGTTCCGGGACAGGCAACACAGAATTCCTATCTTGTCATCGGTGAAGAACGGGCAGCACTGATCGACCTGGCGGTGGATACGCCGGAGTTGTATTCCTATGCCTGTTCCATCGCCGGAATGCCTGTGCAGGTGCTGCTGACCCATGGACACCCGGATCATGTGTACCATTTGGACACCGTTTCCGAGGCATGGCTTCACCCGGCGGATCACAGCCTTGTGCGGTATGGGATTCCCGGGCTTTCCGCCCCGATGGATGTATGTCTCCACCCGCTTGCGGACGGACAGCGGATCAATCTGGGTGGGCGGGAACTTCGCGTTATTGCTTTACCCGGCCACACCCTGGGCAGCGTTCTTTTCCTGGACGAGCAAACCGGGACGCTTCTTTCTGGGGATACCTGTGCCCGGCGCCTGTTGTATGGTCTGACACCAACGGTACCGCTGGAAGAACATTGCAGGCTGCTGGAACAGTTGAACGAACTGGATTTTTCCGTCATGTATACTGCCCATGACCGATGCGGTCTTCCGAAGGAATACCTGAAAACCATCCTCAACTGTATCCGTAACGAACTTCCAAAAGCAGAGGAAACGGTTACCCTTCCCGTCGTTGGCTCCATGCGGAATCTGCATTGGGGAGAAGAAGCCACTCTTTTCTATTTTGACATGGCCATTAAGGAGCAGTATCTGCCGGATCATCAGACCTTGCAGGTGACCCATTTGCGGGTGCTTCATCGGGAAAATCCCATTGGGATTGACGAAACACCGGACTTTAGCTGGATGCTGTCCAGCCGGGAAAGGAATGTGACCCAACAGGCATACCGAATTCTTGTCCGGACCGGGCAGGAAACCGTCTGGGACAGCGGCTACACCCTGTCCGATCAGCAGAGCTTTATTCCCTATGAAGGAAAAAGCTTGGCAGAACGGACACGGTATTTCTGGCAGGTCACGGTATGGGACTGTTTCGGAAATGCCGGCTGCGCAGAGGGCTTTTTTGAAACCGCTTTGCTGGACAGAACAAGCTGGACGGCGCGGTGGGTTGAAAGTGTCATGGATTGTTCCACAATTCCCATGCCTCCCTTTTGGCCGGTAAGACCGCCTGTCCGCTTTACAAAACAGTTTCTTGTGGACGGCGAGGTCTGCAAGGCACGGCTGTACGCCACCGCTCACGGTGTCTACCGTGTTTTTCTGAACGAAGAACGCCCCGACGATCGGGAATTTGCCCCGGAGCACACCGTATACGATAAAATTCTGTATTATCAAGTCTATCCGGTGGAGGCGCTGCTGCGGCAGGGGCGCAATACATTGTCTTTCCTTGTGGCGGACGGATGGTATTTCTGCCCGCAGACCAGACAGGAGATTACGGAAGACAGCGGCAAACCGGCAATTTTGTACCAGTTGGAAATCGAATACCGGGATGGCCGCGTTCAGACAATTTGCTCTGACGGCACGGAATCCAGCTCGGTAGGAACCTGCGAATACGCAGATCTGTTTCTGGGAGAAAAGCAGGATGCTTGCCATCCTGCCGGGACGCCGCAGGCGGTCTCTCTGTGCGGTTTTTCCTTGGACAATCTTTGCGCCCAGCCCATGGACCCGGTACGGCCCGTGGCCCTGCTTCCCGCGAAAGAGGTCTACCGTTCACCCAAGGGAGAATGGATCGTTGACTTTGGACAGATCATGTGCGGAAGGGCACGCATTCTGGTGAATGCCCCCAGGGGAACGGAACTCACATTTGAATACTTTGAGGTGACAGACCGCGAGGGGAATTACCGCAACACCATGATCGCGCCTCAAAAGGATGTCTATGTTTCCGATGGGACAGAGCGCCTTTATGAAGCAGCCTTTACCTTTCACGGGTTCCGGTATATCCGCGTCAGCGGCTTGGATGCTGTCCGAAAGGAAGACTTTACGGCAGTGGTTCTTTCCACCGCAAAAGAAAATCTGGGAGAGTTCTCCTGTTCCGACAGCCGGCTGAACCGTCTCTATCAGAATATCCGCTGGTCGCAGCGTAACAATATGCTTTCTGTCCCAACGGACTGTCCCAGCCGGGAAAAGGGCGGTTTTACCGGGGATATCCAGATTTACGTTCAAACAGCCATGCTCAATGAGGAAATGACCCCGTTCTTAAGCAGTTGGCTCAGGAACTTGTCCGCGGCCCAGGCTGCCAACGGCGCTGTGCCCATTACCGTGCCGGAAACCGCGCCTTACCGGCGCTTGATGGCAGCAAATGCCCATGATTTTGGGGATGAACCGCCCGTGGGCGTGGCAGGCTGGTCGGATGCCGCCGTAATCGTCCCCTACACCATGTACTGGATAACCGGAAACCGAAGCATTTTGGAGCGGCAATATGAGAGCATGACAAACTGGTGCAAGTATGTCCTCCACACTGCTGCAACCCGGCGGGGTGATCCGAAACTGCCGGAAGAAGTGGAGCGGTTTTCGTGGAACACCGGATTTCACTTTGGAGAGTGGCTGATCCCCAGCGACAAGAAGGGGATTTCCCAGCGGGAAGCCTGCGAAGGTTCCGCCTACTATATCGCTCCGATTTTCGGATATCTCTCCATTCGCATTATGGCAGAGGTTGCCCGTATTCTTGAAAAGCCGGATGCAGAATACTACGCAGATACTGCCCAGCAGATGAAGGGCGCGATTCAAAAGGCGCTGATCCGGGATGGCCAGCTCATCAGCGATCACATGGGTGCTTATGTGCTGATGCTGGCGCTTGATCTGGTTCCCGTGAAACTTACAGAGCGGTTTGGACAGATCTTAGTCTCCCTATTGGAGAAAAACCATGGATGTCTGGACACCGGCTTCCTGGCAACGCCATTTTTGCTGGATGCCTTTACGAAAATCGGGCGCAGAGATTTGGCGATTTCGCTGCTCTTTCAGACCCGGCAGCCCTCATGGCTGTATGAGGTAGAGCAGGGAGCCACCGCAATCTGGGAGACCTGGGACGCGATACTCCCTGATACGGAACCGAATATCACCAGCTATGACCACTATGCCTTTGGATGCGTGGATGCATGGGTTTTCGCAAATGTCGCCGGGATTCGGCCATTGGAACCCGGTTTCCGGCGAATTGAAATCTGCCCGGAGCCGGACACGCTTCCGCTGGAGCATTGCCGCAGGCGTTTTCAATGCGAATATGGAAATATTCTCGTTTCCTGGAACACACAAACCCTGAAAGTTTCCATTCCCTGCGGTGTTTCCGCAGTCGTGCGATGGAGGGGACAGGAATTCTGCGTAGGGAGTGGTGACTATGTGTTTGGAGAAGAACACGGAAAGGAGTTTCAAAATGAAGGAACGCGATAACATCCATTTTTTTGATACATCCACTTTGACGGAAACTGCCGGAATCCGGCAGCGCTGCAATCAGGCGTATGTGCAAAAGGCATTGTCAGAAAGACTACCTGGGGAGAAGTTTAGAGTCACTTCCGTGACCGTTAATGAAACCGGGAGCTATAAGGCAAAACTCAACTGGCTGGTCAAGCTGCTGTGGAACAATGGAGAAGTGACCGGGCTGCCTCCGTACTGCGAAGTGCTGATCGAACACTGTACCGGAACAGAATGGGAGAACATCATCGTGTGGTCTCCGCTGGCTTGGAATGACCGTTTTGCGGGCACCGCAGGCGGCGGCACCTGCACCGGTGGTGTCAGCCAGATTACTCAGCCCAATAACGGGCAGCGGGGGTGGACGCTTCCTTTCGCGGTCATCAATGGTTTCACCGCTGCGACCTGTGACGCTGGCAATGAAAAGTATGGCTCAAACTGGGCTGTAGATCAAAACGGCCAGGTGGTCATGGAGCGGATCGAAAACTGGCGCGCCAATGCCACCCATAACATGACTTTGTTCGGTAAGGCAGTTGCAGAAATCCTTCATGAGCGCCCGGTCAAATTCTCCTATATGAACGGCGGCTCCGGCGGCGGCCGGCAGAGCATGGTGGAAGCCCAGGAATTCCCGGAGGATTATGACGGCATCTGGGCAAGCTGCCCTGCAATCAACTGGACAAAGTTCCTGATTACAGGCTTCTGGCCCATGGCCACAGCAAACGAGCACAAAGCACCGCTGAAATATCACAAGCTGACCGCCTTTGCCAAAGCGGTTCAAGAGAGTGTGGGCGGCAGCGAGAAATACTATCAGCTCAATGAACGGGTAGAGATCGACCCCTTTGCCCTTGTTGGGCAAGAAACAAAGCAGGGTGTGATCACGGAGGCCGATGCTGCTGTCATTCAGGATATGTGGGACGGCCCGCACCGAACAAACGGCGAACGACTTTGGTATGGGTTCCGTCCCGGTTCCATCCATTGGTGTACGGGTCTGCCCATTTTCTCCATTTCGTTTATCCTGCCGTTCCTACGGGCAAAACCTTTCGCCCTGTGTACAACTTACGCCCGGTGGGTCTTGGGTGATCCGAAAGCCGATTTTCGGAATATCGACATTGGGGGCTTCGAAAAACTTTTTGACCGCAGCTTGGCGGCATTCCCCAAGGCCACGGCAGACAATGCCGATTTGAGTGCCTTTGCCGCCCACGGCGGCAAGCTGATGATCGACCACGGGTTGGACGATCCCCTGATTCCGGTTGACGGTACGATCGACTATTATGAAAGAATGAAGGCGATCATGGGCGAGGATGCCGTAAAACAATTCTGCCGTGTGTATCTGGGGCCGGGTGACAATCATGGCAACTGCATTGGCAACGGCCCCGGCATCTCGGAATCCGACGGAATGCGCGCCATGATGGACTGGGTAGAAAACGGGATTGCTCCCGGCACCATTCGTGTGGTTCAGATTGACCGAAAGACCGGCGAGATGATCTGTGAGCGAACCCGTGAACCTGTCTGAATCAGGAAGGAGCTGCTCTATGAAGCATTACTTAGCAATCGACATTGGAGCTTCTTCCGGCAGGCATATCGTCGGTTGGCAGGAGGACGGCGAAATACGAACAAAGGAAGTCTACCGATTCCCCAACGGTGTTCAGGAGGAAAAGGGGCATCTGACCTGGAATGTCCGGAAGCTGTTTATCCAGGTGGTTTCGGGAATTCTGGAGGCGTTCCGCGAATTTCCCGAAATCGAGAGCTTGTCAATCGACACCTGGGGCGTGGATTATGTGCTGATCCAGGGTGGCGAGGAAGTGCTTCCGGTTTACGCCTACCGGGACAACCGCACCGAGGCGGTTATCCCGAAGGTGCATGAAAAAATGCCTTTTTCGGAATTGTACCGCCATACCGGATGTCAGTTTCAGCCCTTTAATTCCATCTATCAGCTATATGCGGATAAGCTGGCGGGACGGCTGGAGGGCGTAACCGATCTGTTGATGATGCCGGAATACCTGCTCTGGAAGCTCTGCGGCGTAAAAGCAAGGGAGCACACCAACGCCACCACCATGGGCATGGTTAGTGCCAAGAACGGAGAGTATGACAGGGAAATCATCGAAAGGCTGGGATATCCCTTCCATCTGTTCCCAATGCTCAGCCAGCCGGGGACAGTGCTGGGCATCCTGCGTCCCGAAATTGCCGAGGCAGTGGGTGGTAACTGCAAGATCATCCTCTGCGCCACCCATGACACCGGCTCTGCTGTGGAGGGCATTCCTATGGAGGGAAATGAGCCATACATTTCTTCCGGTACATGGAGCCTGTTGGGAGTCAAAACCCCAAAGCCCATCACGGATAACGCAAGCGAGAAAGCCAACTACTCCAACGAGGGTGGCGTGGGCTACAACCGCTATCAGAAGAACATCATGGGTATGTGGCTGGTAAACGAACTGAAACGGGATTTGTGCCCGGATATGTCGTTCCCGGAGATCGTGAAAGCGGCGGAAGAAAGCACCTGCGACCTGCTGGTGGATGCCAACGCCCCGGAATTTCTGGCTCCCAAAAGTATGAAAGCCGCCTTTGATAAGGCCACCGGTGGCAAGCTGAAAACAATAGGCGATTATTTCCGCTGCGCCTACCGTTCTCTGGCGGAAAGCTACCGTCTGGCGCTCTCCGAACTGGAACGCAATACGGGCGCAACCTATGAAAAGCTGTACATTGTGGGCGGCGGCGCGAAGAACACATTTCTGAACCGGTTGACGGAAGAAGCAACCGGTAAAAAAGTGATTGCCCTGCCCATCGAGGCTACCGCTCTGGGCAATCTGAAAATTCAAATGGAGGCAGATATATGAGCTACATAGATGCAAAAGCAAAATACGCCGCTCTGGGCATTGACACTGACGCAGCTATCGCAAAACTGAAAACCGTTCCCGTTGCCCTGCACTGCTGGCAGGGTGACGACGTCCGGGGCTTTGACACCGACCCCACCAAGCCCCTCACTGGAGGCATCCAGACCACCGGCAACTATCCCGGCCGGGCAAGAACCCCCGAGGAACTGATGGCCGATCTGGATATGGTACTGAAGCTGTGCCCCGGCACCAAGAAGATGAACCTCCACGCCAGCTACGCCATTTTTGAGGACGGGGAGTGGGCAGACCGGGACAAGCTGGAACCCAAACACTTTGCAAAGTGGGTGGACTTCTGCAAGGAGAGGGGTCTGGGCTGCGACTTTAACCCCACCTTCTTCTCCCATCCCAAGGCCAACGGCCTGACCCTGTCCTCTCCCAATGAGGAAATCCGTAAATTCTGGATCGAGCACGGAAAGGCCAGTATCCGCATTTCCAATTATCTTGCGGAGGAGCTGGGGCAGCCCTGCGTCATGAACATTTGGACCGGAGATGGCTTTAAGGACATCCCCGCCGACCGGATGGGGCCGAGAGTGCGCTACCGGGAAGCAATTGATGAAATCCTGTCCGAGCCTTACGACTTCACCAAGGTCAAGCCCTGCATTGAGAGCAAGGTCTTCGGCATCGGCGTGGAGGCCTATACTGTGGGCAGCGCCGAGTTTGCCCTGAGCTACGCCGCCATGAATAAGGCCAAGTGCATCCCCCTGATGGATAACGGCCACTACCATCCCACCGAAGTCGTTTCGGACAAGATTCCCGCATTGCTGGCCTTTTTCCCGGAGATCGCCCTGCACATCACCCGGCCTATCCGCTGGGACAGCGACCACGTGGTGCTGCTGGATGACGAGACGAAGGAGATCAGCAAGGAGATCGTCCGCTGCGGGGGTCTGGAGGGCCGGGTGAACATGGCCTTGGACTACTTTGACGCCTCCATCAACCGCATTTCCGCCTGGGTAGTGGGCTTCCGCAACGTGCAGAAGGCCCTGCTGATGGCCCTCTGTACCCCTGATCTGACGGCTTTGCAGAACGAGGACAACTGGACGGAGCTGATGGTTTTGCAGGAGGAGATGAAGACCCTGCCCTTCGGGGAGGTCTGGGAGCAGTACTGCCGGGTCTGCGGCGCGCCCGCCGACGGCGAGTGGTTTTCTGTTGTGAAGCAGTATGAAAACGATGTATTGAGCAAGAGAGGTTGAGCCAATGAAAGACATTTTTACCGCCCCCTTTGTGGAGGAGATGCGGCAGACCACCGCCAACATGTACCGCCTGGGCTGGGATGAGCGCAACGGCGGAAATATCAGTGTTCTGCTGGACGAAGCAGAGGTCGGAGAATATCTCGACCTGGATAAGGTGATCCGCACCATCCCTCTGGGCTTTGACGCGGCAGCGCTGACGGGAAAAATCTTCATCGTCACCGGCACGGGCAAGTATTTCAAAAATGTGGACCGGGACCCGGAAAACAACCTGGGCATTGTCCGCATCGCCCCTGATGGGCAGACCGCCGAGCTGCTGTGGGGCTTCAAGGACGGAGGCAGATTCACCTCCGAGTTTCCCGCCCATCTGATGAGCCACATGGCAAGACTCTCTGTGGACCCGGGAAACCGGGTGGTGATGCACTGCCATCCCACCAACACCCTGGCCATGAACTATGTCCATGAGCTGGACGAAAACGCCTTCACCCACACCCTCTGGCAGATGTGCACCGAGTGCATTGTGGTCTTCCCCGACGGGGTGGGCGTGCTGCCCTGGATGCTCTGCGGAACAAACGCCATCGGCGAAGCCACGGCGGAAAAGATGAAGGAATTCCGCCTGGTGATCTGGGCCATGCACGGCATCTATGGCGTGGGCCGGACCATGGACGAGACCTTTGGTCTGATTGAGACCGTGGAAAAGGCTGCCCAGATCTATATGCTCACTGCCCACCTCCCCCGGCTGAACACCATCCGGGACGATCAGCTGCGGGAGCTGGCCGAATATTTTAAAGTTGATTACCGCCAGGGCATTCTTGATGTGTAAATACAAACACCCCAAAGGGAGCCTTTTGGCTACTCTTGGGGTGCGGTATCAATTAAGGCTTTAACAGTTGCTTTGACGACTTCCAGAGAACGCTCATCGCAAGCTGAAAGCATGCGGAGGAGATTTTCTATCTCGGAATCTTTGGACGGCTTTTCGGGGTAGAAAATCGAATCCGCAGAAATGGACAATTCACGGATCAATTTATAGAGGACATCAAAACTGGGCTTTTTGCCCTCGTTCTCAATTCGATATAAGTATCGTTCGGTAATTTCAGCCCTTTCAGCCAGCGCCTCGATGGTGGTTCCCGCTTTTTCCCGAGCCGCTTTGATGATGCTGCCGAGCGTTTCAGGTTGATTATGCACTTTCAGTTCACCCCCACCTTTTATTCTACGGATTTATGCCATGTTTATAATGGCATGACATTTCAATTATAGGTGGCCTTGTGGTTCGCAATGAGATGAACTAAGTTAATAGCCCCTCTAATAAAAAAACGAGGTTTTGGAGGGGCTGATTATTTGCGTCCTCCTAATTCCGAGTTTGGATTGGGGGGATTTTTATGCGCTGGAGTTTTTCCTGCGCTTCGCTGCTTATTTCATGCAGCGATTATGAGCCTATCCGGTAAGCCCAAAATGCCCTGATCATTTACGGGCAAAAAAAGCCTGCATCCTCCATTTGGACAAGCAGGCGCAGATACTGAACGGATAGTTCAGCGTAACAATGAAATAGTCACTTTCGATGCGCTTTTTATGCACTGCTATGCAGTGCGTAAAGAGCGCTTTTTAATGCTTGTCAGCGGATTTATTCTGCATTGCCGTGGTCCTCCAATCAATCTGAATTTTCAAAAATTCAGATTGATTGGAGGTACATAACGTGGATGCTGACAAAAAAAGATTATGGGTCAGCGGTCAATTGATCGAGGTAACGGATGAAGTTTACGATGCCTACATGAAAGGTGATCGGAAAATGCGTTACTTTGAGAGTGACCTAAAGGAAGAAAGGTTCCTTATTGATGAGAACGGACAGATCAGGCAGATTATTCCCAGCCGGGAGGACTCTCTGGACAGGCTCATGGATGATAATGCAGAGCAGTTCGCAGACCGGCACGAAAGCGTCGAGGACATGGTGTTACGCAGGATTTCCATTGAGCGGCTGTATAAAGCGCTTGATACACTCACTGAAAAGGAGAGAAAGCTGATAGAGGCTCTTTTCTTTGAGGAAATGACAGAGCGCGAAGTTGCCCTCTCTCTGGGCATCTCCCAGCCGGCTGTCCATAAGCAGAAAAATAAAATACTCAAAAAGCTGAAACTTTTTCTTGAAAATTAAGTTTTAGCGGTTATCAGACCCCTCACTCAACGGCAAATAGAGTGAGGGGTCCTTCTTTTGAATGATCCGATGTTCCTTGACAACCGAATACCCATTCATCGGATACTTTCCTATTGCTTTTGTGATGAGCATAAGCCACGTTAGCGATTGCGCCATGATGTACCAGGCAAACAACAGCGGGAACGCCACCTGATTGATTGTACGGTTCGAGGTCTGTCCTGTCTGATACGGAGCGAGAAACAGTCGGCTATGAGTACCGGGCAGCTCCCGGTATGGCGATGACAGGCAATAGGGATAATGATACTCCTGTCCAGCCACAGTCCGAGCGTGATAAGCGTTTTAAGCGCGAAGCCGTCGCAGGCAATGGGGGCAGCCGAAAAGCAGAGATCCTGCCGGGGGTGAAAGGCCCGTGGAGCTGATACGCTGTCAGCCGTTCGATGAATGCCCATAGAGATTCGGGGTGTCGGGGACAAATGGAATCTCTCTACATAGGCGGTAAATATCGCCCGAGAAATTCAGGGAGGTCACAAAAAGATGAAAAGAACATATCAACGCGGCGAGATGTATTACGCCGATCTTGGTCGTGGCGTTGGCTCCGAACAGGAGGGCCGCCGCCCGGTTGTAATCATACAGAACGATGTCGGCAACAAACATAGCCCCACGGTCATTGTAGCGGCCATAACAACCAAAACAGCAGGCAAGCGGAAACTGCCCACCCATTACGAAATCGGGGCTGAGCATGGCCTGAAAGCACCTTCATTGGTTTTGCTTGAACAGATTCGCACCATTGACAAGCACCGCCTGGAGAACAGAATTGGAAGGTTGTCTCCGAAGCAAATTAAGGAGCTGAATCATGCGCTGGCAGTCAGCGTGGGTCTGATCGACCCGAAGCCCAAAACGATGACACTCTGCCTTTGCCCCACCTGTGTTGAGAATTTCTTCAGCACAGGTGCTTATTATTTGAAAAGGATTGATCCCTACAAAACAGAGAAAGAAACCTGTACCTACTGCAATCAGCGCAGAGGATTTGATTACCTTGTTGGCAAGAAATGAGAGACCGATTATTCTCAAAAGAATTTTCCACGCTTTATTTTATAGGAAGGAAGTGAAATTGAATATGGAAAAACTGATTACTCGTAAGGAGGCGGCTAAAATTTTAGGGATCAGTATCGCCACGCTGGATGAAGCCAGAAACAGCGGTTTGATTTCCTATATTCAATATGTGCCAAATGGCTGCGTCTATTTTACCGATGCTGGCCTTCAGGAATACATCGCCAAAAGTACGCACAGAGCAAAACCGATGGAGAAAAAGACGACTTATCGCAATGTGCGAAACAGCAAATGATGGTGCAATCGCACCTTTGATGGAATGGGCTCGTTCTGATAAAACAAGGATAACAGCGCTGTGAATACTTTTGGAGGTGACGATATTGGCGGCAAAAAGAAAACGTATCCCAAGATACGGAACCGTTGAAATAGGTGGACATACCTATTACAGAACCACGATTATGGATGCGGAGGATAATCGTGTGTCGCTCTACGGGAAAACCCGCGAGGAGCTTTACGACAAGGAGCTGGAGGCATTGGAAAAGATCGACAATGCCACATTCCGTCGAAAATCCCCTACTGTTGCAGAGTATTGCGAAAAGTGGTTGATGATGCAGTCCGCTCATGTGCGGGCAACCACTCTGACAGATTATACATCTAAGGTGCGACGCCATATCATCAGCGAATTGGGCGATAAGTGTATGGCGGATGTGACCTTGGACGATATTCAAGTGGCGCTTGTCCCGGTTTCAAAGAAATCCGCATCGGTATATAAATCTGTGATTGTGCTTTACAAATCCATTTTCAAGGCAGCAAAAGAAAGCCGAATCATTGATGAAAATCCGACATTATATTTGACCGCAAAGGGCGGCGGTGTCCCTCAAACGGACAAAATGGCTTTGACGGACAAGCAGGTAGAGCAGCTTTTATGCGCCATCAAGGGATTGCCGCCCTATGTGTTTGTCATGCTTGGCCTGTACGCCGGACTAAGGCGGGAAGAAATCCTTGCCTTACAATGGGATTCTGTATATCTGGACACGGATGCACCGTATCTGACCGTTAGAAGAGCATGGCACACGGAGCATAACAGACCTGTTATTCTTACAGAGCTAAAGACAAAGGCCGCAGAGAGAAATGTTCCCCTGCCGGACTGTCTGGCAAAGTGTTTGCGGGAAGCAAAAGAAAATTCTTCTTCGGAATATGTGGTCGCAAACCAGGACGGCGATCCCCTGTCCTACACCCAGTTTAAGAGACTCTGGCAGTATATTGTTACCCGGACAACCAAGGAACGGGCATATTACAGATACGAAGATGGAGTGCGTGTAAAGCATACCGTGAAACCGGTACTCGGGGAGAAAGCGGCGCATAACGGCAAAGTGGTTTACAGCCTGGATTTTGAGGTAACGCCGCACCAACTGCGTCACACCTATATCACAAACCTGATCCATGCTTCCGTAGATCCCAAAACGGTTCAGTACCTGGCTGGGCATGAGAGCAGCAGAGTCACGATGGACATTTACGCAAAAGTGAAATACAACAGACCGGATGAGATGGTCAAAGCTATGGGCGGTGCATTTGCCCAATGGGATGCAGGCACCGTATAACAGCAGAATATGGGAAGCATGGCAAAGAGCGAGGATTTGTTTCCTCGCTCTTTGCGTTTTACATACATCGCACCTTTGATGGGGTTCTTGATTTCTGATAAAAAGAGGGTGGCAATGCAAATACAACATGATTTTGAAAGGATGATTTACTATGGCTAAGAAAAAACCAAGCATTCCTCAGTACGGAACGGTTACAAGAAGCGGCATTCAGTATTACAGAACAAGGATTATGGATGCTGACGGCAAGCAGGTTGCCTTATATGCCACTACCCGCGAGGAATTATACGAAAAGGAATTGGAGGCACGCCGGCAGGTGGAGGATATTATCTTCCGCAGACAAAATCCGACTGTTGCAGAGTATTGTGAGAAATGGCTGTATATGAAGTCCGCAACGATCTCTGCAGCTACTTTGAGAGGCTACACTTATACGATGAACACCTACATAGTCAAGCCGCTGGGCGATATGTATATGTCTGATGTGACTGCCGATGATATTCGGCTTGCACTTATTCCTGTATCGAAAATGTCGGAGGGGCTGTATAACAAGGTAAATATGCTCTTTAAGTGTATCTTCTATTCGGCAGAGCGCAGCCAATTACTTGATTATAACCCCTCTGTGGGGATTTCAGCAAAAGGCGGAAAGACCACTAAGAAGAAAGATGCGCTGACAGATGAACAGGTAAGCGTGCTCTTGGATACCGTCAAAGGGCTTCCTCCGTATGTGTTCATTATGATTGGCTTGTATGCCGGTCTGCGCAGGGAGGAAATATTGGCGCTTCAATGGGACTGTGTGTTCCTGGATGTGCCTACTCCTTATATCTCCGTGCAGAGGGCATGGCGTGCATATCATAGTAAGCCGGAAATCTCTACGGTTCTAAAGACCAAGGCTGCAAGACGTGATGTTCCCATTCCGAAATGCCTGGTCGATTGCTTACGGGAAGCCAAGGCAGCTTCTAAATCTGATTTTGTAATCGCGGACAGCAAAGGAGAACCGCTTTCAGATTCACAGTTTCAGAGAGTTTGGAAATATGTTGCCGTCCGGACGGCGAAAGAAAGAGTATATTACAAATATGTAAATGGGCAGAGAATCAGATGCACGGTCAACCCAACTTTGGGAGGTCATCAGAAGAACAACCCGAACATTGTTTACAATATAGATTTTGATGTGACGCCACATCAACTGCGCCACACCTATATCACTAATCTTCTGTACGCCGGGGTCGATCCAAAGACGGTTCAGTATCTGGCCGGACACGAAAACAGCAAGACAACTATGGACATTTACGCCAAGATCAAGTATAATAAGCCCGAAGAACTTTGCGGCGTGGTAAATGCCGCGTTTCATCAGGCGGCTGCAGTTTGAAAAAGGCACCTATTTTTTGTGTTAATGGGTAGGACAAATTCCGGCCCGAAGCCTAAAAAGTGCTGATATATCAAGGGAAAACAGCATCTTGCCTGACCTCCAATACGGCTTGAAAGCGGCGAGGAGAGCTCCTCAGTTCTCGAAGCGCTGATATATGCCAAAAACCCTGGAAACTCAACGGTTTCCGGGGTTTTCCCTTATGAAAAATTTTAACCCATTTCGACTGATATTGACCAAGTTTATTCGGGTCAAAAGTGGGCTAAAACGGCAAAAAGGGTTAAAAATTGGGCTAATGACCAGCCGAAAAACCATCTCTCGGACTACTATTTAAGGTAGCCCGCGAAATTGGTCTTAAGGTCGGTCGTTGGCCCTTTTTGCATCTCTGAACCTGTCGCCCCATTGCCCGCCTCTGTTCGGTGTTCGTTTGTTTGGTTTTGTCCTGATTTGACAAAATCAAACAAGGTCTATGCTATCGCTCAGCTTTACTGCTGGGCGATTTTTCATTTCCGGGATATTTGCTTTGCCATGAACATCTTATCTTAGGAGGTGTATGCCCATAATCTACCGCCATACAGATTGAGTGCCATTATGTCACCTGATCTGTTCGGACTATTCCGAACAGTTCTGCGCAGCACTCTCCTCCGTTACAGCCAACCTAATAAAGCCAGAAAGGTGGCGCTATAGCAAGGAGGATTGTCTGTCCAGCACAGTTTTTAGCTGCCAGCCTCAAGAACGAATCTACCGGCTATTAACGCGACACCTTAAAACAGAACCTCGTTGGAATTGTCGCGCTATTCGCTCTGAACTTGTGACACGTAAACCGTTTTGGCCGACATGCGCACCAATATATGATGATCGTGATCAATATCTGAGCCATTATCCCTGTTTAGTCAGTTTGTACTCCAACCTGCAGTTTTACAGACGGATTAGAGATATTCAGAAAGAAATCGAAAATCCAGCTGCCGATCAAACTAGAGAAGAGCCTGGCCTTGATTTTTCGCTGCTTCAGGAGCCGAGAGTTTTTGTCGGCTATGATCCTCCAAGTGTCGATTTTGCATCACTGTTGGGCGATGACGAGGATCTTCCTCTGCAATAAGCTATCCCTATAAAAAGATGGCTTCTTACTAGGAGGACAATGTAGGTTTCCCACTTGGGGAACAATCGGTTGACTTATTTTTTGCCACATTGTATAATATTAAAAAACAAAGCAAATAGAGAGAAAGTGTTTAATATGGCAGACAAATACAACCCCGGAAGAATTAACATTGATTCCGTAACCACTTCAATCCTATCAAATGGAGGCGGTATTAATAAGAGCACTAATGCAGATGGTTCAACCCATACCTCTGTTTATAGCAGGGCAGAAAACCGGCACCTCTCCTATGATCGCGACAAGGAAGGCAAAGTATCAAACGTTCATACAGACAAAAACAATCGCGCCTATATGGACTATAAAGGGGGAAAATAATCGATTGTAAAGTCGGAATCCATTCCGCGAAGAAGATCTATTCAATGCGAACGCAGAAGAGTCTCTGAAAAAAACACATAGCAGTCACATCATATTTTTCCAATTACGAAAGTATAGAAGGGAGAGAAAAACATGTTTTGGGTTATCTTGATTATTGCAATCATCCTCATAGTGTATTTTTCAAAAACAAGAAAAACGCCTGAAACATCTGCGACTACTACTGAAAAGGCCGAAAAACGTTCAAGCAGCACAGCGGTAAGCACAAATTCTATCAGTGCAGCGGATTTGAGAAAGACAGAATTGATTAGAGACATTCAAAATATTTTCACCGATCTGAGTCATGCTCATATGGGTGGCAGATTGTTGATTGGTTTACGCAAAGACGAAAAGGGAACCAAGTGGATTACCTTTGTGATGTTTTTTGTGGACGATTTGGGCTTATATAATCTTGTTATTGCTAGCTCCCTGAATGCTTTTTCAGAGGGACGTATACAAGATATTGAGGAAGCGCTTCAAAAATGCAATTGGGTTATGCTTGGAACCGATTATACTCCCGTATCTGAGATGTTTGAAATTCCGGACATCAATATGTATAAGAAACAAGGATCAAGCTTTGCCCCGATCAAAGATGGCGACGGAACGCCCGATGGATTCTATGTTCCCGGCAACCTGATAATTGGAAGCGTATCTCTAATGGAAGTTGACAATCCCTTGTCTTTTGACGAGTCTAAGACAGTTGATGATCGTCTTGTTCTTGATGAAATTCGCCGGATAGCAGCTCAGACCCCCAATCTAACGCTTACAGAGACTCTTGATGATGGAATGTGGTACGATGTCACCGAGGTGGATTCTTAAACCATTAAGGTAACAATTTGTTGTTAATCAGCTCAAATAATACAATTCAAGAAAGGCAGTTGAAACAATGAGTAGCATTCCTGCTAAAGAGTACAATCAATATTTAAAAGCAGTTAAAACTGCTAATGATCTGAGAGATCGAGAAGCCATGAGGGCTATTCAATACGAGCTATACGCTCTTTATGGTCCGGACAATGACGATGTTAAGTGGCTTGTAAAACAGTTTAAGCTACATACCGACTAAAGCTATGAATGATAACGAGTTTTCTGCTATGAGAAAAGACGAAATGCGAATAATAAAGAAGGAAGAAATTGTTTTGCGGAGAGTGGGAGAATTCTTCTTTCTTGTGGACCCTAAATTGTCATACAACTCTGAAGAAGAATCGCTATTTCAGACAGACGAGGTAGGGGCCTGCATTTGGAATTGCATCTATGATTGTGATACAGTTGAAATAATCCTCGCCAAAGTATTGCAAAACTTCACCGACGAAAAAACCCCTGAGTTTATAGGTCAAGTAAGGCTTGATTTGCTCGATTTTCTCACGGTTTTGAAAGATAATGGTTTCGTCTCGGAGGTAATCTAATGGAATATGAAGAGGGCTTTCCACGTTTTAGTATTTCCGATGATATTTACAAGGTTTGGGTCAAAGATCATCAGCCCTACATAGCGACCTTTGAGCTTACCCCGTGTTGCAATTTTCGTTGTATTCACTGTTATTTAGGCGTCCACAGAGAAGAAAAGCAGGCGCTTTCATATGACCAAGTAACCCACATACTTGACGAACTAAAGGAAGCTGGCGTTTTACAAATAGCATTAACGGGCGGCGAGTGCATGATGAGAAAGGATTTCGCCGATATTTATCTTTACGCTAAAAGATCCGGTTTTCTAGTTACTGTGTTTTCAAATCTTTCACTCCTTACCGATGAAATACTAAAATGCTTTTCTGAATATCCACCGTTTTCCGTTGAAGTATCATTGTATGGAGCTTCGGAAGAAACTTATGAATCAATAACAGGAAAGAGAGCATTTCAGCAAGTATTAAACAACCTGCAGAAGCTTAAAGAAAAGGACATTCATTTCTCACTTAAGACTCCTTTAATACTCCAAAACAGCAAAGATGAAGCTGCGCTCGAAAAAATTGCGGAGTCATTTGGGAAAAAACTTCGTATTGGGTTTGCTATGTCTCCCACTATTGATTGCGAGCTATATCCCACTTCTTTTGCGCTCGACTTAGAGACGCGATTCCGCCATGAGCTCAGCAACGCAGTTAACCAAGAGATAGGTTTGAATGAAGCAGATATTGAAAATCCATGGGGAGAACAATTGGATTCCGGCGCGTTTGCTCCTCAATTCATTTGTAATCCGGGTGTGAACGATGTCTTCGTGGATTATATGGGTAATGTGTTGCCTTGTGTCGCCTACCGGAGCAAGGGGAAGAGCTTGTTGTCAAGCCGTTTTTATGATATTTGGGAAAGCTTCAGATACTTCAAAAGTATTCCTGCTCTTCCTGGCAATAAGTGTGTCCGTTGTGATAGTCGGTATTTTTGCAGTATATGCGTTGGAGAACAGGACGAGCTGTATCACGATATGTGCAGGATCCCCCATGATGTTTGCATTTATGCCCAAGCTAGAAAAAAGCTTTATAAAGACAAAGAAGATCCGGATGCCATTTTGACATTCATAAGGGAAAACGAACTGAAGAATGGCATTGAATAGAGCAAAACCCAAGTTCTGTTGTTGAAGGAGGTGAGAACATGAGCTACAAAAAGCCCACCGTTGCCAAACTTAACCTGAGCGAGAAGCCGGCGATGGCCACAGGTAAAAAAGAGTGCGCCGAAATGGGGTGCTGTGTAAAGTCCTTGAAACACTATTAAGCTGCTCTAAAGAGCGTACATACTACCGGTATGTAAACGGCAAGAAGATCAAGCATGTGATTCATCCCGTGCTGGGGGAGGTCGCTCCGCACAACAACAAGGTGGTCTATAGCTTGGACTTCGATGTACATCCGCATCAGCTGCGCCACACCTACATCACCAACCTGATCTCAGCTTCGGTTGATCCAAAGACGGTGCAGTATCTGGCCGGGCACAAGAACAGCAAGATCACGATGGACATCTATGCCAAGGTCAAATACAACCAGCCGGAACAGCTCTGCGATGTGGTCAACACCGCACTGAGGCAATGACCATGATCGTCACGATGGAACAGATCTATACGCTTTACATGGGGAACGCTCCGCAGCCACATTAGTGACACGGAGCGTTTGTCCTGTTCTGCTACTGCACGAAACTTTTGTTTGACAGGCGAACAAGCCCCTGCTACAATGACATCTGGTGAAGCTCAATAGCCTAGGATGCCAGGTTAGTGAGGGCAGCGTTGCTTGTTGAACACATCGCGCGCGATTGATCGAACTTGGTCTTAAAGCCGGTCATCTGCCAGAAAAATGGCAGGGTTTATACACGGGTTAAAATTTCAGGGACCTTCAAAAAAGCCAGTAAAATCAAGGGGTTCAGAACCAACGGCTTTGAGGAGTACGGTCTCAAAGCCGCCCGTCGCGCTCCCCAGTTCAGCAAGCGTTAATCGAATACCGCTTATTACAGCGCCGCGAAGTTTTTGCGGCGCTGTTTTCTTAAAGGAGAACGAGATGAACACAAAGACAGCACTGATCGTTATCGACATGCAGAAGGGCTTTATCAATGAGGCCTCCGCCCAGTGCATCCGGGGCGCGAAGGCCACGGTGCCCGCCTGCGCCGCGGTGATAAACCACTGCCGGGAGCAGGATATCCCTGTGTTTTTTGTCACCCGCCGTTACCGTGCGGACGGCAGCGATGTGGAGCATACCCGCTTCGAAAGCTGGCGCGAGGGCGGCAGGGCCATGTCGCCGGACTGTCCTGAGGAGATCTCCGCCGGCATGCCGGAGGAGTTTGGCCTGTGCGCCAGGGATTACCAGATCATCAAGCCCCGCTACTCCGCCTTTTTCCACACGGAGCTGGACCTGATATTGCGCCGCCTGGGCGTAGATACCATTGTCCTTGCGGGCACCACCACCCCCAACTGCATCCGGACCACCTGCTATGACGGCATATCTCTGGAATACAATGTGGCCGTACTCAGCGACTGCACCTCCTCCAATACGGAGGAGATCCAGCAGAGCAATCTGCGGGACATGGCCAATGTGGGCGCGCAAATCATGACAAGTGAGGAATTTATCTCCGGCAGGGAGATACGGGACACCGTAAGCCTTGCCCGGGAGAATGTGGAAAGATAAAGCACGGCAGGATAACGAAAAAGAATCCCGTATCAAAAGGCAGTTTCCTCTTGATACGGGATTTTTGTTGTACTGAAAGCGTTTATTTGCTGAGCTGTACGCCGTTGATGACCAGGGTTTCGATGCTGTCCGTGTCCACAAGGCGGTTAAACACAAAGCGAAGGGTCTTGTCATGGGCTGAGCCCTTGCTGGCGTTATAACTGCCATCGTCAATGACCACATATTCACTGCCATCGGTGTAAACGATGCGCAGTTCGTTGAGCTTCAGGTTATAGGACATGCCCGGCGTAGGCACCGGGGAGGCCGGATCGGCCTGCGTCCCCTCCTGGGGGAGGATGGCTTCGGCGTCCGGCATTCCGATCTCAATACCGATGGGAGATACGCTGGCGCGCAGATTGCCGCCGGTGAAGGTCAGCGCGCCCACCTTGGCCTCCGCCGGAATACTGACCTGGGCGGCGGGACCGGCGGTTTCAGCGTCCAGCCAGAGCGTGATCACCATCACCAGTCCCTCGTCGGCCGCCACCGGCGCAAAGGGAGAGATGTAGGCCACAAAGGTCCGCCGGGTTTCGCTGCGCAGCGTCTCGTCCTCCAGTGTCTCGTCCGATAAAACCTGGCCCTGCTCCGTTTCGTAGACCAGGGTATAGGGCGGAAATTCCCCGCGCTCGGCGTAATAGACGTCTTTGGCCTCAAGCCCATTGGGATTTTCCACGGTATAGCGGATGCAGGCCAGACCGTTTTGGTCCATGACCGCGCTGTCGATGGTGAAGGTGAAATCGCCAAGCTCCACCACAGTCCCCACCTGGGCGATATACTCCCCGATCAGATTTTCCGCCAGGTCCGGATCCACATCCACCCGTTCGTAGCCCTCCCGACTGGATACGCCTGTGCCGAAGGCGGATTCAATAAAGCCGGTGTGCATCCCCACGGCAAAGGCCGTGACGGTCAGCAGCGACATGATGACCGCGGCCACCAGAAGGGTTCTGATCCAACGGCGGGTTGTTTTGTGCGGCATTGTGTTTTCCCTTTCTGTCCGGCCAAGCTGCCGGAGCTGCTCATAGGTGCGCCCGAGCCGCTGCTGCAGCTCCGGGGGGATGTCCGCCTCCCGGCGAAAGGCCTCGTACAGTTTATTCTCATCTATGCCCATTTAAACGCACTCCTTTCCTTCCAGAATACCGGCAAGCTGTTCCCGCCCGCGTTTCAGCCGGCTGGTCACGGTGCCCAGAGGCAGTCCCAGCATCTCCGCGATCTCCCGCGCCTTATAGCCCTCGCTGTAATGCAGGATCATTACCACCCGGTAAGGCGGGCTGAGGGGGCGGATCAGGGATTCAAAGTCCAGATCGTCCGGGGCCGGGCTTATGGCCGCGGTCTCCGGAAGAAGCTCCAGGGGCACAATGTTTTTCCTTTGGCGCTTGATATCCGTGCACTTGTTGATCAGTATGCGGGTGAGCCAGGTCTTGAAGGTTTCCGGTTTTTTCAAGGTGGAGAGATGCTCCCAGCAGGAGATCACCGTTTCCGAGATGGCGTCCTCAATGTCCATAGGCTCGCTGAAAAATCCCCTTGCCACCTTGTACAGGCTTTGACGGTGTGCCTCGATCAGGGCGATAAAGGCTTCCGTATCGCCGGAACGGGCGCTTTTGATCAGATCTCTCGTGATAATCACTCTCCTTTGCACACAGGCCTTGTGTGTTTACATTCATTAGACGGCAAAGAGCCTGGTTTTATTGCCTTGGCGCAATTTTCTCCCTGATCAGCTGCTTCAAGCCCATTTTTCCATAATTTCCATAAGTTGAAATAAGGGCAGCGGTCAATTCCCGCTGCCCTTGTTTGTGCGATTTTTAGTGTGTCTCGTTGTATTTCTTTATGGCCACGGCCAGAATGTCCATGGCCCGCGCGATGTCCTCTTTGTTGATCACATAGGCCATGCGGACCTCGTTCAGGCCCTTGCCGGGAGTGGCGTAGAAAGGCTCGCCGCAGGAGAACATCACGGTCTCTCCGTTGTCCTCAAACTCGTTGAGCAGCCAGAGCTGGAATTTGTCCGCGTCGTCCACGGGCAGGGCCGCCATCACATAGAAAGCGCCCTTGGGCTCCTTGCAGACCACGCCGGGGATCTGGGAAAGCTTACTCATCAGGGTATCCCGGCGGAGCTTGTATTCCTCGCGCACGGAGGCGAAGTAATCTTTGTCCACGGAGTAGAGCGCCGCCGCGGCCACCTGGTCGGTGGTGGAGGCGCAGAGCCGGCACTGGCACCACTTCATGGCCTGCTGCATAAACTCCTTGTTCTTGGAGATGAGCAGACCGATGCGTGCGCCGCAGGCGGAAAAGCGCTTGGAGACGGAGTCGATAACGATCACGTTGTCTTCATAGCCGGGGTACTGGAGGGCGCTGGTCAGGGGCTCGCCGCCGTAGGTGAACTCGCGGTACACCTCGTCGCAGATGATGAACAAATCGTGCTCTTTGGCAATGTCCAGCATGAGCTTCAGCTCTTCCGGAGACTGCACAGCGCCGGTGGGGTTGCCGGGGTTGGTGATCATGATGGCCCGGGTGTGTTCGTTGATGAGGGGTTCAATGCGCTCTCTCACGGCGTAGCGGTAGCCCTCCTCCGGGTAGGTGGTCAGGGGCCGGATGGTGGCGCCCGCCAGGGTGACAGAGGTGTGGTAGTTGGGATAGAAGGGCTCGGGAATGATGATCTCGTCGCCGTCGTCCAGAATGGTGGCCATGGTCATCTGCAAAGCCTCGCTGCCGCCGGTGGTGACAAGGATGTTCTCGTCCGCCAGCTCAACGCCGATGTTGCCATAGTAGCCGCGCACCGCGTCCAGCAGCACAGGGACGCCCCGGGAAGGGGCATAGGCCAGAACCGGCTCGGAAAACTCGCGCATGGCCTGAAAATAGGCGTCGGGCGTAATGATATCGGGCTGGCCGATGTTCAGATGGTATATTTTGATGCCGCGTTTTACCGCCTCCGCCGCGTAGCCGTTAAACTTACGCATGGGGGACAGACCGCATTTTTCCATTTTTGAAGAGATTTTCACGCCAAATCACATCCTTAAAAAAACATAAACTATTTTATATCACATTTTTCTGCTTTATTCAAGTACTGTGCGAAAATAAACAAGGCGGCTTGTAAGCCGGGGCCGGATTTGATAAAATGGATAAAAAGAAATGCTTCGGAGGACAGATATGCTCAGACTTTTCACCGGCAAGGCGGGCACCGGCAAAACCGCCGCCGTCATATCGGAGATCGACGCCTTTGTGCGCCAGGGCCGAGGGGGCAGTATGCTCATCGTGCCCGAGCAGTACAGCCACGAGGCGGAGCGGGAGCTGTGCCGCCGCTGCGGCGACAGCCTGTCGCTGTACGCGGAGGTGTTCAGCTTTACGGGGCTGGCCCGGCGGATCATGTCCCGGCAGGGGGGCGCGGCGGCCAGCATGCTGGATAAGGGCGGACGGATGCTGTGCATGGCCCTGGCGCTGGACCAGGTCTATTCCCGGCTGAAGGTCTATGGCGCGGCCCGCCGCAAAGCGGAATTGCAGGGGATGCTGCTCTCCGCGGTGGACGAGCTGAAGTCCGCCGGGGTGAGCGCGGAGGCCCTGCTCTCCGCCGGGGAGCGCTGCGGCGGCGCTCTGGGCGACAAGCTCTGCGACATGGCTCTGGTGCTGGAGGCCTATGACGCGGCGGTGGCCAACGGCCGCGCCGACCCGGCAGACCGGCTGGATGTGCTGGCCGCCCAGATCGCCGGCAGCGACATCGGGCCGGAAAACCATATTTATATCGACGGCTTTATTGATTTTACCCATCAGGAACTGAATGTCATCCGCGCGCTGATGAAAAAGGGCGCGGAGCTTACGGTCTGCCTGACGGTGGACGAGCTGCAGGGGGAGAACGAGATCTTTGAACTGTCCCGCCGGGCCGGGCGCATACTCTCATCTTATGCCGGGGAGCTGGGCATAGAATGTGTGCAGAAACATTTCGACGCGCCTGCCGGCAAAGCGCCTGCCCTGCGCTTCTTTGCGGACAACATGTTCAGCTATTCCTCTGCCCGGTTTGAGGGGCAAAGCGCAGCGGTGGAGCTATATTCGGCGGAGAGTCTTACCGCCGAGTGCGAGTTTGCCGCCGCCCGGGCCATTGCGCTGGTCAGGGACGGAGGCTGCCGCTGGCGGGATATCGCCGTGGCGGTCCGGGGCTTTGAGGATTACCGCACCGCCCTGGAGAGCATTTTCCGGCACTATGAGGTGCCCCTGTTTGTGACGAAAAAGAGCGAGCTGCTGTCAAAGCCCCTGCCGGCGCTGATCAGCGGGGCCTATGAGATCCTCCAGGGCGGCTGGGACGTGGACGATGTGCTCAGCTACATGGGCACCGGCCTGTCCGGCCTGAACAGGGAGGAATGTGACCTGCTGGGGGACTATGTCTTTAAATGGCAGCTTCGGGCCGGGGCCTGGAAGCGCAGCGGAGACTGGCGGCAGCACCCGGACGGCTACGGCGGTGACTACGACGAAGAGGCCCTGGCCCGGCTGGAGACCATCAACGCCCTGCGCCGCCGGCTGGCAGAGCCGCTGCTGAAGCTGGAGAAGAGCGGGGAGCTGGCGAATACAGCCGCCGGACAGGCTTCGGCGCTGGCGGAATACCTCCGGGAGCTGAAGCTGCCCGAGCAGCTTTCACGCCGGAGTGCGGAGCTGGAGCAGAGCGGCCGGGAGAGCCTGGCCCAGGAGTACGCCCAGCTCTGGGATATTATGGTCTCCGCCCTGGAACAGAGCGCGGAGATCTTAGGGGACATGGAAATGGATATGACGGCCTTCAGCAGGCTGTTTGTCACCATGCTCTCCCAATATGACGTGGGCAGCATCCCGGTGTCGCTGGACCGGGTCTCCGCCGGGGATTTTGACCGTATGCGCCGCAGGAACATCAAGCATCTGATCGTCCTGGGGGCCACGGATCAGCGCCTGCCCCGGGCCGAGGAGGAGGGGGGCATCTTCTCCGACGAGGAGCGGAGGCGGCTTTTAGAGCTGGATATCGACATCGGCGGCGCGGGAGAGGGCGAGCTGTGGCGGGAATTTTCCCTGATCTACAACTGCCTTAGTCTGCCGTCGGAGAGTCTGAGCATGTGCTATCCCCTTTTTGACGCTGACGGAGCGGCCCTCCGTCCGGCCTTTGTGTTCAACCGTGCCAAGGCCCTTTTTGACCTGCCTGTGCGCCACGCGGATATCGGCGAGGGCCGCATGTCCGCCCCCGCCCCGGCGCTGAGCCTGGCGGCCCACGCCCTGAACGGCGGCAGCCCCCGGGAGAAGGCGGCGGCGGAGGTCTTCCGGGATAAGGAGCCGGAGCGCTTTGAGAAACTGAACGCCGCCGCGCAGATGAGCCGGGGGCGGCTGTCCCCCGCCGCGGTGGAGGCCCTGTACGGGAAAAAGCTCCGGCTGAGCGCCTCCCGGATCGACCGCTTTTCCACCTGCAAATTCGCCTATTTCTGCCAGTACGGCCTGAAGGCCAAGCCCTATGAGCCGGCGGGCTTCAAGCCGCCGGAGATCGGCACCTTCATGCACTGGGTGCTGGAGGACACCGCCCGGGACGCAGCGGAGCGGGGCGGCTTTGCCCAGGTTTCTGACGAGGAGCTGAAAAAAATCACCCAGCGCCATGTGGAGGAATATGTCCACACGGAGCTGAACGATTTTCAGGAGAAATCCCAGCGCTTTATCTATCTGTTCAAACGCCTGTCCTCAGACGTGTACCAGGTGGTGCGCGAGATGGCGGCGGAGCTGAGAAAGTCGGACTTTGTCCCATTGGATTTTGAGCTGGACTTTTCCAAAGCGGCGGATATCCCACCGGTAGAGCTGGGCGGCGGCGAAGGGGCCCTGACCCTGACCGGTGTGGCCGACCGTGTGGACGGCTGGCTGCATGAGGGGAAGCTGTATCTGCGGGTGGTGGACTACAAGACCGGCCGGAAAAAATTCTCCCTGTCCGACGTCTGGTACGGTATGGGCCTGCAAATGCTGCTCTACCTCTTTGCTCTGGAAAAGGACGGGGCGGGCCGCTATGGCCGGGAGATCGTCCCCGCCGGGGTGATGTATGTGCCGGCAAGGAACGTGATGCTCTCCGCCTCCCGGGACGAGGAGGATGAGACGCTGGAAGACAAACGGGCAGAGGAGGCCCGGCGCAGCGGCATCGTTCTGGACGATCCGGCGGTGAAGGAGGCCTGGGAACACGGGGAGGATAAACGCTATATCCCCATCCGCTTCCGCTACGGGAAGCCCACGGCGGACAGCATCGCCTCCGCCGAAAGACTGGGCCTGCTGGGAAAGCATATCCGGGAAAAGCTCACAGAGATGGCCGCCCAGCTGAGACAGGGCAGCATCTCCGCCGATCCCTATTACCGCAGCCAGCAGGAGAACGCCTGCCTCAACTGCGACTTTTCCGACGCCTGCCATTTTACCGACGGGCAAAACGGCGAACGCTGCCGCTATATGCCCAAGCTGGGCGCGGACCAGGTCTGGGATATGCTTGAGGAGGAGCAGAGGCGATGAGTGAATTCAAACCCACAGCGGCCCAATACGCCGCTATCCATACAAGAGGCAGCGCCGTGCTGGTGTCCGCCGGGGCGGGCAGCGGCAAGACAAGAGTGCTCACCGAGCGGCTCATGTCCTACATCACCGATCCCGGGGATCCGGCGGATATCGACAGCTTCCTGATCATCACCTTCACCCGGGCCGCTGCCGGGGAGCTGCGGGGCAGGATCATGGAGGAGCTGGCCCAGGCCCTGGCCAGGGACCCGGGCAGCCGCCGTCTGCGGCGGCAGAGCGCCCTGTGCCAGAAGACCCAGATCGGCACCATACACAGCTTCTGCGCCAAGGTGCTCCGGGAGTACAGCCATGTTCTGGGTCTTGCCCCGGATTTCAAAATTGCGGACGAGGACGGGGCCGCCGCCATGAAGCGCGCCGCCCTGGAGCGGGTGCTGGACGCCTGCTACGAAAAAGCGGAAGCACACCCGGGCTTCACCCTCCTTGCGGACACGGTGGGCGCGGGCCGGGACGACAGCCGCCTTGCCGAGCTGGTGCTGACCCTGCACAGCAAAATGCAGAGCCACGCCCGCCCGGAAAAATGGGCCCGGGAACAGGTGGAGCTGCTCCACTCCGGCGCGTCGGACGCGGCGGAGACCCCCTGGGGGGCCGAGGTGCTGAACGCGGCAAAGCGCTCCGCCGCCTATTGGAGCGGGGAGCTGGACCGGCTCATGGCCCTGATGCAAGGGGAGGAAAAAATCTGCAAGGCCTACCTGCCCGCCCTGGCTGAGGCGGGGGACGCCATCCGGGAGCTGCTGCGCCGCCTGAACATGGGCTGGGACAAGGCCAGAGAAATTCTGCCCATCACCTTCCCCCGGCTGGGGATTTTGAGAAATCCCCCGGACCCGGAACTGGCCGCCCTGGTGAAATCCCGCTGGGATGCCTGTAAAAAGGACATGAAGGCCCTGGGCGACAGCCTTTACTCCGACTCAGAAAAGCTCCTGCGGGAGATGGCCTACACCGCCCCGGCCATGGAGGCCCTGCTGGAGCTGACATTGGACTTTGACCGGGCGTTTTCCAAAGAAAAACGCCGGGCGGGTCTGGTGGATTACGCGGATCTGGAGCACATGACCGCCCGGCTTCTCACCGAGGAAGACGGCAGCCCCAGCGCTCTGGCGGTGCAGCTCTCCCAGCGCTATACGGAGATCATGGTGGACGAATACCAGGACGTGAGCCGGGTGCAGGACGCCATCTTCCACGCCATCTCCCGGGAGGGAAAAAATCTTTTCCTGGTGGGGGACGTGAAGCAGTCCATCTACCGCTTTCGTCTGGCGGACCCGGAGATCTTCACGGAAAAATATCTGCGCTACGCGGACGATGATTCCGCCGCGGCCGGAGAGCCCCGGCGCATTATCCTCAGCGAGAACTTCCGTTCCCGCCCGGAGGTGCTGGAGGCGGCAAACGGGGTGTTTGGCTGCTGCATGTCCAGGGGCTTAGGCGATATCGACTATGATGACAAAGCAAAGCTCATCCCCGGTGCCCAATATCCGGGCAGCGTGCCTCCGCCGGAGCTGATGCTGCTGGAGCTGAGCGGCGCGGCGGAGGACGAGGAGTCTCCGGACAAGACGGCCCTGGAGGCCGCCATGGTGGCGGAGAAGATAAGAGAGCTGGTGGATTCCGGCCAGACGGTGACGGACCACGGCATACAGCGGTCTATCGAATACGGCGACATCGCCATACTGCTCCGCTCGGTAAACAATGTGGGCGGGGTGTACCGCCGTACCCTTGCCCAGTACGGCGTGCCGGTGGGCTCCGGCCAGGGCGGAGGCTTTTTCAGCTCGGTGGAGATCTCCACCATGATGTCCATGCTGGCCGTTATCGACAATCCCCACCAGGACATCCCCCTGATCGCCGTGCTGCGCTCCCCCTGCTTCGGCTTCAGCGCCGATGCGCTGTCCGCCATACGCACGGAGGACCGGGAGCAGGACTTCTACACCGCCCTCTGCGCCGCGGCGGAGCACGACGAAAAATGCCGCAGCTTTGCGGAAAAACTGAAAGAGCTGCGCAATATTGCGGCGGACATGTCCGCCGGTGAGCTGGTGTGGAGGCTGCTGGACGAGCTGGATCTGCTGGCCCTCTGCAGCGCCATGGCCGACGGAGAGCAGCGCCGGGCAAACCTGATGGAGCTTATCGAGCTGGCCCAGCGCTTTGAGAGCAGCGGCTACCGGGGACTGCACCGCTTTGTGCTGTGGCTTCGCCGCCAGGCGGAAAAGGGGCTGGAGCCCTCCACCGGCGGCGCGGAGGAGAGCGCGGTGCAGATCATGTCCATCCACAAATCCAAGGGCATGGAATTTCCGGTGGTCTTCCTCTGCGACACGGCCCGGCGCTTTAACAAGCAGGACAGCCGGGACACGGTGCTGGTCCACCCGGAGCTGGGCCTTGGCCCCAAGGTCACGGACCTGGAACGGCGGGTGGAATACCCCAGCCTGGCCCGAAACGCCATTAAGCTCCGTCTGGAGCGGGAGATGCTGTCAGAGGAGATGCGGCTTTTGTATGTGGCCCTGACCCGGGCCAAGGAGCGGCTGTTTATGACGGCGGCGGTGAAAAACGCGGAGCAGCTTGTGGAAAAGACCGGGGCCGCTGTGAGCCTGCCCATGTCGCCGGAGCTGCTGGCCTCGGCCTCTTCTCCCCTTGTGTGGCTCATCAACGCCCAGTGCGTCTGCGGCGACAGGCTGAAGCTGTGCATCCGAAACCCGGGAAGAAAGGAATCTGCTTCAGCGGTGGAGAGGCCGGAGGAAAACAAGGCCGATGAAGAAAGCCGGAAAGAGCTGGAGCGCAGATTGTCCTTCAGCTACCCCCACCGGGAGGCGGAGGCCCTGCCCTCCAAGGTCACGGCCACCGGACTGAAAGGTCACCGGCAGCCCGACGAGGACGCGGAAGATATCTCCCCCAAGGGGGTGCGGAGCTTCCGCATGCCGGACTTTACCAGAAAGGACAAGCCCGTCACCGGCGCGGAGCGGGGCACCGCCACCCACCTGGTGCTGCAGTACATGGACTTCGCCAAAACAGGCAGTCTGGAAGAGATCAGGGGAGAGATCGAACGGCTGCGCGCGGCCCGCTTCCTCTCGGACCGGGAGGCGGCCGCCGTGGACGCCGGGACCATAGGCAAGCTGTTTGCCTCCGAATTGGGAAAACGGATGCTGGGGGCCGACAGCATACAACGGGAGTTCAAATTCTCCCTGCTCTGCGACGCGGGGCAGGTCTTCGGCACGGCCGCCGGGGAGCAGCTGCTGCTCCAGGGCGTTGTGGACTGCTGCATTGAGGAAAAGGGACAGCTCACGGTGATCGACTACAAGACCGACAGGGTGAAAACCCCGGAGGAGATCGCTCAGCGCGCCCGGCACTACACCGTCCAGCTTCAAAGCTACGCCGCCGCCATGGAGCGGATCTGCGGAAAGCCGGTAAAGGAATGCGTGCTGTATTTCCTGAACGCGGGCAAAGCCGTAAGCCTGCTTCCGGAAAAATAAAACAGCCGGAAAAGCAAGAAAATCCTTGCATTAACGGCTGTACTGTGTTACAATTCAGCTTGCGCCATGTAACTATGCCTTTGCGCACAATCATGGCAGCACATGATGTGAGGAGTTTTTACCAATGAAGGAAGGAATCCATCCCAAGTATCAGCAGACCACCATCAGATGCGCCTGCGGCGCCGTCATCGAGACCGGCTCCACCAAGCAGAACATCACCGTTGAGATCTGCTCCAACTGCCACCCCTTCTACACCGGCAAGCAGAAGCTGGTCGACACCAGCGGCCGTGTTGATAAGTTCAACAAGAAGTACGGCATCAAGTAATTTTGCTTATGACAATGACAAAGCCTGCGTCGTAGACGCAGGCTTTTGTCATTTCTATTCGCCAATTTTGTTTTTGCTTAGGACAGGTTTCCGGTGGCGTACATCAGCGCGGAGACGGCGACCACCGGCGCGGTTTCGCAGCGGAGGATGCGCTCGCCCATGGAGCAGATGTGCAGTCCCACAATACGGGCCAAGTCCGCCTCGAAGGGAGCAAAGCCGCCCTCCGGCCCGGTGACGATGGCGGCGGTCTTTACATCGGAATTGGCTTCCAGCACCGCGTTCAGCGCTTCCCGCTCCCCGGTCTCATACATGAAGAGGCCAAGCTCCTTCTGGTTTGCCACGTTCAGCGCGTCGGCGTATTCTCCGGCCCAGCTCACCTGGGGGATGATCCCCCGGCCGGACTGCTTGGCGGCCTCCTCGGCGATGCGCTGCCAGCGCTCCAGCTTCTTTTCCGGTTTGTCCGGCTTGGCCACGCAGCGGTCGGACTGGAAGAACATGATCTCCGAAGCCCCGGCCTCCACGCATTTTTGAATGATATAGTCGGTTCTGTCCCCCTTGGGAAGGCCGCAGAGCACCGTCACCTGTACGGTCGGCTCCGCCGGGCAGGGGACGACCTCGATCACCTCGGCCTCAACCTGCTCCCTGTCCGCCTTCACCAGGCGGCACTTATAGTCGGTGCCTTTCCCGTCGCAGATGATCATGTCCTCGCCGGGGCGCAGGCGCAGCACACGCACATGCTCGGCGTCACGGCCGGTCATGATCGCCATGCCGCCCAGAATGTTGGTCCCCGCCATAAAAAATCTTGGCATAGAAATCCTCCGTTCCTTATGGTCTTTTTTTGATTATCTCACATCTTTCACCGCTTTGCAATAGGTCTCATATATTGTAATGCGTAATGAACAAAGCTGCAAGCCTTGAAAGCAACAGCTTTCAAGGCCAAATGGCTTTGTTCAAGTGCAAGGGTTTTGCGCAAAAAAGCACAAAACCCTTGCACCTTTCCTTAGCGTGGTGCACCACGCCAAGGAAAATACGCATTGTAACAATGACTGAATTTCATAAAAACGGTTAAAAGTGCCGCTTTTATGAAATTTCGCGGCATAAGCCGCGCGAATAAACCGCTTTGCGGTTTATTCAGCAGTCATTATTATAAAGGACGAAAATCTTTTTCAAAGCGAGTGATGAAGATGGATAGGGAATGGCAAAAGCGCTTTTCCGGCTTTGAAGAGGTGTGGAAGCGGGTGGCCGACAGCAAGGAGGAAAGGCCCTCCTGCCCCTGCCGGGCCCCGGACACGGCAAAGCTCATGCCCAAAAAGGAAAAGAAAAGCGCCGCCGTGCGCTTCTGCCCCAAAGGATAAGAGAATAACAGGAAAATAAACTGCCGGGCTGCACCTTACAGCCCGGCAGAAATTCCTTGACCGGGGATGGATTTGGTTTATAATAAAGAAAAAACATACAGGAGATGAGCCTCATGCCCACCACATGGAACCGCTCGCCGGAGGAATTTCATAAAATCTATATCGCCAATACCGACGCGTTTTACCGCATCGGCAGCAGCAGTCTGGCGGAGGAGCTGGACAAGTTTGTGACCCAGTGCGCCCTGGGACTCTGGAGCCGGGCCGGAGGCGTCACCCAGCGCCATGTGGACATGGCAAACCAGATCTACTCCAAAAACCGCCCCAAGCCCCAGTGGCTGCTGTGGACCCTCACCAGCTCCGTCTGCGAGAGCGAGGTGTTCCTGCCCCCGGTATTCTTCTGGGATCTGGCGGAGAGCGACGCCAAACGGGGAAGGGAGTCCTCCCGCACCTTTATCCGTATGCTCACCAACATCCTGCTCTACCTTGCCGCCACGGACGACGATGTGACCTACGCCGAGGCGGAGTATATCACCGAGTGCACGGACAAGCTCACTGCCATCTGCGACACCAGCGGCGTGAGAAAGAGCAAAGAGGCCCTGAATCCGCTGGACTATGTGACCAGCGGGGAGCCCAGCTTTACCGAGAAGCACGGTCTTCAGACCCAGAGCGCCGGCGGGGAGGAAAAGAGCACTCAGGGCAAGACGGAGGAACAGCCCAGACCCAGCCTGGAAGAGCTGATGGAGCAGCTGGACGCCCTGGTGGGCCTGGACGAGGTGAAAAAGGATGTCAAGAGCCTGGTAAACCTGATGAAGGTGCGAAAGCTCCGGCAGGAAAACGGCCTGCCCGTGCCCCCCATGTCCCTGCACATGGTATTCATGGGCAATCCCGGCACCGGCAAGACCACGGTGGCCCGGCTCATCAGCGGCCTGTACGCCGCCATCGGCGTTCTGAGCAAGGGCCAGCTTGTGGAGGTGGACCGCTCCGGCCTGGTGGCCGGCTATGTGGGCCAGACCGCCTTAAAGACCCAGGAGGTCATCAAATCCGCCCTCGGCGGCGTGCTGTTCATCGACGAGGCCTATTCCCTGTCCTCCGGCGGAGAGAACGACTTCGGCCGGGAGGCTATCGAGACCATTCTGAAGGCCATGGAGGACCACCGGGACGATCTGATCGTCATCGTGGCGGGCTACAGCGGGCCCATGGGCGACTTTCTCTCCTCCAACCCCGGCCTGGAATCCCGCTTCAATAAATATTTCACTTTCCCGGACTACACCGGCGAGCAGCTCATGGCCATTTTCGGCGCCCAGTGCGACAAGAACGGCTATACCCTGACGGAGGAGAGCGAAAAGGCGGCCCGGGAGCTGTTCGACCGGCTCTATGAGGAGCGGAACGAGAACTTCGGCAACGGCCGTGACGTGCGCAACCGCTTTGAAGACATGATCGTCCGCCAGTCCAACCGGGTGGCCATGATGGAAAACCCCAGCAAGGATGACCTGATGGCCGTTTTGCCGGAGGACCTGGAGGAGGAATAATACAGGAGGGTCAGACCTACGCCTTTGATACGGACCAAAGCTCGCTGGACAAGATGAGGCAGCTTCTGCGGTGAGCCGCCAGTGAAAGCAGGGAAAATAGAACAATTTGCAGTTCCCCATCAAGCGAAGGGACCCCGCAAGCCGTGCGTCAGGCATCGGCTTGCGGGATCCCTCTTTTTGCTTACTTATAATTCACCCTGGGCTTATAAAACTCAAAGATCACGGCGTCGTTGCCCTTTTCGTTTTTCGGCTCGTGGGAGGTCCAGGCCACCTTCATGGCGCCCATCTTTTCCGCAAAGCGCACGGTCAGGGGCTTTTTGCCGATGCGGTAGGCGATGAACTGGGGGCGGCAAAGGATGTTGGTAAAGCCTCGGCTCATCAGAAAAGCCAGGGGCTTTTTGATGCCGTCGTAGTATGACGCGGGCATGGCCAGCTGGCCGCGGACCAGATCCTTCGCGTGGCGGCGAAACCAGCCCACGATCATGGGGTTGAAGCTCTCAATGCAGACCTCTCCCCGGTAATCGGACAGGAGCTTATAGGTCTTTTCGCACAGCTCCCGGTTCCTTTTGCCGTTTTTCAGCTCCACGATCAGCGGCCCTCTGCCCCGGATGGTGTTCAAAACCTCGGAAAACAAAGGAATTGTATGCTCCGTGCCGCAGAGCCGGAGCTTTTTCAGCTCCTCATATGTCAGCTCATCCACCCGGGCGTTTACGCCGCAGACCCGTTCCAGCGTGTCATCGTGAAAGACCACCGCCTGCCCGTCCTTGGAGAGCTGAACGTCCAGCTCCATGCCGTAGCCCGCCCGCGAGGCCAGCTCAAAGGCCTCCAGCGAGTTTTCCGGGACGCTTTTATCCCGGCTGTGCAGGCCCCTGTGGGCAAAGTTCATGCCCATAAAGGGGGCTTTCTGCCGTTTTGTGGCCCGGCCCGGGGCCAGCAGGATCAGCGGCAGACTGGCCGCTGCCGCGGCGGCGCAGAGCAGGCCGCCCTTCATTCCGCTTTTTTCCTTGATACGCACAAAACACACCTCAATTCTCTCATAAAAAATATATGAATTTATTTTACCACAATTCCCAAAATAGTAATGAACAGAATGGAAATTCAAACCGCGTCCGATTTTATTCAGGACGCGGTCTGTAAAATTCATGTTTTTCGCTCAGTCGCCGGAATCCAGCGCCTCAAGCCCCTTGGCGTTGGGGACCTTTTTGGCCTTGACGTTTTTGACCAGGGTCGAGAACACAATGAAGCTGAGCACGGTAAGGACCGTAGCGTAGATGGGCAGAGCCCGCCAGGCCAGAGTGGCCTTGAACACCAGACCCAGCAGGATGGGGGTGATGGTCTGGGCGGACATGCTGGCGGTGTAGTAGTAGCCGGTGAACTTGCCGATCTTCTTGGAGGAGCACAGCTCCACCACCATGGGGAAGGAGCAGTTGTGGACCAGCGCCATGCCGAAGCCCTTTATTGCCCAGACCACGAAGAGCAGGCTGGGGAAGGCAAACTCGCCGTGGGCGCCGGTGGCCTGACCGGTGGGCGTGACAAAGCACATGGCCACCAGCGCCACGAAGGTGACGGCAAGACCGGAGGAGATGGTCCACTTGCGGCCGATCTTGTCCGCAATGATACCGGCCACGCCGAAGCCCACCACGGAGGCCACGCCGCCGATGATGGTCAAGAACATGGTGGCGCTGGAGACGGAGTTCAGATAATAGATGACATAGTTTCCGATATAGGTGCCGATGGCGTTATCGGACATGAACCACAGAAATTCCGCCGCCAGGATGGCCAGCAGCATTTTCTTGTTGGCTTTGGACATGGGCTTGTCGTCGTCGATGGGCGTTTCCACGGCGGCCAGCTTTTCACCCAGCTCCAGCTCGTCCCTGATCTCCTCCTCGATCTTGTTCTCCTTAATGGTGAGAAACAGCACAAAGGCGGAGATGACCATGAGCACGGAGGCCACGATAAAGGGGATCTCGATGGTCCAGACGTTGCGGGCCTGGTCCGGGGAGTTGATATAGTCGCTGAGCTTCAGGAAAATGCCCAGCACCGTGGCGAAAGCGCCGCCAAAGTAGCCCATGATGTTGATGACGCCGTTTGCCTTGGCACGCAGGGGCTTGGGGGTAATATCCGGCATGAGAGCCACGGCGGGGTTGCGGTACATCATCATGAACATCAGAACGATGGCCATCATGATGACCATGCCGATGATATTATTATAATGGAAGAACAGGGGGATGAAGGGGAAGGCGATGGCCACCACCAGCGTACCCACAAGGATATAGGGCATACGCTTGCCGATGGGGGTCTTTGTCCTGTCGGACAGGCTGCCGAAGATGGGCAGCAGGATCAGGGCCGCCAGGTTGTCGCAGGCCATGATGATACCCACGATCCACTGCACGTTCAAAATCTTGTCCGGGTCGCCCGCTTTCAGCTCCGCGGAGGAGATGTTGTACATCCTTCTGGCGAAGATGTCCGTCAGAAAGGTGGGGCACCAGGAGTCGTACACCTGCCACAGAAGCAGGATGCCGAAGAAGGCAAAGCCGATGAGGAAAGTCCTCTTGTAATTCAGCTTCAGACCCTGGTTTAATGCGCCGGTCTCTTTTTTCATAAATAGCTCCCTTCAAAAATATTCAATTACTTTTCACATTCGGGCATAAGCTCCGCGGAGATGATCTCCAGCATCTGGTCCAGCTTTTCCACGTCCTCCTTGGGGAAGCGCTCCTTGATGCGCTCCATGACCACATGCTCATAGCTGCTGAGAAGCCCTATGTATTTATAGAATTTTTCCGACAGGACCAGGTGGTATTCCCGCCGGTCCGTGCGGGAGTTCTGCCGCTCCAGATAGCCCTTTTTGATGAGGTTGTTCACCTTGTAGGTGGCGTTGGACTGGGAGATGTTCAGAAACTCCGCGAACTGACCCACCGTGGGCTTGTCCAGCATGTTGATCACTTCCAGAGAGAAGGCCTCCATGGCCGAGAGAGAGCCGTCCCTCTCCCGCACCAGCTCGAAGACCTGACGGTAGAAATGGAGCTTGAATTTGTCATATACGGAAATAAAATTGTCGTCGAGCATTTTGCGGCCTCCAGTCATTTTATACTTCAATATTTTATACCTTTTCTATGGATTTGTAAATCAAATAAAAATAAAATCTTTCTGCAAAAAAGCTGCTTTAGGGCTTGCAAATCAGGAATTTTTCTGGTATTATATCAGGGCATTTCGCACGGGAGCGGACTTTCCCCCATGTGGCCGGGTTTTCCGGTTTGGTGGAGGGGTTGAAACTCCCGGAGGAAAATAACAAAAAATTGGAGGAAATCAAATGTCAGTAGTATCCATGAAGCAGCTGCTGGAAGCCGGTGTCCACTTCGGTCACCAGACCCGCCGCTGGAACCCCAAGATGGCCGAGTACATTTACTGCGAGCGTAACGGCATCTACATCATCGACCTGCAGAAGACCGTGAAGAAGCTGGAAGAGGCTTACGAGTTTGTGCGTCAGCTCTCCGAGAACGGACAGACCATCCTGTTTGTCGGCACCAAGAAGCAGGCCACCGACGCTGTGAAGGAAGAGGCTTCCCGCGTTGGCATGTACTATGTGAACGCCCGCTGGCTGGGCGGTATGCTCACCAACTTCAAGACCATGCGCACCCGCGTTGACCGTCTGGCTCAGCTGAAGAAGATGCAGGAGGACGGCACCTTCGATATGCTGCCCAAGAAGGAAGTCATGAAGCACCTGGGCGAGATGGAAAAGCTGGAGAAGTACCTTGGCGGCGTCAAGGACATGAAGAAGCTCCCCGGCGCACTGTTCGTTGTTGACCCCCGCAAGGAGCACAACGCCATTGCCGAGGCCCGCAAGCTGCACATCCCCATCGTCGCGATCGTCGATACCAACTGCGATCCCGATGAAGTGGACTATGTTATCCCCGCAAACGATGACGCTATCCGCGCCATCCGCCTGATCTCTTCCACCATGGCAAACGCCGTGCAGGAAGGCCGTCAGGGTGCCGACGCAGTGGCTGAAGAGCCCGCAGCAGAGGCAGAGGCCCCCGTTGAGGAGTAATCAAACAAACTGAAAGGGGCGCATTCCACGCCCCTTTTTCTGAATAATACAGGAGGGAAAAATTATGGCATTTACCGCTCAGGATGTTAAAACACTCCGTGAGATGACCAACGTCGGCATGATGGACTGCAAGAAGGCCCTGACCGAGACCGACGGCGATATGGACAAGGCAGTCGAATGGCTGCGTGAAAAGGGCCTGGCCAAGGCCGCAAAGAAGGCCGGACGCATCGCGGCCGAGGGCATGGCTTACGCAGCTGTCTGCCCCGAGTGCGGCGTGGGCGCCATGGTCGAAGTCAACTGCGAGACTGACTTCTGCGCCAAGAGCGATCTGTTTGTCGCTTTTGTTAAGGACATCTGCAAGGTCGTCATCAAGGACAACCCCGCAGACGTTGAGGCACTGATGAACTGCAAGTACCCCGGCTCCGAGCTGACCGTGGCAGAGATCCTGCCCGAGAAGGTCATGTCCATCGGCGAGAACCTGCAGATCCGCCGCTTCGTCCGCTATGCGGAGAACACCACCGTGGCCTATGTCCACGCCGGCGGCAAGATCGGCGTTCTGGTGAACCTGGCTGTTGAAGGCGGCGTCGACGCCACCGAGATCGGCAAGGACGTAGCCATGCAGATCGCCGCTCTGAACCCCCGTTTCTGGGACAAGAGCAACGTCACCGAGGAAGTGCTGGCCGAGGAGAAGAAGGTCGCTCTGGCTCTGATGGACCAGGATCCCAAGATGGCTTCCAAGCCCCAGCAGGTCAAGGAGAAGATCGTCCTTGGCAAGCTGAACAAGTTCTACGAGGAGAACTGCCTGCTCCAGCAGGAGTTCGTAAAGGACAACTCCCTGACCGTGGAGAAGTATATCGCCACCGCCGCCAAGGCTCTCGGCGGCTCCGTCAAGTTCGTCGACGCCGTTCGCTTCATGAAGGGCGAGGGCATCGAGAAGAAGCAGGAGGACTTCGCCGCAGAAGTCGCTGCTCAGATGAACATGGGCAAGTAAGAAAAACCAACAAGCAATGTAAACCCGGCGTGACTTTCGTCACGCCGGGTTTTTATACTATTCTGCGATAAAACGCTTTAGAATTTTAGCGAGGCAGAATTGTGTCAGCCGAGGAGCTTTCCGCAGCGAATAATGGATATATATTTGCAAGGAAAGCAACGAAGGTTGGCGCAATTCTGACCGCTAAAAAATAAATGGTTTTATTGAAGAATAGTATTACATACAGTTATTTCTTTCTCAGCACAATGGCAATGAAATTCAGGTATTTTCCGCCGCCGGCCTCCATGGACTTCCTGTCGCTGACGGCATATTCGTTCTCCTGCCTCAGCCAGTCTGCCCATACCTCGTCGTTGCTCTCCATTTCCTGAACGGAAAGGACTTCCGCGCCCTGGCATTGGCCCACAATTTCGCGCCAATAGTCCACGTCGTGCAGATAATCCAGCTGCTCCGGCGTCCAGGAGAGCAAAAGCTCCGGGGGAAGGGCGTCGTGGCAGTCCTTTTTCATGCCGGGAACCGCAATGTAGATATACCCGCCGCTTTTGACGAAGGGCAGGAGCTTTTCGTCCAGATACCGCCCGTCCCGCCCGAAGTAGTTGTAGGAATCCGTGCTGACAACGGCGTCAAAAAATTCCTTCTCAAAGGGCAGAGCCGTGGCGTCGGCTTTCACGGGGACGATCTGCTCCCGGTCCAGCCCCATGGCGTCAAAAAACTTCCGGTTCTCCTCAGGATCGCTCCACAGGTCTGCCGCGTACACGGTAAAGCCGTACTCTTTTGCAAGAAACACGCTGGTCAGGCCCTGCCCGCTTCCCAGATCGCAGACCACGGCGCCGTCGGGAATGCGGTGATTCAGCAGCAGCTCCTCTTCCAGCTTGACGGGATTGGGCCCCATGATCTTTGCCTGCAAAGCGGGCGTGTTGTATTTTTCGCTTTTACAATAATTCATTTTGCACGCTCCTTATCTATTACGGGAAGTCCGGTTTATTTTTGCGATATTCTTGAATTTCGCGTTCTTTTCGGCCAGATATCCCTCGGTGTCATCCATGTACCTGCTCTCCGTTTTCAGCTTTTGATAGGACAGCCAGCGCGCTTCGGAAAGCTCGCCCTGGGCCAGGGCAGCCCGGACGGCACAGCCGGGCTCGTTTGTGTGGCCGCAGTTGCGAAAACGGCACCTGGCCGCCAGGGCTTCTATGTCGGAAAAGCTTTTGCCCAGCCCCTCTTCGCTTTCCCACAGGCCCAGCTCCCGCATTCCCGGCGTGTCGATGACCATGCCGCCCTGTTTCAGCAAAAACAGTTCCCGCCGCGTCGTTGTATGCCGGCCCCGGCCGTCGCCGCGCAGGCCATTTGTATCCAGCCGGTCCTCTTCCAGCAGCCGGTTGATCAGCGTGGATTTGCCCACGCCGGAGGAGCCGATCAGGGCGACGGTTTTCCCTTCCACGATATAGGGCAGGAGCTTTTCATATCCGTCCGGATCCAGGGCCGAGCACAGAAGGATATCCACCCCGAAGGCGACGGACTGGACCTGCCGGATGAAATGCGCCGGGTCCGGACACAGGTCGGCTTTCGTCAGGACGATGACCGGGCTTGCCCCGCTGTCCCAGGCAAGGGCCAGGCAGCGCTCCAGCCTGCGGAGATTGAAATCCTGGTTGAGGGACGTACAGATAAACACGGTGTCAATGTTGGCGGCGACCACCTGCTCTGCACAGCCCGTCCCGGCGGCTTTGCGGATAAAAACGCTTTTTCTTGGCAAAACACCGTGTATGATGGCGCGGCCCTGCTGAGAATGAGGGTCGATCATCACAAAATCACCCACGGCGGGATAGTCCGAGGGGCTTGTTGCGTGGTAACGCAGTCTGCCGGACACCTCCGCCAGCTGCTCGCCCCCTTCACTGACAAGGCGGTAGAGACCCTTCTCCTGAGAGAGGATCCGGCCGATAACAAAGCCCTCATCACAGGCCTGCGCGGCTTCCGCATATTGCCCCAGCAAGCCGTAGGCGGACATATCTACTTTGGTCATGGCCCTTTCCTTTCCTCTGTCCCGACGGCGTTCATCTGAATAAACCGCGCAATGTGGCCCTCCAGCAGCGCGGTCAAGGCCGCCTTATCGTCCGCCTGGTCCCACATGCCAATGAGCAAATAGAGCGGGGCATAGTAAGCGAGGGCAAGCTGCTTCGGGTCGGCCTCCCGGAGTACGCCCTTTTTGCTCATTTCGCGGAAAATGTCTTCCATATAGGCCACCGGTCCGGCCACAAGGCAGCTGTTGTATAATTCCGCCATTTCCGCGCTGCGGTATTGCTCCAGCGTCAGCATCTTACGGAAATGGGAGGCGAAGTCATCCACTGTCCAGAAAACAAACTGGGCCAGGGTAAAGCGCCGGATATTCTCCAGAGAGACGTCTTCATAGGTCTCCGGCGACTGGTCAAACTGCTCCTCCGGCACCTCGTATTGCCGGGAGCGCTCTGCGTCCACCTGGAACATCCGGGCCACAATACTGTCAAAAATATCCCGCTTGTTTTTGTAGTGCTTATATAAAGCCCCTTTGGTTATGCCCAGCTCCCCTGCGATATCACTGACGGAAACCGCCTCATAGCCCTCTCGGGCAAATAAGCGGAGCGCGGCCATCAGGATCTTTTCCTTTGTGTCTGTCACGCTGACATCCCTCTCTTTTGGTAAACGATCGTTTACCAAAAGTATAGTAAACAATCGTTACCTTGTCAAGAGACAATTCAAGATACCTGCCCGGGCATACAGGCAAAAAAACACCCTGCCGTCAGGCAGGGTTCCCTCATCAAAGGGAGGCTTTGGTGCGGTGCGAAATCGCACACTATGCACGGAGTCGAATGGCGTACAAAAGTGTATCCTTAACCGTTCGGCAAATTGAAAGTTGTTTTCGGCTTGAGTACAGGAAATGATGAGGGTGGCGTCTACAGCCCAAGGCTCCCTCTGATGAGGGAGCTGTCAGCGAAGCTGACTGAGGGAGAGACGCTTAACGATCAGATCAATATATTCGCATACACCACGAAAATTACGGTCAATATCCAGATTGCAAATTCTTACTACCGTTAGATTCATGGACTCCAGGTCTTTTGTGCGCAGCGCATCTTTTTCGGCCTGCTCTGCTGTATAATGTCCGCCGCCGTCAAGTTCAATGACCAGCCTTGCTCTTGCGCAATAGAAATCCGCAATGTAATTACCAATTGCTTTTTGCCTTTGAAAGCGCACCGGGTAGGTTCTCAAAAAATCATACCACAGTTTCCGTTCCCATGGGGTCATATTCTTTCGGAGTGCCTTTGCAAGAGGGATATTCTCTTTATTATAGTCTTTCATTTTCTCTCCCTCCGTCAAAAATCAAAGATTTTTGACACCTCCCTCATCAGAGGGAGGCTTTGGTGCGGTGCGAAATCGCACACTACGCTCGGCATCGAACGGCGTACAAAAGTATACCCTTAACTGTTCGGCAAATCGGGATTTGAGGCATTCCAAAGCCTTCCCCTCAAGTAAACGATGATTAAATCGGCAAGAGCGGATCGCGAGAAAATTTGCGTTCTGATGATGGCACTTTTTTGCAGGAATACTTTGTGTATTGCAAGAAAAAGTGACGAAATCAGGGCACAAATTTTCCGGGAGTCGCCGCAGGCGATTTATTCAGCGTTTACTCAAGGGGAAACCATGAGCGCCCCTATGTCAGTGCGCCAAATTCCGGCATGCTGGTCTGTTTGGTCTCATACTATCACACAACAGAAAAGAATACAACAACAGTCACGGCAGGACAAACGGCCGTGACTGTTAACTGCTTTATAAAAACCCTGCCGAGAATGGCAGGGTGTTTTTCATAGGGAGCGTATTTTATCTCTTGTTCTTCATCATCAGCATGTCGCCGTAGACAGGCGTGGGGATGCCGAAGCCGCCGTGGACGGCGATGACCTGGCCGGTGGTGAACTCCGCGTCGGCAAGGTACAGAACTGCGTCCGCGATCTCCTGGGGCTCGCCCATTCTGCGGATGGGGGTGTGCTTGAGGAAGAACTCCTGGAACTCGGGGGACAGGTTGTTCTTCACGGCCTCCGTGGCGGTCATGCCGGGGCAGACAACGTTGCAGGTCACGTTGTACATGGCGGCGTGAACAGCGATCATCTTGCTCATGTGGATGATGCCGGCCTTGGAGGTGCCGTAGGCCAGTTGGCTGGTGTCGGGGGTCAGACCGGCGACGGAGCCGATGTTGATGATGGCGCCGGACTTCTGGGCGATCATGGCTTTCTCCAGAACTCTCTGGGAGGCCAGGAAAACGGTGGAGAAGTGGGCGTCCACATAGCGGGCAAAGGCCTCGTATTCGGTGTCGAAGATGGTCTTGTCCTGCAGGGGGCTGGTGCCGCCGAAGTTGTTGACCAGAATGTCGATGCGGCCTTCCTGCTCGGCAACCGTGTCGATCATGTTGATGATGCTCTCTTTGTCATAGGCCTCAAAGTAGACGGTCTTGACATCCAGACCTCTGGCGTTGAGGGCTGCGGTCTTCTCGTTGCCCACTTCCAGATTGCGGCAGGCCATGTATACTCTGGCGCCGGCCTGGGCCAGGGTCTCCACGCAGGCATAGCCGATACCTCTGGTGGATGCGGTGACAATGGCGACTTTTCCGTTAAGCTTACCCATATTTTTTCTTCCTTTCTCTAAAATAAAGTGTGTTTGCAGGTCTTTCACCTGTTGGTTGTGATAATCATAACAAACTAAAAACAGGGTTTCAACAAAAAATTGAAGTATCCGGGCCTGTGGTAAAGAGGTTGAGCGAAAGCGCGGGAACTTCCTTTAATCAAATTTTATTTTTTGACATTTTACGTCAAAATGACAGAAAGTAAAAAAGGGAGGCTTCCCGGTACGGGAGCCTCCCTTTTGGAAGATGAGTTTTGAAGTTCAGGCGTCGATGGTGGAGATGCCCAGTGTGGTCTCCTCCAGCACGTCCAGCAGAACGCGGACAGTGTCCAGTGCGGTAAAGACGCTGACGTTGTTTTCCACTGCGCACTGGCGGATGGCGTGGCCGTCGGACAGCAGGTCGTGGTCGCTGACGTCCCGGGTGTTGATCACATAGGTCACATAGCCCTGGCGGAGGCTGTCCAGAATTTCGGTATAGCCCTCGCTGATCTTCCGGCGCACTCTGGTGCGGATGCCGTGGGCTTTGAGAAATTCCGCCGTGCCTCTGGTAGCCTCAATGTTGAAGCCCATGTTGTAGAAGCGGCGAACCAGGGGCAGGGCCTCTTCCTTGTCGCAGTCGGCCACGGTGACAAAGACCGTGCCGTAATTCATCACGTTCATGCCCGAGGCCTGCAGGGCCTTGAACAGGGCTCTGGTCATGCTCTTGTCGTAGCCGATGGCCTCGCCGGTGGACTTCATCTCCGGGGACAGGTAGGCGTCCAGCCCGCTGAGCTTGGAGAAGGAGAAGGCGGGCACCTTTACATAGTGGCGCTGCTTTTCCTCGGGGTAGCGGATGTTCAGGCCCTGCTCCTTCAGGCTCTTGCCCAGAATGACCAGGGTGGCGATGTCCGCCAGGCTGTAGCCCGTGGCCTTGGACAGGAAGGGAACCGTGCGGGAGGAGCGGGGGTTGACCTCGATGATGAACACGTTCTCGTTTTTATCCACGATGAACTGGATGTTATAAAGGCCGATGATGCCGATGCCCAGACCCAGCTTCTCCGTGTAGTCCAGAATGGTCTCGCGCACCTTCTGGGAGATGCTGAAGGGCGGGTAGACGCTGATGGAGTCGCCGCTGTGGATGCCGGTGCGCTCCACCAGCTCCATGATGCCGGGGACAAAAACGTCCGTCCCGTCGCACACGGCGTCTACCTCAACCTCTTTGCCCTGGATATACTTGTCCACCAGGACGGGCTTGTCCTCGTCCACCTCAACGGCGGTTTTCAGGTAGTGGCGCAGCTGCTCCTCGTCGGCCACGATCTGCATGGCCCTGCCGCCCAGAACGAAGCTGGGGCGCACCAGCACCGGGTAGCCGATCTGCTCGGCGGCCTTTACGCCGTCCTCAATATTGGTGACAGCCCGTCCCTGGGGCTGAGGAATGTTCAGCTCCTCCAGGATCTTTTCAAAGCTGTCCCGGTTCTCCGCCCGCTCGATGGCCTGGCAGTCCGTGCCGATGATCTTTACGCCCCGCTCCATCAGCGGCTGGGCCAGGTTGATGGCGGTCTGCCCGCCCAGAGAGGCGATAACGCCCACGGGCTTTTCCATCAGGACGATGTTCATCACGTCCTCGGCGCAGAGAGGCTCGAAATACAGCTTGTCGGAGCAGGTGTAGTCGGTGGAGACGGTCTCCGGGTTGTTGTTGATGATGATGGCCTCATAGCCCGCCTTTTTGATGGTGCTGACGGCGTGAACGGTGGAATAGTCAAACTCCACGCCCTGGCCGATGCGGATGGGGCCGGAACCCAGGACAACCACCTTTTTCCGGTCGGACACGATGGATTCGTTCTCCTGCTCGTAGGTGGAGTAGAAATAGGGGATGTAGCTTTCGAACTCCGAGGCGCAGGTGTCGATCATCTTGTATACCGGCATGATGCCCTTGGCGATGCGCTTTTTATACACATTCAGCTCGCTGGTGTTCCAGAAGTCCGCAATGGCCCTGTCGCAAAAGCCCATGCGCTTTGCGTCGGCCAGCACGGCCATATCCCAGGGATGGCGGCGAAGCTCCTCCTCTTCCAGCACGATGTTGCGCAGCTTTTCGATGAACAGCAGGTCGATCTGGGTGGCGTCGGCGATCAGGCCCATGTCCATGCCGTTTCTCAACAGCTGGGCGATGGCGTAGATCCTATCGTCGGTGCCCTGAGACACATAGCGCAGCAGCTCATCGGACTTCATGCTGTCAAATTTCTTCATGTGCAGGTGGTATACGCCGATCTCCAGAGAGCGGATGGCCTTCAGCAGGCTCTCCTCAATGGTGCGGCCCACGCTCATCACCTCGCCGGTGGCCTTCATCTGGGTGCTGAGCCGGTTGTCGGCGGAGGCGAACTTGTCAAAGGGGAAGCGGGGCATTTTGGTGACTACATAGTCCAGGGTGGGCTCAAAGGCGGCGGGGGTGTTGGCGATGGGGATCTCGTCCAGGGTCATGCCCACGCTGATCTTGGCGGACACTCTGGCGATGGGGTAGCCGCTGGCCTTGGAGGCCAGGGCGGAGGAGCGGGAGACGCGGGGGTTGACCTCGATCAGATAGTACTGGAAGGAGTGGGGGTCCAGGGCAAACTGGACGTTGCAGCCGCCCTCGATCTTCAGCGCCCGGATGATCCGCAGGGCGCTGTCCCGCAGCATGTGGTATTCCTTGTTGGTCAGGGTCTGGGAGGGGCAGACCACGATGGAGTCGCCGGTGTGGATGCCCACCGGGTCGATATTCTCCATGTTGCAGATGGTGATGGCGGTGTCGTTTGCGTCCCGCATCACCTCGTATTCGATCTCCTTGTAGCCCTTGATGCTTTTTTCAATCAGCACCTGATGGACGGGGGACAGGGCCAGGGCGTTTTTCATCAGCTCCCGGAATTCCTGCTCATCGTTGGCAAAGCCGCCGCCGGTGCCGCCCAGGGTGAAGGCAGGGCGCAGCACCACCGGGTAGCCGATGTGCTCCGCAGCCAGCAGGCCCTCTTCCATGCTCTCGGCGATCTCAGAGGGGAGCACCGGCTCGCCCAGACGCTGGCACAGCTCCTTGAACTGCTCCCGGTCCTCGGCCTGCTCAATGCTCTTGCTGCTGGTGCCCAGCAGCTCCACCTGGCATTCCTTCAAAACACCCTTCTTCTCCAGCTGTACGGCCAGGTTCAGGCCGGTCTGTCCGCCGATGCCGGGGACAATGGCGTCGGGGCGCTCGTAGCGCAGGATCTTTGCCACATATTCAAGGGTCAGCGGCTCCATGTACACCTTGTCGGCGATGGAGGTGTCGGTCATGATGGTGGCGGGGTTGGAGTTGCAGAGCACTACCTCGTAGCCCTCTTCTTTCAGGGCCAGGCAGGCCTGGGTCCCCGCGTAGTCAAATTCTGCGGCCTGGCCGATGACGATAGGGCCGGAGCCGATCACAAGGATCTTGTGGATATCCGTTCTCTTAGGCATGTTCCTTGGCCTCCTTCATCATGGCAATAAACTGGTCAAACAGATAGGCGCTGTCCTGGGGGCCGGGGGCGCTCTCCGGGTGGTACTGGACGCTGAACACCCTGTCCTTCTCGCACTTTACGCCCTCCACCGTATTGTCCAGCAGATTGATGTGGGTCACGGCAAGGCCGGTGCCCTCAAGGCTCTTCTCGCTGACGGCATAGGAGTGGTTCTGGGAAGTGATCTCGATTTTTCCCGTGTCCAGATTCCGCACAGGGTGGTTGCCGCCGCGGTGGCCGAATTTCAGTTTATAGGTCTCCGCGCCGTAGGCCAGGCTGATCATCTGGTGCCCGAGACAGATGCCGAAGATGGGCAGACGGCCTCTGAGCTCTTTGACCAGCCCGATCACCGGCTGCACATCCTGGGGGTCGCCGGGGCCGTTGGAGAGGAAGAGCCCGTCGGGCTTCATCTTCATTACCTCCTCGGCGGAGGTGTTCCAGGGCACCACGGTCACATTGCAGCCTCTGGCGTTTAAGGAGCGGATAATATTCAGCTTGATGCCGCAGTCCACCGCCACCACGTTGAAGTTGGGGTTGGGCGTGCGGGAGTACCAGCGCTTCTTGCAGCTGACCTTTGCCACGCCGTCCCTTCTCAGGGCGGTGGCGGCCAGGATGCTCATGGCCTCCTCGAGAGGGGTGTCCGCCGCGGTGATGATGGCCTTGCGGCTGCCGATGTCGCGGATGGAGCGGGCCAGCTTTCTGGTGTCCACCCCGTAAATGCCCGGGATGCGGCACTCCTCCATGATCTCGGACAGGGTCTTGGTGTAGCGGAAGTTGGAGGGAGAGTCGTTGTATTCCCGCACCACAAGCCCGCCGATGGTGGGGATCCTGGTCTCAAAGTCCTCGTCGGCCATGCCGTAGTTGCCGATCAGCGGATAGGTCATCACCACGGTCTGGTAGGTGTATGAGGGGTCGGAGACGATCTCCTGGTAGCCCACCATGGAGGTGTTGAACACGATCTCCGTCACCGCGTCCCCCTTGTCGCCGAAGCTGTAGCCGTAATATTCGGCGCCGTCCTCCAGCACCAGCTTCCTGTCAAATTCCTTCAGCATTGCTTATCCCTCCTGATATAATAAAATCCCGGCCGGCAAAGCGTTTAAAACGCTCTGCAAAGTCGGGAAGAGAAAAAACGATGATCGGCGCAGCCTGCGAAAAATACGCCTGCTGCGCGGGAAAAAAGGCCGGTTTGTACTCTCCTTGCTGTGCTCATAACCGTCACCATCCATCCGGGCAAAACAAAAGCCCCGCCGGAAACCGGCAGAGCGCAGCAAATGCCGGCGCGGACTGCCGCGCCGAGACGCTTATAGCTCGATCTTGCCGATATCCCGTATCGTCTTAAAAATCAATTTTTCATAGTTTAACACATCGGTTTTCGCTTGTCAACCGTCAAGTCAGCGGCGCCATAAAGCGCCGGGCAGCGGAAACCGCCGGATCATTTTCCGGCGGTCTGGCGCAGCTTTTCCAGATATTTATAGGGCACGTCCAGCCCGCCGGTGCCGGTACCGATGGAGATGTGCTTTTTGTTGTCCCCGTGAAAGTCGCTGCCGCCGGTTTTGATCAGCCCGTATTCCTCAGCCAGACGGCCCAGATATTTGCTCTGCTCCACGCTGTAGCCGGAGTAGCGGCACTCCATGCCTTGAAGCCCGCTTTCCATGCAGTGCTCGATCAGTTCCCGCAGGCCCGCGTCGTCCAGCTGATACTGGAAGGGGTGGGCTAAAACAGGCACGCCGCCGGCCTCCCGGATGATCTCAATGGAGCGCTCGATGCTGAGAAAGTTTCTGGGCAGGTAGTATTTCTGCCCCTTTTCCACATAGCGGTCAAAGGCGTCCCGGATGTCTTTGGCCAGGCCCAGCTCCACCAGCACCTCGGCAAAATGGGGCCGTCCGATCACCGCGCCGAAGCGCCGGTGCATCTCCTCATAGCTGACGGGCAGACCGTCCGCCGCCATCAGCTCCGCCATTTTCCGGTTGCGCTCGTCCCGGTCGCGCACCACCCATTCCAGCACCGGGGCCAGCTTGTCCGAATCCGGGTCGATATAATAGCCCAGAATATGCACGGCCCGGCCGTATTTGGTGCTGATCTCGATGCCGGGAACCACCTCCACGCCCAGCGCCTTCCCGGCTTCGGCGGCCTCCGCGTAGCCGGAGATGGTGTCATGGTCGGTGATGGCGATGGCCGAAAGACCGGCTTCCTTGGCCAGCCGGACCGCCTCCGCGGGGCTGGCCGTGCTGTCGGAAGCGGTGGTGTGTACATGCAGGTCGATTCTTTTCATGCCCTCAGCCTCCGCATAAAGTCATTTGCTTCGGCATAGATGCACTCCGGCTCCTCGCCGATGAAAAACTGGCCGTTTTCATACAAAACCTTTCCATTTACCATGGTCAGGCGCACATTTTCCTTGGAGCCGGCGTAGACCAGATTCTTGCCGATGTTGTTCAGCGGCTGCATATTGGGCCGGCGCAGGTCGATCACCGCCAGGTCCGCCTTTTTGCCGGGGGCGATATCGTCGCAGCAGGCAAGGCCCATGGCCCGGGCGCCGCCCACGCAGGCCATCTCCAGCACCGTGTCGGCAGGACAGGCGGAGGCGTCGTTTCCCGCGTACTTCTGCAGGGCCGTGACCAGATACATCTCCCGGAACATGTCCAGGGCGTTGTTGCTGCCGGCCCCGTCGGTGCCGATGGCCAGCTGCACCCCGGCGCGCTGCATACGGGAGATGGGGGCGATACCGCTGGCAAGCTTCAGGTTGGAGGCGGGGTTGGTGATGGCCCAAAGGCCCTTCCGGGCAAAGAGGGCCAGGTCCTCATCGCTCATCCAGGTGCAGTGAAAGCCGCCGCCGCCATAGCGGAAAAGGCCCACCTTGTCCAGAAGCTGGGGCGGGGTCAGCCCGTAGCGCTCTATGCAGCCGTCCACCTCGTTTTTGGTCTCGGCACAGTGCATGTAGCAGGGGGCCTGATACTTCTCCGCCAGGGAGGCCATGTATTCCATGCGCTCCATACTGGTGGTGTATTCCGCGTGGATGCCCAGCGCATAGGAGACCAGCTCGTGGAGCTTGTTGAATTTCAGATACTCCCGCTCGATGTTTTCTGCGTCCGCGTCAAAGTTGTTCAGCCCGGAGCAGATCACCGTGCGAAAGCCCGAGTCAATGCAGGCCTGGGCGTAATAATCGTTTTTGACATACATGTCAAAGGCGGAAGTGATGCCGCCGGACAGGTACTCCAGAATGCCCAGCTTGGTAAAGCAGTACACCGCCTCGCCGGTGAGCTTGGCCTCGTTGGGCCAGACCTGCTCGCTGAGCCATTTGTCCAGGGGCATGTCGTCCGCCAGAGAGCGGAGAAAGGTCATGGCGGTGTGGGTGTGGGCGTTTTTAAAGCCGGGGATCAGCAAATCCCCCTTCAGGTCGATCTGCCGCTGAAATTCCGGCAGCGCCTCCGGCGCGGGGCCCACATGGACGATGCTGCCGCCGTCCGTCCATACCTCGTCCTCGGTTATTCTCATCCCGCCGCCGAAGCGGAGGGTTTTTCCGTTATAAAAGCGTATCATTTGTGTTTCCCCTTTAGTAAACGCTGATTAAATCGGCAAGAGCGGATCGCAAGAAAATTTGCGTTCTGATGATGGCACTTTTTTGCAGGAATACTTTGTGTATTTCAAGAAAAAGTGACGAAATCAGGGCGTAAATTTTCCGCGAGTCGCCGAAGGCGATTTATTCAGCGTTTATTTTATAGTTTGGCGCACATCTCGTCGTGGGCGAAAAGCTCCGCCTTGTCGTCCAGGGGCGCAAGCTCCGCCCGGCCGTACTTGCGCGCAAGGGCGGTTTTCAGCAGAAAGTCGCAAAATTCCGGGTTCTTGGGCAGCAGGGGGCCGTGGCTGTAGGTGCCGAACACGTTTTTATAGTGTACGCCCTCGGTCTTATCCTCGCCGTTGTTGCCGAAACCGGCCAGCACGGTGCCCAGGGGCTTTACGCCGCTGCCCAGCCGGGTCTTGCCGCTGTGGTTTTCAAAGCCCACCACCACGCTGCCGCCGGCGTCCGGGCCGCACTGGAACTTATAATTGCCGATCATGCGGGTCTTTGAGCCGATGGTGCACAGGTCCAGCGCGCCGATGAAGTCACAGCGCTTGCCGTCATAGGTCTCATAGTAGCTGCCCAGCATCTGAAAGCCGCCGCAGATGGTGAGAAAAGTGACCCCGTCCTCAATGGCGGAGATGATCTCCCGGTCCTTGCCCCGGTGCAGATCCTCCAGCAGCACCTGCTGCTCAAAGTCCTGTCCGCCGCCGATAAACACCAGGTCAAAGCCGGAAAGGCTCTTCCCGGCGCCGATGGGGAGCTTGGTGACGCTGGTCTCAATTCCGCGCCACTGCAGGCGCCGGGTCATACACATCACATTGCCCCTGTCGCCGTAAAGGTTCAGCACGTCGGGGTACATGTGGCAGATCTTCAGTTCCATTTCCGCTCCTCCTTATTCCCAGAAATCCGCGCCGCCGCAGTGCTTGATCACAACCTGCCGCAGCTCCAGCATGGCGGTGTAGGTGGGCATGATGAATACGGGCAGTTCCTGCTGCTCAATCCATCTGACCAGCTCCTCATAATTTCGCTGCATGCTGATGTGTTCGTCGGGGATCCCGGCGTACTTGATGCGCACCCGCATGTCGCCGGCCCGGTCGCCGGAGACGATCACCCGGTCCAGATAGCCGCCCAGGGAGGTCAGCCCCTCAAAATCCGCGTCCCAGATCCAGGACACGTCGGTGCCGTCTGCGCCCCGGTCGTTGAGGCAGACGACCAGAATGAATTTCTCCTTGATGTTTTCCAGAAATTCGATCACCTGGTTGCAGCCGGCGGGATTTTTCACCAGCATCATTCTGGCGCCGGCCTTGCCCAGCCTGAACTGCTCCATGCGCCCAAAGCCGCACTGGAAATCCGCCAGGGCCTTCACCGCCGTGTCCGCGTCAAGGCCCATTTCCACCGCCGCGGTGACGGCGCCCACAGCGTTATAGATGTTGTACATGGCGGGCAGATTCACGTTGACAATGCGCTTTGTGCCCTGAATGTCCATGACAACCGTGCTGCCGTCGGCCCGCTGTTCGGTGATGTCGGTGACGGCAAAGTCCGCCTTGTGGCGGCGGTAGCCGCACTTGGGGCAGCGGAAACCGCCCAGGTGGCCGTAGCTGATATAGTCGTATTCATATTCGGTCTTGCAGCGGATGCAGTGGGTGGCGTCGGAGATCTCGGGCTTGGGCCGGGAGGGGGCCGCGCCCTGGTCGATACCGAAGTAGACCACTCGGTTGGGCAGGTCGTCCGCCAGAGAGGCGGTCAGGGAGCAGTCCGCGTTCAGGCACAGCACCGCCTCCGGCGCGCCCTGCATGGCCACCCGGATGTTTTCCAGGGTGTGGGTCACCTCACCGTAGCGGTCCAGCTGGTCGCGGAAAAGGTTGGTGACCACCACCACCCGGGGCTTAAGCTGGGAAAAGACCTTTCGGGCGGCGGCCTCGTCGCACTCGATCACGGCGTACTCTTTCAGGGGCTTGCCGGTAAGGGTGGCGTTCATCACAAATTCCGTGGTGATGCCGCTGATCAGGTTTGCGCCGGAGCGGTTGGCAAAGTAGTTCAGGCCCGATTCCGAAAAGGCCTGCTCGATCATGCGGGCGCTGGTGGTTTTGCCGTTGGTGCCGGTGATGGCGACGCTTTTTACGTCCTTGGCCAGCAGCGCCAGCAGATTGGGACAGAGCTTCAGTGCCCAGCGGCCGGGCATGGCGGTGCCGCCCCGGTGCAGCAGGCGGGACACAAGGCGCAGGGCCTTGCAGAGAAGAATGGCGAGTATGGCTCTCAGATTCATGGCAGTATACTCCGGAAAAAATAGGATTTATAATATTATAGCATGACATTATACCACGCAGAATCACCGGTGGCAAGAAACATGCTTTTCTTCGATAAAGAAACTTTTTGCCTTTGCTGGCGCATATAAACAAAACGGAGCAGCCAGGCTGCTCCGTTTTGTTTATATGGTTGAGGACAAAATGAAAAAGATGAAAAACTGTTACTTGCGAGTATTATAATACCCGGCAGTTGTTTCATAAAAAACACCCATTGTGTTACAGAAATGTAAAATACAAAATTTATTTTTTAAGTATGTTAGTCAAAGGACAGATTCCACACACAACCGGCCGGTATGGCGCCGGGGAGGGCGGCGATGTAGGGCTCGCCTTCCGGGGCCGGACTGTACAAAATGAAGTCCTTTGCGCCCATTTCCGCGCCCACGGAGGCCGCGGCGGAACTTTTTTCGCGCTCGTCCATCAGCAGAAGCTCCCGGATCAGGGCGGTCTCCCCGTCCAGATAGGCGGCGCAGATGCCGCTGCCCACGGCGTAAAAGCCGCCGCCGTAGGCTTTGCAGAGCCGGTGCTGAAATTCGAGGGCGGGATAGGACAGATGCAGGTGAGTCTGCCCCCGCAGAATATTCTCCCGCCAGAGCATATATTCCGTGACGCTGAGGGGCATCACCGGCTCCCGCGCCGCGCTGTCTGCCCGGAGCGTGCTGCGAAACAAAGCGGGCTCCACGCCCAGCAGCTCCCTGTACCAGCCGTACAGGCTTTCGCTTGCAGGCAGGGTACATACAAAGGCCGCGCCCCGGCGAAGGCCCTCGTCCCGGGCGGCCCGGGTCAGGGCAGAGCCGATCCCAAAGCCCCGGCAGCGCTCCTCCACCGCCACGGCGTAAATATATCCGCCGGGAACAGGCTTGTTTTCCTTGCCAAGAAGCTCCATGCCCATGATCACATAGGCGGCGCCCACGATTTCCCCGTTTCGCACCGCCGCAAGGCCGGTGCCCATGTCAGGCAGCAGGCGGAAAAAATCCGCGATCAGCGCCGGGCTGTCCTCAAAGGTCTTTTCCCACAGGCGGCTCAGGGCGGGGATATCCTCCGCCCGGTATTCCCGGATGTCAAAGTCACTCATCTTTCCACCTCGCGGTGTATTTTCTTAACAGATATTCCGGCTTATAGGACAGCTTGGAGCGGCGCAGGGACTCAAAGCCCATGTCGTCCTCCCGGTTCATATACACAAGGTCGGGGTATTTTGCCATCAGCATCCGGGTCAGCTCCCGGCAGACCATGGGATAGGCCCCGTTGATGTCCGCCTCCGCCTTTTCAAAATGGACGTTGAAGGTGTCCCGGCAGGCAAGCTCGCCCACGGTAAAGCCCACGATCCGGCCGGAGATGCGGAGGACGCCCCCTTCAAGCCCAAGCTGCTCAAAGGCGGCAAAGGCGCGGATGATGGCGTCGTGCTCATAGGCGATGCTCTCGTCCAGGCGCCCCGCGTTTTCCTCGGACCACAGGTCCAGCATGTCCAGACAGCCGGGGATCAACTCCCGGGTCAGGGGCACAAAATCCCAGTCGTTCTCTGCCTCAAAGCGGTTGCAGTGGTTTTTCTTGCCGTGGAGGGCCTTGCCGGAATAGGTGGAGAGCTTGTCTGCCCGGTAGATATAGTCCGCGCAGTCCACATCCTCCGTATATTCAAAGCAGCCCGGGTATTCCTCCTCAAGCTGCTGAATGTGCTTCTCTGTCAGCCCCCGCAGACAGAACGGGTAGCCTTTGAAAGCGGCAAACTCCCGCAGGGCCTGGATGGCCGGGCGCAGGGGGCCGGTGCCGATGGGAAAAACGAAGGTGGGCTTGCCCTCGTAGCGCAGTTTGGTGAGCATCCGTCCGCCCAGAGGGCAGATGAGCTGGCGGTAATGCTTGTCCCAGATATAGATGTTGCCGAAATTGTAGTCCGCGCTGGGGCTGTTTTCGGCCATGACGATCTCGTCCACCCAGGCCTTGTCCCGGAGGGTGACGGTTTTGAATTGTACCATATAATAATTGCCTTTTCAGTAAGTATTCCGGCAGATCTGCCGTATTTTGCTCCGCAGCTCCCGCAGGTCCTCAAAGGCCTCGGGGCGCTTTGCCGGGTCCCGCAGCAGGGCGGAGGGGTGGTAGGTGGCCATGTACATGCGACCGTCCCGCTCAAACCACTGTCCGTGCTCTCTGGTTATGCGAAATTCCGGGTCGATGATCCCCATGGCGGCGATGCGGCCCAGGCAGACGATGATCTTCGGGTCCACCAGAGCGATCTGCCGGCGGAGCCAGCCAAAGCAGGCGTCCTGCTCTCTGTCCTGCGGGTCCCGGTTCCGGGGCGGACGGCATTTGACCATGTTGGCAATATACACTTTATTCCGGTCCAGGTCAATGATCTCCAGCATGGTGTCCAGGAGCTTTCCGGCAGGGCCCACAAAGGGCTCGCCCTTCAGGTCCTCCTGTTCGCCGGGGCCTTCGCCGATGAACATGACCTCGGCATCCTCCCGGCCCACGCCGAAAACCAGATTGTGCCGGGTTTCGCAGAGGGCGCAGGCCCGGCAGCCGGCACATTCGGCCTTTAATTTATCCCAGCTATCCATGGTTCAGCTCTCCTCAGAATATTTGGCCAGGGACAAAAGCAGCTCCCGCTTGTTGTTCTCCGGGTACTCCATCACATAGTCCAGCAGGAATTTGAGCATTTCCCCCAGCTGCCGCCCGTGGATACCCAGAGCCAGCAGATCGTCCCCGGTGACGGCCAGGTGCTTCATGGAAAAGCACTCGCCGCTTTTCAGCACCGCTTTCAGCGCCTTCTGACATTCGCCCCCATAGAGCGCGTCGCTGCACTGGGCGGCGCAGGTCACGGTGTCCACGCCATTGCGGGAGAGGAGCCGCTTCCATTCCACGCTGCTGTCCGGCGGGGCCTGTTCCAGAAGGACGGCGCAGTCCGCGCAGCAGCGGATGGTGCGGCTGTCCAGCCTGAGGGACAGGAGAAAGTCTGTGGTGCTGCTGATGCAGCCGTTTTGCTGAAGGATGCGGCAGAACACGGCCCAGCGGGGCAGCGCCTTCCGGGGAAGAGCGGATATGCGCCGGAGAAGAACATCATCGGGAAGACGGCAGAGCAGATACCGGTCCAAAAGCCCGGCAGAGATCAGATCGAAAACCAGCTCGGGCCGTTTGGTCAGCAGGATCTTCTCTATCTCGTCCCGGACTCTCTCCGCGGCCAGAGCGGCGGCCAGCGGCGCTTTTTTGATAATGGCGGCCCGGGTTTCCGCTTCGATGGCAAAACCCAGCCGGGCGGAAAAACGGATGGCCCGGAACATGCGCAGGGCATCCTCCTCAAAGCGCTTTTCCGAATCGCCCACGCAGCGGATCAGCTGGTTTTTAATGTCGTCCATGCCGCCGAAGGGGTCGGACACAAGGCCGTCGGTGTGGACGGCAATGGCGTTCATGGTGAAATCCCGGCGGCTCAGGTCAGCGGTGAGATCGCCCACAAAGCTCACCGAGTCCGGGTGGCGGTGGTCCGTATAGCTGCTTTCACTGCGGAAGGTGGTCACCTCTACGCTTTTTGATTTTTCGATCACCGTTACGGTGCCGTGCTTCAGCCCGGTGGGGCGGGAATTAGGGAAGATCTCCATCACCTGCTCCGGCAGGGCGCTGGTGCAGATGTCCCAGTCCTGGGGCTGCACGCCCAGGATCATGTCCCGCACGCAGCCGCCCACAAGGCAGACCGCGTGCCCTCTGGCCTGAAGCGTGATCATAATATGCTTGACATGTTTTGGCGGTGTGATCCTAGCCATGCTTAACCACTCCCGGAAATTTATGGTCAATAAAAATCTGTTGCAATGAAACTGACAGGGTATTATAATACCAATGGTATTTTAGCATTTTGAAGGCGCTACATCAATACTCATTTTGGAGCTTGTTTTATGATAAATTTTGATAATTTTCTCTCCCCCGGAAGAAAGGGCCATCTGGTAGGTATAGGCGGCGTGTCCATGTCCTCCCTGGCGGAGGTGCTCTGCGGCATGGGCCTGAACATCACCGGCTCGGACATGAATGAGACGGCCAATGTCCGCAACCTGCGGGAGCACGGGATAACGGTCATCTCCGGCCACTACGCGGAGAATATCACGGACGATGTGGAGTTCGTGGTCCGCACCGCCGCCGTCCATGACGACAACCCGGAGATCGTCGCTGCCCGGGAGAAGGGGATTCCTGTATTTGAGCGGACCCAGGCCTGGGGCGCGATCTCCAAGGACTACGCCAACGCCCTGTGCATCTCCGGCACCCACGGCAAGACCACTACTACCTCCATGTGTACCCATATTCTGATGGCGGCGGACAAGGACCCCACCGTGATGATCGGCGGCACCCTGCCTCTCCTCAACGCCGGGCACCGGGTGGGCCGGGGCAACACCATCATTATGGAGGCCTGCGAGTATTATAACTCCTTCCTGTCCTTCCACCCAACGGTGGCGGTGGTGCTCAATATCGAGGCGGACCATCTGGACTTTTTCAAGGACCTGGAGGATGTGAAGCACTCCTTCCATGAGTTTGTCTGCCGCACCCCGGAGGACGGCTATATTGTGGCAAACGCGGACGACAAAAACACCATGGACGCGGTCAGCGGCACCGGCAGGAAGATCATTACCTTCGGCCTGAACAGCAATGCGGATGTATATGCGGAGAATATCACCTATCTGGGGGCAAATTCCCACTTCAACGTGATGTATAAGGGGAAAAAGTTCACGGATGTGACCCTCCATGTCCCCGGCGTCCACAACGTGAAAAACGCCCTGGCGGCCACGGCTGCGGCCATCTGCCTGGGCGTACGGCCCAACGCGGTGAAATACGGTCTGGCGGGCTTCAACGGCGCCGGCCGCCGCTTTGAATTCAAGGGAAAATACAACGGGGCCGACGTGTACGACGACTATGCCCACCACCCCGGCGAGCTGAAGGCTCTGCTGGACACGGTGGAAAAGCTGAACTACAAGCGCAGCATCCTGGTGTTCCAGCCCCATACCTACAGCCGCACCGCCGCTCTGTTTGACGACTTCGTGGAGCAGCTCAAGCGGCCCAATGTGCTGCTGCTGGCGGAGATCTTCGCCGCCCGGGAGCAGAATACCATCGGCATCTCCTCCGCGGCTCTGGCGGAAAAGGTGGACGGGGCGCTGTTCTTCCCCACTTTCTCCGAGCTGGAGACGGCCCTTCGCCGCATTGCCCAGCCGGGAGACATCATCCTGACGGTGGGCGCGGGCGACGTGTACAAAATCGGCGAGAACATCACAAAATAAGACGGGAAAAATTTCTGGAAAAAAGGCGAGTATTCATAAGACAGTCAACAGCCTCCCTCTGACGAGGGAGGTGGCAAAAATCTTTGATTTTTGACGGAGGGAGAGAAAAGACAGGCTCGCGGTTTATGCGGAGATGTTGATCCGACTGCCAGATGTCTCTCCCTCAGTCAGCTTCGCTGACGGCTCCCTCATCAGAGGGAGCCAACCCTCCATACAACGTAAAAATCAGACCTATGAACAAATCACAGGTCTGATTAACTGTTTTAGGAACGTTGCCCAAAGGTCCGGGCGTTTTTTCTGTTCAGCGCACGTCCTCGTTGACTCTTGTGGGGGGAGCCTCAAGGATCTCCGGGTGCTGGAACATCAGACGGTAGGCCTGAAGGAACTGGGCGTAATAGTGGCCGTCCACTGTGCGCTCGTCCATGACCATCTTGCAGTCCACATATTTGTGATCCACCATGTTGCCGTGCCGGTCCAGCTCATAGGCATGGCGCTTGGCGCCGAAAGCGATAAAGACGGGCAGGGTGCCGAAATTGTAGATATGGTGGTAGATGGGCCCGATGCGGAGAGAACCCAGATCCGTGATGATCATGGAGCCGTGGAAGGGGCTTGCGTCGGTGAGGGCTTCAGGCAGCCAGCCGAAATAGTCCATAATGCGGAGGATCAGGATGGCAAAGCGGAGCAGGAAGCGGGGCAGCCTGGCCAGCGCCTCCGCCACATCCTCGGTATTGTTGTTGCCGTCATTGGCCTTGATCTCGTCGATCTTCTCGTTCATTTTCCGATAGACGTCAAAAATAGTGTCCGTCGGCTCGAACTGGACCTTGATGGTGGTCTCCGGCGCGCCGAGAGCGATGGTGCGCTTTACGGTCATGACAACTTCAATGTTGTTTCTGGCATAGATCCGGCGGCCCACCACAAAGCGGTTGATCCCCGGCAGCATAGCAACGCCCCTTATGTAAGCGGCAATGAGAAAATGGAGAATACCGATACCCTTGTAGCCTTCCACACGGAGCTTGCGCAGGCGGCGGTCCACGTTGGTGACCTCAAAGCTCTCCTCGTACTGGTTGCAGGCGTCGTTGCGCACCGGCATGATATACGGCATGAAGCGGTTGAAAGCGGGAAGGGAGCGGAGGAGCCTTCCTTCTTTTCTGTCGCCGAACTGGCGTCTATATCTGGCCATATTATCCCTCCTGATATGGTGTTAAGATTTGGTTCCAATTTTTTAAGCATTGTCATTATACAGGCAAACGGGATAGATTACAAGTGGTATTTGCAGGTTTTTGTTTGTTTTTTGTTTAAGATTGCTTTTCCCGGCGGCCGGTTGGACACTCTGGCTTGAAAAGGGAACAGAAATATGGTATGCTGAATGAATAAAGGAGGCGGTCTTGATGCAGCTGCAGGAATCGGGAGAGATGTATCTGGAAACCATACTGATCCTGTCTTTGAAGGGAAAACCGGTGCGTTCCATTGACGTGGTGGAGTATATGGGTTATTCCAAGCCCAGCGTAAGCCGGGCCGTGGGACTGCTGAAAAGCGGCGGTTACCTGGAGATGGACAAAAACGGATATCTGACGCTGACGGATGAGGGACGCCGGGTGGCAGAGCGCACCTATGAGCGCCACCAGCTGCTGACGGAGTTTTTTGTCCACATCGGCGTGGACCCGGAGGTGGCGGCGGAGGACGCCTGCAAAATCGAGCATGTCATCAGCGACGAGACCTTTCAGGCCATCAAAAAACACGCCGGGAAGGAATGACAGGATAAACCTGATCCGCAAAAAAACAAAAGGTGTTGGAGAGAGATCTTCAACACCTTTTTGGCGTTTTTACAGATTCATGGCCAGCATCGTACCCAATCAGGCCGCAAAGCCCAGCGCGCGGATCATTTTCATCAAAGATCATCTTTCCATGACTTGCAGAGCGCCCCCGCTTACCACTTGTTTTCTACTTTTTCGGCAAAGCCGGGGAAGTCCTTTACCTCGATCACCCGGCCGTCGTCCAGAACGGCCTTTCCGGTGAAGCGGCCGAATACCTGGTGCTGGTCGGACTTGATGAGCTTAACGTCGGTGCAGGAGGCCCGGTCCAGCACGGGGATGAAATCCATCTCAAAGCGCCCGTCGTCGGAGGTGAAGGTCCAGGGAGACAGAAAATCCTTCTCGTCCCCGGGGATGTTGAACTTCACCTGACTGAGCTTATGGGCCTTGCCGTCATAAAAGAGCATGTTCTCGGTGGCGGCGGAGGTGTCGCCGAAGCCGTAGCCGATGTTCCAGCCAAAGGGCACGCCGTTTACATGGTAGGAGGCGGAGCCCCAGTACCAGGTGTTGTGATAGGTCCATACGCCCCGGCCCCAGTCCAGAACGGCGAAGCTCTCCGCCGGGTCGAACATATAAGTGCGGCTGTCGTAATAGACCTCACCCTTGGCGCGCATGCAGTTGATCTTCTGGTTAAAGTAGAAATGGCCCGCCCGGTCGAAGGGCGTGCAGATGACCATGCTCTCCTCCGGCTCCTCCGTCAGCTCGATGCTGGCATAGAGGGGGCCGGCGGGACCGAAATCGCTCATTCTGGCGGAGAGGATGCGTTTTCCGCTGCCGTCGTTTTTGAAGCTGATGCTGTGGTGGGCGCCGGAATGCTTCACATTGCCCACGGCAGAGGTCTCCGGCATGTGAAGCCTGCCCAGGGGCATAAAGCTCATGGGGCTTTTGGTGATCTCCCAGCCCTCTTCAAAGTTCAGAAGAGAGATGGAGTCCAGTCCCATATAGCCGTTGTCGTCCACGGTGAGGGCCAGCGCGAAGCGGCCGTTATTGATCAGATAGTAATCCCATTCCTTGATGCGGGTTTTATTGACCTTGATGCGGTCCCGCTGATAAACAGGCAGAAGCTTTTTGGCGTAGCCCGCCTCGTTCAGGTTGCCCTGTTCGTCCAGCAGGGGGATAGACTGGGTGATCTCATGCTGCAAGGCTCATACTCCTTTCCTGATAAGCCGGATGTCCCGCCCCACAAAGGGCAGGCGCAGAAACTCCCCCTTGATGCGGGAGTAGATCTGCGGGGTGTACTTCTTCTGAAGCTCCTCGTCGGAGCAGTTGGTGCTGATAATTATTTTTTTCCCGTTTACCAGCCGGGTATTCAAAAGAGTATACAGAGCGCTTGTGGAGATAGAGCTGATCATCTCAGTGCCCAGATCGTCCAGGATCATCAGATCGCAGTCCAGCATACGCCGTACCCTGGCGTTGGCGGCTTCGCTTGTCTCCGCGTCCCGGGAGAATTTCTGGACCTCAAAGGCCTCCAGCGCGGCGGCGGCGGAGTCATAGCAGACGGAAAAGCCCTTGTTCGCCACCACCCGGGCGATGCAGGCGGAGAGATAGGTCTTGCCCAGACCGGTGCCGCCCTGAAACAGCAGATTGGCGGACACGGCGGGGAAATTGTCCGCGAATTTGCGGCAGGCCCCCAGCACCATGGTCATGGTCTCCCGGGGGGAGACGCCGCCGACAGGCGCTGCGTCGTAATAGTTCAGATCAAAGCGCTCGAAGCTCTCGTCCCCGTGCTGCAGCAGGGTGCCCAGCTCCTTTGTCAGCTCCTTGTTATACAGCTTTTCCAGGCAGGAACAGACCCCGCCCTCATATACGCCGCTGTCCCGGCACTTGGGGCAGGAATAAATGTCGTCCAGGTATTCCACGGGCCAGCCGTTTTCCACCAGCAGCTCCGCCCGGCGCATCTGGATGTCCAGATTGTCCTTTTCCAAAGCGGCCAGCCGCTCCTTCAGGTCCACAGGGTGGGAGATGGTCAGGCGCACAAGCTCCGTCATCTGGCGGCGCATGGTCTCGTCCATGCGCTGGATCTCCGGCACCCGGGCGTAGACCAGGCTGAGACGGCGCTGATGCTCCGCCTGATTGTCGCTGCGGATAAGATCAAGTTGTGTTCTGGCCCTGGCCAGAAGCTTGCCGTCGTAAGCCATGAAAATCCCTCCCGCTTAAATTTTGTTGACGATATTTTTCAGCTCGTCCATATCCACGCCGGAAACAGAGCTGCCTTTTCCCTGCGTGGGCCGCTTCCGGCCGTCTCCGGCCTCGATCTCCTGGGGCGTGTGGAGCTTTTTCTCGTGCCAGGAGCAGATGATCTTGTTCATGTAGGGCCATTTCAGCGCGCCGGTGCTGGTGACAGTCCGGTCATAGGCGATGAGGATGGCCTCCGCTTCAAAGCCCATACTCAGCCAGGAGGAGATATATTTGGCCTCCGTGGGGGTCAGGTCCCGGCCGTGGATGCCCAGGGCGTTTTTTACCTGATTGACCGACTCCCGCAGGTTTTTCTGTTCCCGGATGTAATCCTCGGCCTGTTCCAGGGTGAGGATCTCCCGGTTTGCCCAGCGGTAGGCCTCTTTCTCCACGCTGCGGGGGGAGGGGCGCTTGCCCTCGCCCTTTTCGGCGGCGGTCTGGGCGCAGTAGTTCAAAAGCTCCAGGATCACCTCGGCCGGCAGGGCCAGATAATCGTAGACCCCGAAGAGCATCTTCATGTCGCTGCTGTTCAGATTGCGGGCAAAGACCCGCTTGGCCTCATCCAGAATGACGGAGAACTTCTCGTCGGTCCTGGAGCGCAGAACGATATCCTCCGCCGTGTATTCCGGGATAGCGTCCTCCGGCGGCAGCTTTTCCGCCGGGGACGGAACGGCGGCCGCCGGGGCGGAAACCGCCGGTACGCTGCCGGGGCAGAGACCCATGCGGCTCAGCTTTTCCTCCGCGCTGCTGATCTCCCGCAGAGTGCGGCAAAGGTCGTGGGCCGCCTGCTCCGGGTCGGTGCAGCCGGTACGGGTGTAGTATATGTAAAGCAGGGCCACATCGCCGTCGTGGGCGGCGATCAGCTTGTCCGCCGCGGCGGCGGGTATTGCGTTGTTCAAATGGTTTTCAGTCATATCCGGCACCGTGAAAAAACGTTTTTTCCCGTTCAAAAAATCTTTACACTTAATTTTCAGGGGATACACATTATAACATTATTTTTATCTTGTCGCAATAGGCTTGTGTGTGCTATAATAATACGGTATATAATGCGATAACTATGAGGAGTACGGGAATGATAGAGCTGCTCTCTCCTGCGGGCTCTCCGGAGGCCGTGATCGCTGCCGTGCAGAACGGCGCCGACGCCGTGTACCTGGGCATGGGCGATTTCAACGCCCGCCGGGGCGCGAAAAACTTCACAGACGAGGAATTTAAAAAGGCCGTGCGCTACTGCCGTATCCGCGGCTGCAAGGTATACGTCACCCTGAACACCCTGGTCAACGACCGGGAGATGGAGGCCGCCGTGGAAAACGCGCGGCTTGCCTCTGACGCGGGGGCGGACGGGCTGATCGTTCAGGATCTGGGCCTTGTCAGCGCCATACGCCGGGCTCTGCCGGATATTCCCCTCCATGCCAGCACCCAGATGAGTCTGCATAATCTGGCGGGGGTGGAGGCCGCCGCCGAGATGGGATTGACCCGCGCCGTCCTGGCCCGGGAGCTGAGCCTGGAGCAGATCAGATACATCACCAAGCACGCCTCCATCGAGACCGAGGTCTTTGTCCACGGGGCCCTCTGCTTCTGCCACTCCGGCCAGTGCTATATGTCCAGCCTGATCGGCCGGCGCAGCGGCAACCGGGGCATGTGCGCCCAGCCCTGCCGTATGCAGTACAGCCTGGGCGGCCGGATGGACGACTACCCCCTGTCGTTGAAGGACAACTGCCTGGTGGACCGGCTCCGGGAGCTGGAGGAGGCGGGGGTGGCCTGCCTGAAGATCGAGGGGCGCATGAAGCGGCCCGAATATACGGCCATCGTCACCGATATATACGCCAGGGCCCTGAAGGAAAAGCGCAAGCCCAGCCCTGAAGAGATGGAGATGCTGGAAAAGACCTTCTCCCGCCAGGGCTTCACCCAGGGCTACTTTAACGGCGATAAAAAAGACATGTTCGGCGTCCGGGGCGAGCCGGACAAGGACGCGGAGAAGATCTTCTCCACCGCCCGCAAGAGCTATGCCGAGGGCGAGCTTCGCCGGGTCCCGGTACACTTTTACACTGTGTGTGAAAAGGGCGAGCGGATCAAGGCCATCGCCTTTGACAACGACGGGAATAAATCTCTGGCCTTCGGCCCCGTGCCCGAGCGGGCCAAACGCCAGGGCCTGACGGAGTCCTATCTGGTGGAACAGATGTACAAAACCGGCGGCACCCCCTATTACTGCGTGGAGAACAAGGCCAAGGCCGCGCCGGGGCTGTTTCTCCCGGCCTCTGAGGTCAACGAGCTCAGGCGCAAGCTGATCTCCGACCTGTCGGAGAAGCGGGCCGCCCCGCCTGAGCGCCGGTCCTTCCGCCTGCCGCCCCCGCCGTCAAACGTCCCCGCCATCGCAGACCCGGTGAAGATCTTCCAGGTCCGCACGGCGGAGCAGCTCTCACCGGAGCTTGCGGCGCTGAAACCGGACTACATATACGCCCCTGCCATGCTGATGGCGGAGGACTTCAATATCATGCGGCCCTTTATCGACAACGGCGCCAGAGTGGTGGCCGTTCTGCCCCGCATCATCACCGACGACCAGATGAGAACAGTGTATGAAGCACTGGAAAAGCTGTTCGATTTCGGCGTGAACGAGGCGCTGGTGGGCAATCTGGGCCATGCGCTGCTGGCAAGACAGGCCGGGATGAAGCTCCGGGCCGATTTTGGGATGAACGCCTTCAATTCCTACTCCATGGCGGTCCTGCAGCAGGCGGGCTTTTTGTCTGCGACGGCCTCCTTTGAGCTGCGCCTGTCCCAGATCAAGGCCATGGCCAAGCCCATCGACACCGAGATCATCGTATATGGCCGCCTGCCGCTGATGGTCTCCGACCAGTGCGTGATCAAAGAGAGCGCGGGCCGCTGCAACTGCCAGACGCCGGGCCAGATGGCCGACCGGATGGGCTCCGTATTCCCGGTGGTGAAGGAATTCGGCTGCCGCAACGTGATCTACAACGCCCACAAGCTGTACCTGGCCGACAAGAAAGAAGATCTGTACTCTGCGGGGCTTTGGGGCCTGCGGCTGCTGTTCAGCACCGAGAGTCCCAGAGAATGCGTGGAGGTGGCCAAGGGCTATCTGGGCCTTTCCGACTATAAACCCAATGTACTGACCCGCGGGCTGTATTACAGAGGGGTAGACTGAACTTGAATTAAGGGGTAAAAGAAAATGAGCATTGTTCTGGCATCCGCATCTCCCCGGCGCAAGGAGCTTCTGGAGATGCTGGGCGTTACGGATTTGAAGGTCATCCCCGCCACGGGTGAGGAGGTCGCGCCGGAGGGCGCTGGGCCGGAGGAGCTGGTTATGGCTCTCTCCGCCGCCAAGGCCAGGGAGGTGGCCAAGCGCTGCGACAGGGACGATGTGGTGATCGCCGCCGATACCATCGTGTGGCACCACGGCAAGGTCTACGGCAAGCCCCACTCCCGTCAGGAGGCCATTGAGATGCTGGAGTCCCTCTCCGGCGATACCCACCAGGTGTTCACCGGCGTGACGGTGATGCACAACGGACATCTGGATATACAGTCCGAGATGAGCCGGGTCAGCTTCCGCCAGCTGAACCGCCAGGAGATCGAGCGTTATGTGGACACCGGCGAGCCTATGGACAAGGCCGGGGCCTACGGCGCCCAGGGCAAGGGTTCGCTCTTTGTCCGCAGCATATACGGGGACTTTTTCAATGTGATGGGCCTGCCGCTGTGCAGACTGGGGGAAATGCTCAATAAACAGGGAGTGGGACTTCTTTGAAAGACTATCTGAAGAAAAACGGAATACGAATGGGGATCATTGTGGCGGCGGTGGTGCTGATCATCAGTCTCAGCAGCGCTGCCCGGGGCGGTCAGATCAGCCTGTTCCACAATGTCTCCGGCGTGCTGCTCTCTCCTGTGCAGAAGGTGGTCAGCTCCGCGGTCAACTGGTTCGACACCATTTACGGCTATCTGTACGAGTATGACTCCCTCATGGCGGAAAACGAGTCTCTGCGTACCCAGCTGGCCGAGGCCCAGCAGTCCGCCCGCGACGGTATCGAGGCTTCGGAAGAAAACCAGCGGCTGCGGGAGCTGCTGAACCTGAGAGAAAAGCACACGGATTATGAATTTGAGTCCTGCAAGGTGGTGCTCTGGTCCTCCTCCAACTGGTCCCATTCCTTTACCATCAGTAAGGGGGCCAGCAGCGGCATCGAGCTGGGCGACCCTGTGGTGACGGAATATAACGCGGTGGTCGGACAGGTCACGGAGCTGGGCGAAAACTGGGCCACCGTCAGCACGGTCATCGACGTGGACATGAGCCTGGGCGCCTACGCGGGCAACACCGGTGCCTCCGGCATCGTCCTGGGCGAATTTTCCCTGATGAAGGACAAGCTGGCCAAGCTCACCTTCCTGGCCGACGGCGCCCAGATCTTCGTCGGCGACGAGGTCTTGACCTCCGGCTCTGGCGGTGCGTTCCCGGCGGGCCTGGTGATCGGCAAGCTCACCGCCGTGCAGACCGAGGCCGGCGGGCAGATCGAATACGGCCTGGTGGAGCCCCAGTGTGATTTTGACTCCCTGGTACAGGTTTTCGTCATCAAGAACTTTGAAGTGGTGGAATAATTTTGAAAGACTTATTGGCAAAAATCAATATCCGCAGATTTCTGCTGTACGCGCTGTATCTGTTTCTGGTGCTGGTGTTTCAGAACATGGCGCTGACGCAGATCAGGCCGCTGGGCGTCTGCCCCTTTATGCTGCCTGCGGCAGTGGTGGCGGTGGGCATGTTTGAGGGGGCCTCATGGGGCGCGATCTTCGGGCTGGTCATGGGCATCTTCGCGGACATGTTCTATGTGGAGAGCACGGTGGGCTTTACCCTGCTGTTCCCCGTGATCGCCTTTGCGGTAGGTTTTGTGTCCCAATTTTTTATCAACAGACGCTTTTTCGCATTCATGGTGGCGGCCGGCGCCGCGCTGCTGCTCACCGGAGTGGCCCAGATGCTGAGAGTACTGGTCCTGGAGGGCTGGTCCTTTTCTCTGCTGTCCACGGTGATATTGCAGACCCTGTGGTCGCTGCCCCCCGCTGTACTGGCTTACTATCCCCCTGCCAAGTGGATAGAATGAGCAAAGGAAAGGAACCCCAATGAATAAACTTATCAAATCCGGCAGAGTGGCAACGATTTTTATCCTGCTGATGCTCCTGCTTTCGGTTTATCTGGTGTTTCTCTATAAGCTCCAGATCATCGAGGGCGAGGAGTATTATAACCAGAGCAACGAGATAAAAACGGAGGAACGCAGAGTCACCGCCTCAAGAGGAAACATCCTTGACCGTTACGGGCGTGTGCTGGTGAGCAACAAGGAGTGCTACAACCTCACCATCGACACGGCCAAGCTCTTTGCCTCTGAGGACCCGAATTCCACCATTCTTGAGCTGATCGAGATGGTGGAGCAGTTCGGTGACACCTATACCGACGATCTGCCCATCACCACGGACCCGCCCTTTGAATACGACCCGAACATGACGGATATCCAGCGCACCATGCTGGAGGCCTATTTCAAGGACGAGACCAGGGTGAAGGAATTCAAAGCCGCCGGCATATCCGAATATCCCAGCGCCGTGGAGCTGTTGAGCTACATGCGCACCCGCTATAACATCGACAACAGCTACTCCGCCGAGGAGATGCGCAAGATCGCGGGCCTGCGCTATTCCATCAACGTCCGCTACTCCATCAACACCGCGGACTATGTGTTCGTCCAGGACGCCAGCATGGAGCTGATCACCTCCATCATGGAAAACAAACTGGCCGGCATTGAAGTCACCAGAGCCTATGCCCGGGAATACGGCACGGAATATGCCGCCCATCTGCTGGGCTATGTGGGCCTGATGACCCAGGAGGAGTATGAGAAATACTCCCTGCGGGACTACGCCAACGACGCCATGGTGGGTAAGGACGGCGTGGAGTACGCCTTTGAGGACTACCTTCACGGTGAGGACGGTACCGTGGAAGAGACGCGCAATGCCTCCGGCACCATCCTCAGCACGGTGTATACCGAAGAGCCGGTGCCCGGCAACCATGTTTACCTGACCATTGACATCGTCCTGCAGGAGCAGGTGGAACGTATCCTGGATAACGGCATCCGCATTCTGACCCAGGAGCGAATGACCGAAAAGGGCGAGCAGGAGGCCAAGGGCCTGTGGACCTTTGAGGACGGCTTCTGGGAGATCACCGGCGGCGCCGCTGTGGTGGTGAATGTCAAGACCGGCGAGCCTCTCGCCATAGCCAGCTGGCCCACCTATGATGTCACAACCATCATTGAAAATTATTCCGACCTCCTGGAGGCGGAAAACGCGCCCCTTTTCAACCGGGCGCTCATGGGCGCCTACGCCCCCGGCTCCGTATTCAAGCCCTGCACCGCCATCGCGGCCCTGTCTGAGGGTATCGTCAACACCGAAGAAGAGATCAAGTGCGAAGGCGTTTACACCCGCTACGCCTCCGAAGGCTACGCGCCTGAATGCTGGATCTGGAGTTCCATACCCGGTGAGCACTACACCCACGGCGAGCTGAATGTGACCGGCGCGCTGCTCAACTCCTGCAACTACTTCTTCTACTCCGTAGGCAACTTCCTGGGCATCGACAATCTGGAGAAGTACGCAAGGGACTTCGGCCTGGGCGAATCCACAGGCATTGAACTGGTGGAGACCAAGGGCAACATGTCCAGCGAGGACACCCATATGGACTACGCCGGTACCGAGTGGCGTATCGGTGACACGCTGCAGGCCGCCATCGGCCAGTCGGACAGCATTTTCTCTCCGCTGCAGCTGGCGGAATACTGCGCCGCTGTGGCCAACAGCGGGACCAGACACTCTGCGTCCATCCTCAAGTCTGTGCGAAATTACGATTACAGTGAAGAGGTTTTTACCCGGCAGAGTGAAGTCATGAGTACCGTGACCTCCGCCCAGTACAACTGGGACGCGGTCCATGAGGGAATGTTCGAGGTGGCAAACAACTGGCAGAATGAGGCCGTCGCCAAATATTTCATTGACCTGCCCCAATCCCAGCGCACCGCCGCCAAGACCGGTACGGCCCAGAAGGGCGAGAATATCGTCAACGACGCTATCTTCATCTGCTACGCCCCCTTTGACGACCCCGAGGTGGCTGTGGCCATCGTGGTGGAGCGAGGCAAGGCCGGTGCCAACTGCGCGTTCATGGCCCGCCAGATCCTGGATGTGTATTTCAACATCAAGAGCTACAGCGACTCCTCTGAGGGCGAGATGTCTCTGCTGAAGTAAGGCAGAAAACCAACAAAGCCGCCAGTTTGTGCTGTTTTGAATCAAAATCAGCAAAAAAATTGCAGGGATTCAAATTTTTTGTTGCAGTTTGGGTTTCCAGTGTTTATAATTATTTCACAATATAAGAAACGGGGAAGAGTATGAATATTGCATTGATGGCACACGACAGAAAAAAAGAGCTGATGGTGCAGTTCTGCATCGCATACTGCGGAATCCTGGCTGAGCACTCCCTTTGCGCCACCCATGTTACCGGAAAGCTTGTGTCAGAGGCAACGGGCCTGCCCATCACCCTCTACCTCCACGCGGACCAGGGCGGCGCACAGCAGATCGGCGCCCGCATCTCTTTCAACGAGATCGACCTGGTGCTGTTCTTCTGCGACCCTGCAAACCCCAAAGGCTTTGACGACATCAACAAGATCGAGCGTCTGTGCGACCAGTATCAGATCCCCTTTGCCACCAACGCGGCAACGGCTGAGGTCCTGGTTCAGGGCCTGCGCCGGGGCGATCTGGATTGGCGCAACATCGTCAACCCCCAGAAGAGATAAAATGCCGGAAAGTTAACAACTCGGCGCGGCATTTTCATGCCGCGCCAATTATAATGGAGAGGAATCTATCTATGGCAAAGGTATCACCACGCACGCTGTCGGGCTTTATGGAGCTTCTGCCGCGCCAGCAGATGAAAATGGAGCGCATGATGGAGGTCCTGCGCCGCAGCTATTCGGTCTACGGCTTTACGCCGCTGGACACGCCGGTCATCGAATCGGCGGAGGTGCTGCTGGCCAAGGGCGGCGGCGAGACGGAAAAACAGATCTACCGCTTTACCAAGGGCGACAGCGACCTGGCGCTGCGCTTTGACCTGACAGTGCCCCTGGCAAAATATGTGGCCGCCCATTACAGCGAGCTGAGCTTCCCCTTCCGCCGCTACCAGATCGGCAAGGTCTACCGGGGCGAGCGGGCCCAGAGAGGCCGCTTCCGGGAATTTTACCAGGCGGATATCGACATCATCGGCGATGGGAAGCTGGATATTATCAACGAGGCGGAGATCCCCGCCGTCATCTACAACACCTTCACCAAGCTGGGCATCACCAAGTTCAAGATCCGGGTGAACAACCGCAAGATCCTCAACGGCTTCTATGCCATGAACGGCATGAGCGAGAAGGCCGGGGAGATCATGCGCACTGTGGACAAGCTGGATAAGATCGGCGCGGAAAAGGTGCGCCAGCTGCTGATCGACGAGGTGAAAATGCTGCCCTGCAAGGCGGAAAATGTGCTGGACTTCATGGCCATCTGCGGCACCAACGCCGAAGTGATCGCCCGGCTGGAGTATTACCGGGGCATGGACGAGACCTTTGACCAGGGCCTGGACGAGCTGATCGCCGTCACCCGCTATCTGGGCGAATTCGGCGTGCCCGAGGAGAACTTCGCCATCGACCTGACCATCGCCCGGGGCCTGGACTACTACACCGGCACCGTATACGAGACCATCATGACCGAGCACCCGGAGATCGGCTCTGTCTGCTCCGGCGGCCGCTATGACAACCTGGCGGAGTACTACACCGACAAGCAGCTGCCCGGCGTGGGCATTTCCATTGGCCTGACCCGGCTGTTTTATGTGCTCTCCGAGCAGGACCTGCTGTCGGACGACTTTGTCTCCGCTCCCTGCGACGCGCTGGTCATCCCCATGACCGAGGATCTGGGCTTTGCCGTCTCCGCTGCCACGGCCCTGCGCGCCGGCGGCATCCGCACCCAGCTCTACGGCGAAAAGAAAAAATTCAAGGCCAAAATGAGCTATGCCGACAAGCTGGGCGTGCCTTTCGTGGCCCTGGTGGGCGAGGACGAGATCAGCGAGGGCGTCCTCTCCGTGAAGGATATGCACAGCGGCGAGCAGATCAAGCTCAGCCCGGCTCAGGCGGCGGAGTTTATCCGCGAAGCCGTGGAAAAGCGCAACGAGAGCGCCGTGATTAAAGAGTAATCCCTATTTTTTGAAAGAGAAAAGAGGATAAATATGTTTCAGTCCCGTACCCATACCTGCAATGAGCTCCGCATGGAGAATGTGGGGGAAAAAGTAAAAATCGTCGGCTGGATGGAGAATGTCCGCGAGGTAGGCAATAACTTCGCCTTCGTGGTCGTCCGCGATTTCTACGGCACCACCCAGGTGGTAGTGGAAAATGCCGAGATGATGGGCATCGTCAAGTCCATCAACAAGGAGTCCACCATCTCTGTGGAGGGCGTGGTGCGCGAGCGCGCCAGCAAAAACCCCAAGCTCCCCACCGGCGACATTGAGGTCGTTCCCGAGAAGATCGAGGTTCTGGGCAAATGCCGCTACAATGAGCTGCCCTTTGAAATTAACCGCAGCCGTGAGGCGGATGAGACCCAGCGCCTGAAATACCGCTATCTGGATCTGAGAAATCCTGCCGTCAAGCAGAATATCATCCTGCGCTGCAACGTGATCGCCGCCCTGCGCCAGGCCATGATGGACCACGGCTTTTTGGAGATCACCACGCCCATCCTGACCGCCTCCTCCCCCGAGGGCGCAAGAGACTATCTGGTCCCGGCCAGAAAGCACCCGGGCAAGTTCTATGCCCTGCCCCAGGCGCCCCAGCAGTTCAAGCAGCTGCTGATGACCGCCGGGTTTGACCGCTATTTCCAGATCGCCCCCTGCTTCCGGGATGAGGACGCCAGAGGCGACCGTTCCCCCGGCGAGTTCTACCAGCTGGATATGGAGATGGCCTTCGCCACCCAGGACGACGTTTTTGCCGTTCTGGAGGACGTGCTGCCCCCCATCTTTGCAAAGTACGGCACCTATGATATCGCCTCCTCCGCCCCCTTTAAGCGCATCCCCTATCTGGAGGCCATGGAGAAATACGGCTCCGATAAGCCGGACCTGCGTATTGACCTGGTGGTGGAGGACATCACCGCTCTGGTGCAGGGCACCGAATTCGGCCCCTTTGCCCCCGGCAACACCGTGAAAGCCATCGTGGTCACGGACTGCGACATGACCAGAAAGAATATCGACAAGCTCTGCGCCGATGTGGAAGTGCAGGCCGGTACCAAACCCTTCTGGTTCAAGGTGGACGAAAAGGGCGAGCTGGCCGGCGGCGTGGCAAAGTTCCTGGCCGACCGGAAGGACAGCATTGTCAGCGCTCTGAACCTGAAGCCCGGCTGCCTTGTGGGCGTGGCCGCGGGGGACAAGGGCACGGCCCAGAAGACCGCCGGCGTCATGCGCAAGATGCTGGGCGCGGCCGTTCCCGGCCATATGGACAAGGAGCGCTATGAATTTTGCTGGATCGTGGACTTCCCCATGTACGAGATCGGCGAGGAGTCCGGCGAGCTGGAGTTCTGCCACAACCCCTTCTCCATGCCCTCCGGCGGACTGGATGTGCTGCTGAAGGCCGAGCGGGGCGAGATCGACCCCCTGACCATCACCGCCGACCAGTACGACCTGGTGTGCAACGGCGTGGAGCTGTCCTCCGGCGCGGTGCGTAACCACGACCCGGAGATCATGATCAAGGCCTTTGAGATGGTGCGTCTGGGCGAGGAGGACGTAAAGAAAAAGTTCCCCGCCATGTACAACGCCTTCTGCTACGGCGCTCCCCCTCACGCGGGCATCGCCCCGGGCGTGGACCGCATGGTCATGCTCCTCTCCGGCGAGGAGAGCATCCGCGAGGTCATTGCCTTCCCCATGAACAAGAACGCCCAGGACGTGATGATGGGCGCACCCTCTACCGTCGAGCAGAAGCAGCTTGATGAACTGCACATCGCGCTGGTGGGTGAAACGGAAGAATAACAGCACTACAGGGGCGGCGGCTTTGCCGCCCCTGTTCAACTGACAGGAGGACGCTATGTTTTCCAGTGTGAAAAGTATGGGCGTCAGCGGCGTGGGCGGCTATATGGTGGCCGTGGAGGTGTATATCTCCAACGGTCTGCCCGGTTTTGAGATCGTGGGCCTGCCCGACGCTGCGGTAAAGGAGGCGCGGGAGCGCGTCCGGGCCGCCATCAAAAACAACGGATACCGCTTTCCCGTCAGCCGCATGACGGTGAACCTGGCCCCGGCGGACAAGAAAAAGGCGGGCACGGTCTATGACCTGCCCATCCTGATCGGCATCCTGTCCGCCACCGGCGACATTGAACGGCCGGGGGAGGACTGCGCCTTTATCGGGGAGCTGTCCCTCACCGGAGAGCTTCGCCCGGTGGCCGGCGCGCTGCCCATGGCCATTGCCGCCATGCGCCAGGGGGTAAAGCGGCTCTTTGTCCCGGCGGACAACGCGGACGAGGCCGCCTTCGCCCAGGATATCTCCGTTTTCCCGGTGGAAAATGTGGCGCAGCTGATAAAGCACCTGCGGGGCGAGATCAGCATCCCGCCGGCAGAGCAGCCTGAGCCGGAGCGCTTTGCCCCCGGCATGCCGGATTTTTCCGACGTGAAGGGCCAGGAAAACGTGAAGCGCGCCTTTGAGATCGCCGCCGCGGGCGGACATAATATTTTAATTGTGGGCCCGCCGGGGGCGGGCAAATCCATGATGGCAAAGCGCCTGCCCACCATCCTGCCGGACATGAGCCGGGAGGAGATGATCCAGTCCACGGAGATCCATTCGGTGGCGGGGCTTACCAGCCGCGCCCACCCCATCGTATCTCTGCGGCCCTTCCGTGCGCCCCACCACACGGTGTCCGCCATTGGCCTTTCCGGCGGCGGCAGCACGCCCCGGCCCGGGGAGATCAGCCTGGCCCATAACGGCGTGCTGTTTCTGGACGAGCTGCCCGAATTTCGAAACGATGCTCTGGAGGTGCTGCGCCAGCCCTTGGAGGACGGGGAAGTCACCGTGTCCCGTGTTTCGGGGACCGTGACCTTTCCCAGCCGCTTCATGCTGGTCTGTGCCATGAACCCCTGCAAATGCGGCTGGTACGGCCACCCCTCCGGCCGCTGCCGCTGCTCGGAGCGGGATATCCGCCGCTACCACAGCCGGATCTCCGGCCCGCTGCTGGACAGGATCGACATTATCGTGGAGGTCCCGGCCCTGGACTTTGAAGAGCTGAAGCGCCGCGCCCCGGCGGAGAGCTCCGGGGAGATCAAAAAGCGGGTGGATGCGGCCCGGAGCATACAGCGCCGGCGCTATATGGACGACGGCAGCATGTGCAACGCCCATATCGGCAGCCGGGAGCTGCGGGACTTCTGTGCCCTGTCGCCGGAGTGCGAGGAGCTGATGCACTCGGCCTTTGACGCCATGGGTCTCTCCGCCCGAAGCTATGACCGCATCCTCCGTGTGGCCCGCACCATCGCGGACCTGGAGGGGGAAAAGGACATCGGCGTGTCCCACATCGCCGAGGCTATACAGTACAGAACCTACGATTTCAGGGAGAACGACAGATGAACGATATTATATTACTCAAGCTGGGCGAGATCGTGCTCAAGGGTCTCAACCGGAAATCCTTTGAACAGAAGCTGATGAGCAATGTGCGCCGCAGGCTGGAGCCTGTCGGCAAGTTCCGGGTCTACTGCCTCCAGTCCACGGTGTATGTGGAAGCGGAGGAGGACGGCGCGGATATGGACGCCGCCTTCGAGGCCCTGAAAAAGGTCTTCGGCGTCATTAAACTGAGCCGGGCCGCCGCCTGTGAAAAGGACAAGGACGCCATTGCCGCCCTTGCCATAGCATATCTCCGTGAGGACATGGAGCGGGTCAGAAGCTTCAAGGTGGAGTCCAAGCGCAGCGACAAGAGCTTCCCCATGACCAGCATTGAGCTGAGCCAGTATGTGGGCGGCCTGCTGGCGGAGGCCTATCCCAATGTGCAGGTGGATGTGCATGAGCCGGAGCTCACCGTCCATCTGGAGGTCCGGGACCTGGCCGCCTATGTCCACGCCACCCCCGTGCCCGGCGCAGGCGGAATGCCCGTGGGCTCCAACGGCGTGGCGGTGACGCTGCTCTCCGGCGGCATCGACAGCCCGGTGTCCACCTACATGATCGCAAAGCGGGGCGTGCGCCTGATCCCGGTGCACTTCTTCTCCTTCCCCTACACCTCCCAGCAGGCAAAGGATAAGGTGGTGGACTTGGGGCGTCAGCTCACCGAATACTGCGGCAGAATGACCCTGGAAGTGGTGCCTTTTACCCATATCCAGGAGGAGATCCGGGATAAGTGCCCGGAGGAGTATTTTACGCTCATCATGCGCCGCTTTATGATGCGCGTTGCCAAGCGCATTGCCGACGCCAACGGGGCGAAGGCCGTCGTCACCGGCGAGAATCTGGGCCAGGTGGCCAGCCAGACCATGGAGGCCATGGCCTCCACCCAGGCGGTCATCGACATGCCCGTGCTCCAGCCCCTCATCGGCATGGACAAGGAGGAGATCGTGACCCTGGCCCGGAAGATCGGCACCTTTGAGACCTCCATTCTGCCCTATGAGGACTGCTGCACCGTGTTTACCCCCAGGCACCCCCGCACCCACCCCAAGCTGAAGGATGTGGAGGCGGCGGAGAGCGCGCTGGATATGGACGCTTTGGTGGACGAGGCGGTAAAGGGTATAGAAAGGATCAGGCTTGACCATGAGTAAAGCATACGATACGGAAATACTTTCCGTGGGTACAGAGCTGCTCTTGGGCCATGTGACCAATACCGACGCCCGGGACATCTCCGAAATGCTGTCCAAAATCGGCGTCAACGTGCGCTATCACACCGTGGTGGGGGACAACCCCCAGCGGCTGGAGGACTGCGTGAAGGTGGCAAAGGAGCGGGCGGATATCATCATCACCACCGGCGGCCTGGGCCCTACCTGCGACGATCTGACCAAGCAGATCCTGGCCAGAGCCTTCGGCCTGGAGCTTGTACGGAACGAGGCGGAGTATCAGGGCCTGTACGAGTATATCCAGACCGGCAAAATGTTCACCCCCAACAACTTCCAGCAGGCCATGCTGCCGGAGGGCTGTACGGTATTTCACAACGAATGGGGCACCGCCCCGGGCTGCGCCTTTGAAAAGGACGGAAAAACGGTCATCATGCTCCCCGGCCCGCCCAAGGAGTGCAACGCCATGTTCCGCGCCTGCGTCATCCCCTATCTGCAAAAGTTTGCCGACGGGGAGATCGTCTCCCACTCCCTGCGCATTTTCGGCCTGGGGGAGAGCACGGTGGACCAGATGTTCCGGGACGAGATGAACGCCATGACCAATCCCTCCATGGCCCCCTACGCCAAGGAGTGCGACTGCCTTCTGCAGGTGACCGCCAAGGCGGAGACCCGGGAAGAGGCGGAGGAGATGCTGAAGCCCGTCATCGCCCATGTGAAAGAAAAGCTGGGTGAGTATGTGTACGGCATGGACGTGGAGTGCGTGGAAGAGGCGGTGATCGGCCTGCTGCGGGAAAAGCACATGCGCTTTTCCGCGGCGGAGAGCTGCACCGGCGGCGACATTGCCGGCCGCTTTACCGAGATCCCCGGCGCCAGCGAATTTTTCCTGGGCGGCGTGGTGACTTACACCAACGAAGCCAAGGCAAAGCTTCTGGGCATTGACCCGGCCCTGATCGGGGAAAAGGGCGCGGTCAGCTATGAGGTGGCAAAGGAGATGGCCGAACGGGTGCGCACTTTGCTGGGCAGCGACATCGGCGTAGGCGTCACCGGCCTTGCCGGCCCTGACGGGGACGGCGTACACGAGGTGGGCACGGTGTTTGTCTCCCTGGCCACAGCGGAGCAGACCTGGGTCAAGGAGCTGCACATGGGCACTTTCCGCACCCGCAGCTTCATCCGCCGCATGGCCGGGAACCATGTTTACGACATGATGCGCCGTTACCTGACCGGGCTGAATGTGATATAAAAAAGTCATTCTGAGCGAAGCGAAGAATCCCGTATTCAGAAGTATCTGCTTCTGTTTACGGGATTCTTCGTCGTTTCACTCCTCAGAATGACAACAGGACTATGGTGCGCAGGGCGGGCGATTCATGAATCGCCCCTACGACAGCGTTTTCAGGAAAACTCCGTATGGATGTGTACGGAGCTTTCATGTAAAATAGCAGGTGGACAAGCTGGAATTTGGCTATATCAGATTTCCCCATCTTGAGAATTGGCAGTGGGACTGGACTTCATTTTCTCGTCCAAAACCTTTCCGAATGCTTCAAAACCGCCAGGACTACAAAATGCGTCCATTAGCTCATTGAAATCTTGATTATCACTATGTGCCACGGCAGCTTTGCGAATACGCAACTGTTCAATGATTGAAAGAATCACATCAAGCCCCAGGATGGCAAGTCCAATCCAAAGGCAGGACTTAACCCAAATTCCGACAATACAAAGGATAATTCCCGGAACCGCCAAATAGAAATAGTGGAACAGGAAATTTGTAAGGACAAAGGACCAAAACATTTTTGTGGGATATTTTCTTTCCATGCTATACCTCCAAGATAAAATGAGTTGGATAACTTCGGATTTGCCTGACTTAACTGCTGAATATAGTATAGCAAAAGCTGCGAAAAATGCAAGCAGCGGCAGAGAAACGCCCGACAGGCTTTGAAAAGCTGTCGGGCGTAGTTTCATGCGAAAAATGTTTTATATATCCAGCGCGCAGAGGTCTTCAAAACTCTCCCGCTTTACGGCCAGGTACTCGCTCTCCTCAGTCAGCATCAGCACCGGCGGGCGGGGGACCCGGTTATAGTTGGAGGCCATGGAGTAGTTATAGGCCCCGGTGGTGCACACGGCGATATGTTCGCCCCGGCAGGTGTCCTCCGGCAGGGAAACCGCGGGCTGGATAATGTCGCCGCTTTCGCAGCAGCGGCCCACCAGATCAAAGACCGCCTCCGCGCCGCCGTCCTTTTCCGCGTGGTACACGGTGTGCCGGGAGCCGTACAGGGCGTAGCGGGGGTTGTCGGTCATGCCGCCGTCCACGGCCACATAGCTCTTGTAGCCGGGGATGCGCTTGACGGAGCTGACGGTGTACAAAGTCATGCCCGCGTCCGCCACGATGCTCCGCCCCGGTTCCATCAGCACCCGGGGCAGGGGAAAGGCGTACTTTTCGCACTGCTCCCGCAGCCGCTGGGCCACCTCGGCGATGCGGGCCGGGATGTCCGGCTCCTTTTCGCTCTCCAGATAGCGGGTGCCGTAGCCGCCGCCCAGATTCAGCTCCTGCAGCGTATAGCCCAGCTCGTCACGGATCTGCGCCATGAAGCGGACCATGATATCCACAGTGCGCTGGAAAACGTCCTCCTCAAAGACCTGGGAGCCCACATGGCAGTGCACGCCCCGGACCTGAAGATTTTCCAGCCCAATGGCCTGGGCGATAAAGTCCTTTGCCTGGCCGGTCTCCACTGCCACGCCGAACTTGGAGTCCACCATGCCGGTGTTCACCGCGTCGTAGGTGTGGGGATCAATGCCCGGCGTGATGCGCAGCAGCACCTTCTGCTTTATGCCCTGCTGCCCGGCCTCACGGTTCAGCGCCAGCAGCTCCTCCTCGTTGTCCACCACAAAAACGCCCACGCCGGCGCGGACGGCGTAGCGGATGTCGCTGTCCGTCTTGGCATTGCCGTGAAAAAATATGCGCTCCGGCGGAAAGCCGGCGCTGAGGGCGGTGAAGATCTCCCCGGCGGAGACCGTGTCCACACCCAGGCCCTCCTGGGCCATGATGCGGTACATCTGTTTGAAGGACGCCGCCTTGCTGGCGTACAGGGGCAGGGAATCCCCGCCGAAGCTGCTGCGGAAGGCCTGAAGGTACATGCGGCAGTTGCGCCGTATGCGCCCTTCGTCCATCAGGTAAAGGGGCGTGCCGTACTGTTCCGCAAGGTGCGCCACATCGTGGCCGGCAAAAGTCAGGCGGCTGCCCTCCCGGCCAATATTGTCTGAAAGCATGTTCTCTCTCTCCGTTTCTCCGTTTACCGTTTACCGGGTGATTATACTTTGTTCCATCTGCTTTGTCAATGTAATGCGGTGAATTTTGAAAGAAAAAACTTAAAAATTTGAAAGGAAATACAGGCTTGACAAAGCAGGGACAGCTGTGTATACTAACCGTACTAACATAAATAATACAGTTAACACGGAGGTGTTAAGGTGATCAATATCAATTTCCGGGACCCGCGGCCCATCTATGAGCAGGTGCGGGACAGCTTCCGGCAGCTGATCCTCTCCGGCGTCTACCCGGCGGGCTATAAAATGCCCTCGGTGCGTGAGCTGGCCGCCCAGCTCACCATCAACCCCAATACCATACAGCGGGCCTACCGGGAGCTGGAGACAGAGGGCTATATCTGCTCGGTCCCCGGCCGGGGCAGCTTTGTCAGCAAGACGGACGCCGCCGTGGAGCAGAGAAAGGCGGAACTGCTGGAGAAATTCAACGCCCTTGTCAAGGAGCTGCGGCTCATGGGCGTGACGGACGGGGAGCTTATTGCGCTCCTGAGAGGAGGAAACGAGCAATGATCCAGGTAAATAAGCTGATAAAGACCTTTGACGGCTTCCGGGCTCTGGACGGGCTGGATATCCATGTGACCAAAGGCGCGGTATACGGCCTGGTAGGGCCCAACGGCGCGGGCAAGTCCACGGTCATCCGCCACCTGGCGGGGATCTATCGGCAGGATTCCGGTGAAGTGCTGATCGACGGGCAGCCGGTGTATGAAAACCCGGAGATCAAGGGCCGCATTGCCTACATACCCGACGACATCTTCTATTATACCCAGGCCACCATCAACGACATGATGAAGTTTTTCCGCAGCGTGTACCCCCGCTTCAGCCAGGAGCGCTTTGAAAAGCTGGCGGGGCTGTTCAACCTGGACAGAAAGCAGCCCATTCGCAAGCTGAGCAAGGGCATGCAGAAGCAGGCGGCCTTCTGGCTGGCCATGTCCCAGTGCCCGGACGTGGTGATCCTGGACGAGCCGGTGGACGGTCTGGACCCGGTGATGCGCCGGCAGGTCTGGAGCGCACTGCTCGCAGACGTGGCGGAAAACGGAACCACCGTGCTGGTCTCCTCCCACAACCTGCGGGAGCTGGAGGATGTGTGCGACCATGTGGGCATCATGAACCACGGCCAAATGCTGGTGGAGCGGAGCCTTTCCGCCCTTCAGGACAACATCGTGAAGATCCAGCTGGCCTTTGCCGACGGCGGCAGGCTGCCGGAGGGGCTGGAGATTTTGCACAGCTCTTCCACCGGCCGCCTGCAGCAGCTGATCCTGCGGGGCAGCATCGAGGAGCTGACGGCCAAGCTCTCCGCCGCAGGGCCGCTGTTTTTAGATGTGGTCCCGCTGAACCTGGAGGAGATCTTCATTTACGAGTTGGGAGGTGCTGACCATGAAGTCAAAGACATCATTGTTTAATAAGGGCGTGTCCCTGAACCTGCTGAAGCGGTACTGGCCGCTGTGGGCCGGCTATTTTGTGCTGCTTCTGCTGGCAACGCCTGTGGTCCTGTCCGGCCGGGTGGACCGGCTGGCCCCGGGCGAGATGCTGAACTATACCCTTCTGAACACCGGGGTGGACGTGGTGTATATCTCCATGGCGGTGGGGGTGCTCTCGGCCATGGCCATGTTCAGCTACCTCTATTCCACCAAAAGCTGCGGCATGATGAACATGCTGCCCATCCGCCGGGAGACCATGTTTATCACCGCCTTTCTCACCGGCCTTGTGCCGATGCTTGCCGCCGATGTGCTGGTGATGCTCATCACCGCCCTGTTTTACGGCGGAAGGCTGGTGTATTTCAAGACCCTGCTGCTGTGGCTGGCCATGGCGGTCATGGGAAACGTCAGTTTTTACGGCTTTGCGGTGTTCTGCGCCGTGCTCACCGGCAACCTGGTGGTGCTGCCGGTGCTGTATCTGGTGCTGAACCTGACGGTCTATGTGGCAGAGAGGGCGGTCAGGTACCTGCTCGCCGCCTTTGTCTACGGCATGAGCACTTCAAGCTGTTCGCTGATCATCTTCTCGCCCATCATACAGCTGCTCCATTTTCTGGATGTGGATGCGGTAAGCTATGTAGACGCCGATGGCGTCCTGCGGCAGGTGGCAAACGCCTACCAGGTGAGCGGTCTGGGCGCTCTGGGGATCTACTGCGCTGCCGGGCTTATCAGCGCGGCGCTGGCCCTGCTGATCTACCGCAAACGGCAGATGGAGCGGGCCACGGATGTGGTGGCAGTGCCGGTCCTAAAGCCGGTGTTCAAGTACTGCATGACCTTCGGCACCGCGGTGGTGCTGGCCTATGTGATCTATGACTGGCTGGTTCCCGGCAATGTGAGCGGCATGGCGGCCGCCCTGCTGGTGCTGGCTCTGCTGCTGGCGGGGGCGGTGATCGGCTACTACGCGGCGGAGATGCTGATGCAGAAGACCCTGAAGGTCTTTCCCGGCAAGTGGAAGGGCTGCCTGGTCAGCTGCCTCATTTTAGCGGTGCTGACCATGGCCTGGGAGTTTGACCTCTTCGGCTACGAGCGCCGCGTCCCGGATGCGGCAGAGGTGTCCTATGCGTGGCTTATGCAAAACGGCACCTATCTGACGGAAGAGGAGAACCTTCAGACCCTTACGGCGCTGCACCGGAGCTTTGTGGAAAACAAGGCGGAAAACGAGAGCGCGGATGAGCGCTTTACCGTCACCATCCAGTACACCTTGAAAAACGGAAAAATCGTGGACCGGGAATACCCGGTCCGGTACGACCAGGGGACATTGAACGACCCGGATTCGGACATCCGCCGGTATGAGGCGCTGTGCAATGCCGATGAGGCCAGAACCAGCCGCATTGTGCTCTCCTTCCCGGTGACGGTAACCAATGTGGGTTACGGGAACATCTATGCGAGCTACTGTGATGAGAATGGCAATTACCAGGGGGAGAACCTGAACCTGACCGACGAGCAGGCCTTCGCCCTGTACCAGTGCCTCCTGAAGGATCTGGAGGCGGGGACAGCCGGCAGGTATTGGGTCGGAGACAGCGACGGGTATCTGGATACGGTGTCCAATATTGAGCTCAACCTGGAATTTGTCACCGGCACCGGCGAGAACCAGAAATGGAGCTATATATATGAGACGCTGTGCCTGGACGAGGAAAACACCATGAACTGGATCCGGGAGAACACGGACTTTACCGTGCTGACCCAGCGGGATCTCCGGATCGAAGAGGGCGAAAATGAGCCAGCCGCGGAGGGCATAATCCGAATAGGATAAGAACAGGGGAGGGTCCGTCGACCCTCCCTTTCCCTGTTTAGCCCCTGTTTTTCGGCGGGTGTTTATAAAAAATATGCGCTTTGTTTATAATTTTTTGCGAGTTTGTTCATTACAAGGTCATAAATGCCTGTTATTTTATACGCGTAAAATAAATCAGCGCAAAAAGAGGTCTTCCTTATGTACGAACCCGCCGATAACGAGCAAACAAACGTAAACACCAACCCTGAACAGCAGAGCTCCGGCGGTTACTCAGGCGACACGGACAGAGTAAACGGCGAATACCACTACAAAAACGGCTATACGCAGAAAATTTACTCTGATGCGCACTATGTTCCCGAAAACGAGAACACCGTACCCCCCAGATATTACACTCCACCCGAGAAACCCGTCAAAGCGCCCAAAGAGAAAAAGCCCCACGGCAAATGGGCTAAGGCCCTGTGCATGTGCCTGGTGTGCGCCCTTCTGGGCGGCATCTGCGGCGCAGGTCTTATGGCCGGCAGCATGAACAGCAGGATCGCCGCTGTGGAGGAAAAGCTGGAAGAGCAGACGAAAGAGACCCTGTCCATCGGCCAGACGTCCACAACGCCCGCCCCGGTCAGCACCACGACCACCGCAAAGCCCATTGCCTCCATATACGACCAGGCCTGCAGTGAGGTAGTCGGCATCACCACTGAGGTGACCTACACCAACTTCTTCGGCCAGACCAGTTCGTCCGCCGTCAGCGGCTCCGGCTTTATCGTCTCTTCGGACGGATACATTCTCACCAACTACCATGTGATCGAGTATGCCTACAAAGGCAACTATGCCGTTACGGTCATGCTCCATGACGGCACCCGGTATGAAGCTTCCATCGTAGGTGTTGAGGACTGCAACGACATCGCGGTTTTGAAGATCGACGCCGGCGGCCTTGACCCCGTCACCTTCGGTGACAGCGACAAGCTCTCTGTGGGCGACGATGTATACGCGGTGGGCAATCCTCTGGGCGAACTGGAATTTTCCATGACCACCGGCCATGTCAGCGCCCTGGACCGCCTCATCACCACCGATGAGAGCACTGAAGCCATCAACATGTTCCAGTTCGACGCGGCCGTGAACTCCGGCAACTCCGGCGGCCCCGTATATAACGCCAACGGCGAGGTTGTGGGCATTGTCACCGCAAAGTACAGCGACACCGGCGTTGAAGGACTTGGCTTTGCCATCCCCATCAATGACGCGGTCAAAATTGCCAACGATCTGATCACCAAAGGCTATGTCACCGGCAAGGCCTACATGGGCGTCTCCATTGACGAGCGCTACAATTCCATGTACAGCCAGTACTACAATATGCCCATCGGCGCCTTTGTCAAGTCCGTTGAATCGGGCAGCTGCGCGGAGAACGCGGGCATCCAGGCCGGGGATATCATCACCAGACTGGGCGATGTGGAGATCACGGGCTACAGTGATCTGAAGCAGGCCATCAAGCAGTACTCCGCAGGCGACAGCGCCGAGCTGGAGCTGTACAGAGCGGGCGAGAGCAGAACCATTACCGTCATCTTTGACGAGGCCGTGCCCGACTCTGCCAATCCCTGAACGGGACATTTAAATTGCTACTTTTCTACTCCTATAAATCCTCTCTTTTCTCCCAAAACGAAGGGCCGCACAGCCAAAAACTGTGCGGTTCTTTGTTTTTCCTGGGCTTTTTTTCGCGGAAATACTTGATTTTTTCCGTACATACGATAAAATAATAGCGTTTTGAAATTATTATACGCTCAGGAGGAAAAACAAAATGACTTACGAGATGGACATTGCCGGCTTAAAACGGGAACTGCCCCTGTGCAAGGTCACGGACGACCTGTACATCGGCGCCTTCGTCATGTTCGGCGATGTTGAGCTGACAGTCCACTGCGCCGCCGAGCTTCTCAAGCGCGCACCCGAGTATGATTACATCATCGCGCCGGAAGCAAAGGCAATACCCCTGCTGTACGAGATGGCCCGCCAGAGCGGAGCGGAGAAGTACTTCCTGGCCCGCAAGGGCGCCAAGGCCTATATGTCCGGCGTGTTCGAGGTGAACGTGAAATCCATCACCACCATGAGCATGCAGAAGCTGGTCATCGACACGGCCGACGCCGAGCTGATCAAGGGCAAGCGCATGCTCATCGTTGACGACGTGATCTCCACCGGCGAGTCTCTCCACGCCATGGAAGAGCTGGTGACCCGGGCAGGCGGCATTATCGCCGGCAAGATGGCCGTCCTGGCCGAGGGCGACGCCCAGAGCAGAGACGACATCATCGTCCTGGCCCCCCTGCCTCTCTTCAACCCCGACGGCAGCGTAAAGGCATAAATTTTTCGGATATGAAAAACAGACGGCTATTTGCCGTCTGTTTTTGCCTGTTCGTCGTCACTCCAGCGCAGGGATATCGGCGGTTGCAGGGGCCGGCCTCCCAAATGCCTCCCCTAACGTAAACGCTGAATAAATCGCCTACGGCGTATCGCGGCCAATTTGCGCCCTGATTTCGGCACTTTTTCTTGAAATACACAAAGTATTCCTGCAAAAAAGTGCCTTCATCAGAACACAAATTTTCTCGCGATCCGTTCTTGCCGATTTAATCATCGTTTACTAACAGGGGAGGTGCCCCCGCAGGGGGCGGAAGGGTTAGCCTCATCGTTACCTTTGACTACCCCTCAGTCACGGCTTTGCCGTGCCAGCTCCCCTGACAAGGGGAGCCTTTGCGCGGGCAAACGCCGGCCCCTACGCTGCCGAGCAGCATTTTGCGGTCTTTTGTACATATGGTGAGGAAATAGGCCCCGTTTTGGATGTAATTATAATTTTTCAGGCGGGAGCTTTTCCTCCTGGCATATTCTTTCATCGCTTCCCCCGGAAGAAGTCACGCAGCAGGGCGGCGCAGTCCTCCGCCAGGACGCCGCCGAAAACGGCGGGCCGGTGCCCGTAATTTTCGGAAAACAGGTCGATCACGCTGCCGCAGGAGCCGGAAAGGGTCTCCCTCGCCCCGAAGACCACCGTGGGGATGCGGGAATTGATGATGGCTCCGGTGCACATGGGGCAGGGCTCCAGCGTCACATAGATGCTGCATTTTTCCAGCCGCCAGTTTCCTATAGCGGCGCAGGCCTGCCGGATGGCCTCCACCTCCGCGTGGGCGGTGGCGTCGCCGCTCTCCTCCCGGCGGTTCCGGCCCCGGCCAATGACGCGGCCTTCCCCGTCGGCGATCACGCAGCCCACCGGCACCTCGCCGGCCTCCGCCGCCTCCTTGGCCAGGGCCAGCGCGAGAGCCATGTATTCTTCCCGTTCCATTGTGACCTCCGTTGAAGAAAAAGGGGCTGCATTAACAGCCCCTTTACTATTGTTGAAATGTCCGTCTGCGTTTATGCAAGCGCGGCGGTGATGATGGACATCTGGTAGACCTCCTCCGCGTCGCAGCCGCGGGACAGGTCGTTGATGGGGGCGTTCAGGCCCTGCAGGATGGGGCCGTAGGCCGCGAAGCCGCCCAGACGCTGGGCGATCTTATAGCCGATGTTGCCGGACTGGATCTCGGGGAAGATGAAGGTGTTGGCATAGCCTGCGACCGGGCTTCCGGGGAACTTCAGCTGGCCCACAACAGGGGAGACAGCCGCGTCAAACTGCATCTCGCCGTCGATAGCCACATCGGGGGCCATCTCCTTGGCGATGGCGGTGGCGTTGCGCACCATATCCACAGCGGGACCCTTGCCGGAGCCCTTGGTGGAGTAGGACAGCATGGCGACCTTGGGGTCCATGCCGAAGACCTTGGCAGTCTTTGCGGTCTCCACGGCCACCTCGGCCAGCTGCTGAGCGGCGGTCAGGGTCACATTGCCCTCCTTGTCCAGCTTGTCCTCATAGGAGATGTTGATGGCGCAGTCGCCCATGGCCAGCATCTCGTCGCCGCGGACCATAATGAAGCAGGAGCTCACCAGGTTGGCGCCCTTCTTGGTTTTGACCAGCTGCAGTGCGGGACGCACGGTGTCGGCGGTGGAGTAGGTGGCGCCGCCCAGCAGCGCGTCGGCCACGCCCATCTTCACCAGCATGGTGCCGAAGTAGTTGCCCTTGGAGAGGGCGGCGCGGCAGTCCTCGGCGCTCATCTTGCCCTTGCGGAGCTCTACCATGGTGTTGACCATTTCGTCCATTCTATCGTAAGTGAGAGGATCGAGGATCTCAAGCCCTTCGATGTCGAAGCCGCCCTTGGCTGCCGCGGCCTTGACCTCGTCCACGTTGCCCACCAGGACAGGGGTCAAAAAGCCGTCTTTTTTCAGTCTTGCGGCGGACTCAAGAATACGGGCGTCGGAACCCTCGGTGTAGACGATCTTGCGGGGGTTTGCCTTGAGGATCTCTACCAGATTTTCAAACATTTCTGAATACCTCCAAATAAGCGTTATTGGTTGATTTCCAACATTTTTACTTTACCACTACTTTTTCCCTTTTTCAAGAAGATTGCAAACTTTTCTGTTTACAAAGCGCAAATTTGCCATTATAATACTCCGTGTTATCATAAGAAGTTGGACGTGAAAAAGAAATGAGCAGAAGCTTTCCGGAAACGCTGTCCGCCCTGCGGAAACAGAGAAATATCAGCCAGCGGGCGGCGGCAGCCGATTTGAACATAAGCCAGGCCCTTTTGAGCCACTATGAAAACGGGGCCAGGGAGCCGGGACTGGCCTTTGTCTGCCGCGCCTGCGACTATTACGGCGTAACGGCGGACTTCCTTTTGGGCCGCACAGACGAGCCAGACGGCGCAAAGAGTACGGCGGACGCGGCCCGGGCCTTTATCGGCCAGCTGCGCGCCATGGCAGACCGGGCGGAGATGGCCCTGGACGAATTTACCGGCAGAACAGACGGGGAGACAACATGACAGATCAGAAGCTTATCAGAAATTTTTCCATAATCGCCCACATTGACCACGGCAAGTCCACCCTTTCCGACCGCCTGATCGAAAAGTGCGGCGCGGTGGAGCAGCGCATCATGGAGGACCAGATCCTGGACAACATGGACCTGGAAAAGGAGCGGGGCATCACCATCAAGGCCCGGGCCGTTGGCCTGAATTACAAGGCCGGCGACGGGCAGACCTATACCCTGAACCTGATCGACACCCCGGGCCATGTGGACTTCAACTACGAGGTCAGCCGCTCTCTGGCCGCCTGCGAGGGCGCGGTGCTGGTGGTGGACGCCTCCCAGGGGGTAGAGGCCCAGACCCTCTCCAACACCTATCTGGCCCTGGACAACAATCTGGAGATCCTGCCCGTGGTGAATAAGATCGACCTGCCCGCCGCGGACCCTCAGCGGGTGAAGGATGAGATCGAGGAGATCATCGGCATCCCGGCACAGGACGCGCCGGAGATCAGCGCCAAGGCGGGCATCAACATCGACGCGGTGCTGGACGATATCGTGAAGAATGTCCCCGCCCCCTCCGGCGACCCCAACGCGCCTTTAAAGGCCCTGATTTTTGACAGCCAGTATGACAATTACCGGGGCGTCATCGTGTTCATGCGCCTTGTGGACGGCTCCATCCGCAAAGACAGCGAGGTGCTGCTCATGTCCACCGGCGCCAGATACAAGGTGGTGGAGGTGGGACACCTGCGTCCCATCGGCCTTGACCCCTGCGAGGAGCTCTCCGCCGGGGATGTGGGCTACTTTACCGCCAGCATCAAGAACGTGGCGGACACCCAGGTGGGCGACACCGTCACGGACGCCGCCCGGCCCACGGCCCAGCCTCTGCCCGGCTACCGGCCTGCCCGGCCCATGGTCTACTGCGGCATCTATACCGAGGACGGCTCCAAATATCCCGATCTGCGGGACGCGCTGGAAAAGCTGAAGCTCAACGACGCCTCCCTGTCCTTCGAGCCGGAGAGCTCCGTGGCCCTGGGCTTCGGCTTCCGCTGCGGCTTTCTGGGCATGCTCCATATGGAGGTCATCCAGGAGCGGCTGGAGCGGGAATTTGACCTGGATCTGGTCACCACCCTGCCCTCAGTCATCTATAAGGTCATCAAGTCTGACGGCAGCGTGGTCATGGTGGATAACCCCCACAATTACCCCGACCCCACGGTGATCGCGGAGGCGGAGGAGCCCTATGTGAAGGTCTCCATCATCACCCCCAACGAGTTTGTGGGCAACATCATGCCCCTGTGCCAGGACCGCCGGGGCGAGTATAAGAACATGCAGTATCTGGACACAAGATTGGTGGAGCTGCATTATGAGATGCCCTTAAACGAGATCATCTACGACTTTTTCGACACCCTCAAGGCCCGCACCAAGGGCTATGCCTCCCTGGACTATGAGTTCAGCGCGTATAAGACCAGCGACCTTGTGAAGGTGGACATGCTCTTAAACGGCGACCAGGTGGACGCCCTCAGCTTCATCGCCCACCGGGACAAGGCCTATCCCAGAGCCAGAAAGCTCTGTGAAAAGCTGAAAGACAACATCCCCCGTCAGCTTTTCGAGGTGCCCATTCAGGCCGCCATCGGCGGCAAGATCATCGCCCGGGAGACGGTGAAGGCCATGCGCAAGGACGTGCTGGCCAAGTGCTACGGCGGCGATATCACCCGAAAGAAGAAGCTGCTGGAAAAGCAGAAGGAAGGCAAAAAGAAGATGCGCCAGCTGGGTACGGTCCAGATCCCCACGGAGGCTTTTCTCGCCGTCCTCAAGCTGGATGAATAAGGGCAGTTCTGTTTTATTTCGCATTCATCAATCAGAAGCTCCTGAAACAGGCCCACCGCCCGGTGGGCCTTTCCTTTACAGAGACTGTTGCCTTCACGGGTTGCCAAAGCCTCCCCTGAAAGGGGAGGTGGATGCCCGAAGGGCAGACGGAAGGGTTCTGTGCCGCTGCCTGGGATTCCGGTATGACCCCTCAGTCATGCTGTCGCATGACAGCTCCCCTTACAGGGGAGCCTTTTCAAACGAAGCCCCTGGGCGTTAAGGAAATCTTAAAGTATTAAGGCCTTGGTTCTTAATTTCCATTATCGTACAATAAGCGCGAGGTGAAGAGAGTGTACAACATACTGATCTGCGACGACGAAAAGGATATTGTCACGGCCCTGAAAATCTATCTGGAGTCCGAGGGCTACAACACCTTCCTGGCCTATAACGGCAAGGAGGCCCTGCGCATTGTGGCCAGCGAGGACATCCACCTTGTGCTCATGGACATTATGATGCCGGAAATGGACGGCATCAGCGCCATGGTCAAGCTGCGGGAGGAGAACAACGTCCCCGTGATCCTGCTGACGGCCAAGGGCGAGGACACCGATAAGATCCTGGGCCTGAACGTGGGTGCCGACGACTATGTCACCAAGCCCTTCAACCCCGTGGAGCTGGTGGCAAGAGTCCGCTCTCAGCTTCGCCGCTATATGCTTTTGGGCGGCGGCAGCGTGAAGGAGAGCAGCATCACCATCGGCGGCATCAGCATTGACGACAAGAGCAAGGAGGTCACCGTGGACGGGGAGCTGGTGAGCCTGACGCCCACGGAATACGATATCCTGAAGTTCCTGATGCAGCACCCGGGACAGGTATTTTCCCCCAAGACCCTTTACCAGAAGGTCTGGAATGATGAGCCTTACGGCGCTGAGAGCACCGTTGCCGTACACATTCGTCACCTGCGCGAAAAGATCGAGATCAACCCTGCCGAGCCCAGATACATCAAAGCCGTCTGGGGACAGGGCTATAAAATGGAAAGGGGCAAGTGACAATGAAAAAGCTGAAGGGAAGCCTGCTGGCCAAGTCCGGGGCGATCATCCTGCTGACGCTGACGGTGCTGGCCTTTATCGCCTCCGCGCTCAGCGTGGCGCTTCTGGCGGCGATCGGCGTCTATCCCGACGCCTACCAGACCGGAAGAGATTTTGTGTTGAGCAGCCTGTGCCACAACTATTCTTACCGGACGGCACAGAATCTGTATTACGGCGTGGAACCGAAAAATATGTATACCTCGTCCAACTACGGTTTCCAGCTCTTCGATCAGAACGGGAATCTGCTGTACGATGGGCTGAAGGGCCGTGAGGCCCAATATACCGAAGCGTATATTATCGGGGATTGGTATGATTATTCAGCGCTGAGCGAAACCCTGACGGAAGACGCCTCCACAGCGGCAATAACGCCTGTTCCCACAGCAACGCCCTCCCCGGAAGCGGGCAGTGAAGAGGATAAAGCGGGAACACAGGAGGAAACAGAGCAGGAACCGCCTGTGGTCAGCACCATGAAGGGCTATATTCTGCAGGACCGTGTGACCTCCGACAATATCAGCTTCGCGCTGGACAGCTTTGAGCGGGCCTACGACCTGCGCTATGAGCTGATCGCCATCGCCCTGGCCATGCTGATCGTGTCTATCCTGCTGTTTGTATTTTTGATGAGCGCCGCAGGACACCGGGACGGCAGCGATACCATTACGCCTAACTTCATCGACCGCATCCCCTTTGATCTGTTCACGGCGATCGTCGCTCTTCCGGGCCTCTGCGCCGTCGCCCTGGGCATTGAAGTGGCAGACCGTTTTGCCTTTGCCAATCTGCTGGGGCTGCTGGTGGTCTTTGTGCTGATCGAGCTGCTGCTGACCCTGTTCTTGATGAGCCTTTCCACCCGCATAAAGCTGAAAAGCGTGATCAAAAGCTGCCTCATTTACCGCGTCCTTCGCTGGTGCTGGCACTTGCTGAAAAAGACCGGCAGGCTGTTCCGGGCCTTTATCCACGGCCTGCCCCTGCTGGGCCGCGCCGGCTTTATCGTCGCGGCAGTGCTGCTGATCGAGTTCATCTTTATCTGCGCCACCGAACATTCCACCGGCGCACAGCTCTTCGGCTGGTTTGTGGAGCGGGTGCTGCTGCTGGCGCTGCTGGTGTACCTGCTGCTGTGCGTGAAGCGGCTTCGCACCGGGGCGGCCAAAATCGCCCGGGGCGACATGAACTATACCATCGACACCAAATATATGCACGGTGACCTGTTGGACCACGCCAACGACCTGAACAGCATCCGCGACGGCATCAGCCGGGCCGTGAATGAGCGGATGAAGAGCGAGCATTTCAAAACCGAGCTTATTACCAACGTGTCCCACGACATTAAAACGCCCCTGACCTCCATTGTGAACTACGTTGATCTGCTCTCCAAGGAGAACATTGAAAACGAAAAGGCGCAGGAATATATTGAAGTGCTCCAGCGCCAGTCCGCAAGGCTCAAAAAGCTGACGGAGGATCTGGTGGAGGCGTCCAAGGCCTCCACGGGCAACCTGGCCGTCAATCTGGAGCGCTGCGAGCTGGGGGTTTTGCTGGACCAGACGGCGGGGGAGTACGGCGAGAAGCTCAGCGCCCAGGGCCTGGAGCTGATTTTGAAAAAGCCGGAGGAGCCGGTGACGGTGATGGCCGACGGGCGGCATCTGTGGCGCATTCTGGATAACCTGATGAACAACATCTGCAAGTACGCCCAGCCGGGGACAAGGGTCTATCTGAACCTGGAGCAGAAAGACGGCAAGGCGGTCATGACCTTCCGGAACATGTCCAAATACCAGCTGAACATCAGCGGCGACGAGCTGATGGAGCGCTTTGTCCGGGGCGACAGCTCCCGCAACACCGAGGGCAGCGGCCTGGGCCTGTCCATCGCCCGAAGCCTGGCCCAGCTCCAGGGCGCACAGCTGGACCTGGTGGTGGACGGCGACCTGTTCAAGGTCACGGTGACCTTCAACGCGGTATAAAACTGAGATATAAAACAACAAAGGATCCCTTGAACGGCTCTGTTCAAGGGATCCTTCATTATTCTCGTCTGCTGCTTATTTTCCGTAGCCGCTGAGGAACTGTTTTGTGCGCTGCTCCAGGGGATTTTTCAGCACCTGCTCCGGCGGGCCCTGCTCGGCGATCACGCCGCCGTCGATAAACAGCACCCGGTCGGACACCGCGGCGGCAAACTCCATCTCGTGGGTCACCACCACCATGGTCATGTTCTCCTCCGCCAGCTTCCGGATCACATTCAGTACCTCGCCGGTGAGCTCCGGGTCCAGAGCGGAGGTGGGCTCGTCGAAAAACAGCACTTCCGGGGTCAGAGCCAGGGCGCGGGCGATGGCCACCCGCTGCTGCTGGCCGCCGGAGAGCTGGTGCGGGTAATAGTGCAGCTTGTCTCCCAGACCCACCCGGCGCAGAAGCTCCTCGCTCTTTGCCTCGATCTCCGCGTTGACGGCCTTTTTGTTCCGCTTATATCCTTCACTGCCCTTTGCCTGGAGCTTGGGCGCAAGGGAGACATTTTCCAGCGCGGTATACTGGGGGAACAGGTTGAAATTCTGAAACACCAGGCCGAAATGGAGCCGGTTGCGCCTGATCTCCGCCTCGCTGAGGGTCTTGCCGTCAGAGGAGTCAAAAATGGGCTGCCCGTTTACGGAGATCAGACCGGAGCTGGGCATCTCCAAAAAGTTCAGGCAGCGGAGCAGGGTGGTCTTGCCGCCGCCGGAGGGGCCGATCACGGACAGGGTCTCTCCTCTGTCCATGGAGAAGCTGATCCCCTTGAGGACCTGCAGCTCGTCAAAGCTTTTATATAGATCTTTTACTTCCAGCAGTGCCATGTGCTCACCTCACACCTTGAAATAGTCCAGCTTCTTCTCCACCCAGCCCAAAAGCAGGGTGAGCAGACCGCTGAAGGCCAGATAATACAATCCGGTGAAAAACAGCGGCCAGATAATGCCGGAGGATTTGATAAAGCTCTGGCCGTTCCACATGATCTCATACACGGCGATGACCCGCACAAGGGAGGTGTCCTTCACCAGGGTGATGACCTCGTTGCCCATGGGCGGAACGATGCGCTTGATGACCTGCATCAACGTGACCTTGAAAAAGATCTGCGTATTGGTCAGGCCCAGAACCTGCCCGGCTTCCTTCTGCCCCTTGGGGATGCCTTCGATCCCGCCCCGGTATATCTCGGAAAAGTAACAGGAATAATTAAAGATAAAGGCCACCATGGCCGCGGCAAAGCGGCCGGAGCTGCTGCCGCCCCACCAGTTGTTGCCCAGAAGCAGGCCGGGGCCGTAATAAATGATGAGCAGCTGGAGCATCAGCGGCGTTCCGCGGATGACCCAGACCACCAGCTTGACCAGATATTGCAGGGGCTTGAAGCGGCTCATGGAGCCGAAGGCGATAATGAGACCCAGCGGTATGGCGCCCAGCAGCGTCAGGGCGAAGATCTCCAGGGATTTCAGAAATCCAAGGCTCAGGGAGGATAAAACAGTCTGGAACATGGCAAACCTCTCTATGTATTTTCAGGTTCTCAGGGGCTGAAAGCAGAGGAGCGTTTCCACCCCTCTGCCTTGGTAGCGCATTAGTATAATAAACTATTCCGGCTTATTTTGCAATAATGGATTCCTGCACGCCGTACTTTTCCGCGATCTCCATCACGGTGCCGTCGGCATAGGCCTTGGCATAGAAGTCGTTGAACTTATCCGCAAGACCGCTGCCGATCTTGAAGCCAACGCCGTATTCCTCAGTGGTGAGCTTCACGGTGTAGGTCAGTTCGGGGTAGCTGGTGCCCTCGCCGATCATGGCGCCGGCCATCAACAGGTCGATGATGCAGGCGTCAGAGGTGCCGGCGGCCACTTCCATGAGAGCGTCAGCCTGGGTGAGAACGGCGGTGTACTCGTTGCCCAGCTCGATCACGGCGTCCTCGCCGGCGGAGCCGGCCTCAACGGCAAACTTCAGTCCGGCCAGGCTGGCCTCGTCCTGGTACTGGTCAGCCACATCAGCACTCACCACGACCACCTGTGCGTTGTTGCAGTAGGGGGCGCCGCACTCCATGGAGTTGAGGACCTCGTCGGTGAGGGTCATGCCGTTCCACACCGCGTCGATGTTGCCGGCGTCCAGCTCAAGGATCTTGTTGTCCCAGTCGATCTCAACAAACTCCACATCCTGGCCCAGATATTCCGCAAAGGCCCTGGCCATGTCGGCATCAAAGCCGATCCATTCGCCGCTGTCGTCCTTAAAGTCCATAGGGGCAAAATCGGTGATGCCCACAACAAAGGCGTCCTTTTTTCCACAGGCGCAGAGCGCCAGAACCATGGTCAGCGCCAGCAGAAGGCAAAATATTTTTTTCATCGTGTTTTTCATTATTCTTTCCTCCGAAGCAGATATTTTTAGCTGCGTTAGCATAATAACACATTAGCGAAATAAAGCAATACCCAAGTTGCACTTTTGCTGTGCAGAATTTGCACAGTAAATAGACAACCAGTTCAACATTGCCTATTTAATTCCTACTAAATTTATGGTAAATTAAGCACATAGGAATTAATGCTGACAGGCAATAAGATGAAGGCCAGGTTTTCCGCGGCAAAATTGGCCAAGTTCTGCTGCATGGCAGCGCAAAAGAAAGGAGGCGTTTTTTTGAACGTGACAAGCAAGGGCCGCTATGCCCTGAGAGTGATGATCGACCTGGCTCAGCACCCGGAGGACGGCTATATCTCCCTCAAGACCATCGCCGACCGGCAGGGCATCTCCATGAAATATCTGGAGATGATCGTGGGAAACTTGAAAAAGGCCCGGCTTGTGGACAGCACCCGGGGAAAAGACGGGGGCTACAAGCTCAACCGCGGCCCCGGCGACTACTCCGTGGGCGACATTCTCCGCTGCATCGAGGACAATCTGGCCCCTGTGGCCTGCATCAAGGCCGGCAGCATCAACTGCGAAAACGCGGCGGGCTGCATGACCGTCCCCATGTGGAAGGAGCTGGACGATATCACCAACGCCTATCTTGACACCGTAAGTCTTGAAGACCTGCTGACCGGCGCAAAATGGCGCGGCCAGGAAAACTGCAATTAACAGAGAAAGGATCTATGCACAATGTTTGTATACGCCGATAACGCAGCCACCACCAGCGTCAGCAAGACCGCGCTGGACGCCATGCTGCCCTACCTTACCGAGAACTACGGCAACCCCTCCAGCCTGTACTCCTTCGCCCAGAAGGCCACCGAGGCGGTAGCCCAGGCCCGTGCCACCGTGGCCGCCTGCCTGAACGCCGAGCCCAGAGAGATCTACTTCACCTCCGGCGGCAGCGAGGCCGACAACCAGGCCATCATCTCCGCCGCCAAGGCGGGGGCACGCAAGGGCAAAAAGCACCTGATCTCCACCAAATTTGAGCACCACGCGGTGCTGCACACCCTGAAAAAGCTGGAAAAAGAGGGCTATGAGGTCACGCTGCTGGATGTGCACGAGGACGGCGTGGTCCGTCTGGAGGATGTGGCCGCCGCTATCCGCGAGGACACCGCCCTTGTGACCATCATGTTTGCCAACAACGAGATCGGCACCGTTCAGCCCATCAAAGAGATCGGCGCTCTCTGCCGGGAGAAGGGCATCCCCTTCCACACCGACGCGGTACAGGCCGCAGGCCACATGCCCATCGACGTGAAGGAAATGAATATCGACATGCTCAGCATTTCCGGCCACAAGTTCCACGCGCCCAAGGGTGTGGGCGTGCTGTACGCCAAAAAGAACATGCCCCTCTTCAACCTGATCGAGGGCGGCGCCCAGGAGCGGGGCCGCCGGGGCGGCACGGAGAACGTGGCCGGCATCGTGGCTCTGGCCGCGGCGTTGAAGGAGTCCATTGATAACATGGAAGCCAACACCGCAAAGATCATCCCCATGCGCGACAAGCTCTTTGCCGAGCTGAGCAAGATCCCCCACAGCAAGATCAACGGCAGTCTGGAGCACCACGTCCCCGGCACGGTGAACATGTGCTTTGAGGGCATCGAGGGCGAGTCTCTGCTGCTCATGCTGGATATGAACGGCATCTGCGCCTCTTCCGGCAGTGCCTGTACCTCCGGCTCCCTGGACCCCAGCCATGTGCTGCTCAGTCTGGGCCTGCCCCATGAGGTTGCCCACGGCTCCCTGCGTCTCTCCATCGGCGAGTACAACACCATGGAGGAGATCGACCACATCATCGAAGTGGTCCCCAAGGTTGTCCAGTATCTCCGCAACATGTCTCCCGTCTGGGACGAGCTGGAAAAGGGCCAGCGTCCCCATCTTATTTAAGTAAATCTTTTCTATCTGTCAGGAGGAATTTTATTATGGCACTTTACAGTGATAAGGTCATGGACCATTTTCAGAATCCCCGCAACGTGGGCAAGCTGGACGACGCCGACGGCATCGGCGAAGTGGGCAACGCCAAGTGCGGCGACATCATGCGCATGTATATCAAGGTGAAGGACGGCGTCATCACCGACTGCAAGTTCAACACCTTCGGCTGCGGCAGCGCCATCGCCACCAGCTCTATGGCCACCGAGCTGATCAAGGGCAAGCCCATCGAAGAGGCACTTCAGCTGTCCAACAAGGCCGTGGTGGAGGCTCTGGACGGTCTGCCCGCCCACAAGATCCACTGCTCCGTTCTGGCCGAGGAGGCCGTCCGCGCCGCCGTCAAGGATTACTACGACAAAAACGGCATCGCCTACAACCCCGACGACTTCCAGATCCACGACTGTGAGCATTGTCACGACTGAGTATAACAGGAAAATGAAAGAGCTGACCTTGATTGGCCAGCTCTTTTTTGTTATTGACCTCAGCGCTGGAGCCAGCGGGCGATGGCCGGCAGGACCCGGTAATTCCGGGCAAAGATGCTGTAGATCTCCCGCTCCGCCAGGGCGGCCTCCTGACAGCCCACCTCGATGGTCAGAGAGGGGATCTCCAGCGCGTCGATGGCCCAGTCCTTGTAGCCTGCGCCGTCCACGCCGCCGTCGCCCTCCAGGCCGTAACCGGTGACCTCCTGCACCGCCCGGGCCAGCGAGGCTGAATTGCTGTTCACCGGCTGCTTATCGCCGTATTCATAGTAGATCACGCTGCCTGTAGCGTGATAGCTTACGGTCACATCAAAAGCATAGCGCAGGGTGTAATCCCGCAGGGCCCGGGCTTCCGCCGTGGAAAAGGGCTCCTCGCCCTGATACAGCATGGCGGAAGGTTCGCTCCGGCCCTCCAGCCTCTCCCAGCCTGCGGGGAAATTGCGGTTGATGTCCACGCCAAGGCCGTTTGCCTTCCACTTGGTCGCGTACTCCTGTTCCTCCGCCGCCGTATAGCCAAGGGCCTGGTCCCGCGCATAGATCGCCCGCTGGGTCTCGTTCAGCGTGCCTCTCTGGGCGAGAGCTGCGCCGTCCGGGTTGCTCATGGGGATGATGTGGTAGCACACATCGCCGTAGCCCAGCAGGCCGTGGTCCAGCCAGTAGTCCGCCATGGCCATCAGCAGCCAGGCGGTCAGGTGCTCCCGGGCATGGATAGTGCCCTGGAGCAGCACATGGTAGCGGGCCTCCTCGTCTCCGATGCGGAGGACTGGGATGTCCCTGCCCAGCTCGCTTTTGCCGATCACCGCCGTGGAGACCGCATCCGGGTACATGAGCTGAAGCCGGGAGACGTCCGCGCACATCTGCTCGTAGGAATACATATTTGTGGGCGGCACCGCGTCCAGACATTCCAGAAAATAGCTGTCGTCCGCGGGCCTGATGTAACTGGTCAGCACATAGCCCTCCGTCCCGCCGTAGGATACTTTGGCGTATTTGCCGTCCCACTGCTGCAATTGGACAAGCCCGCCGGAAGGGATCCGGTCAATGACCTCTTCTCCTCCGGCCGTTTTGCGCAGGCTGATGTATTCCTCGCAGTTTGCCGCCCAGATCACCGGAATGGCCGGGTTAAAATACTCGTCCACCGGGTATTCATCGGTGTCGGTAAAGTGCCACCACTCGGCAAAATAGGGCTCAAATCCGTACTTTTCCATGGTCTGCTCCAAAAGCGCCGCGTTCCGCGCCGCCTCAGCGGAGCAGTCGCTGTAATCCCGGTCGGCGTAGGCCGTGAAATTGTCAAAGCCTGTGGGCACGGGCAGCTCCTCTCCCGTCTCCAGGTCCACCAGCGTCACATCCACCGCGTTGCCCCGGCAGTGTGCCCGCCTGCCGGTGACCGGGTTGGAGACGAAGGCCGGGTCCGGGCAGATCTCCCACAGCTTGGCCTGAGCCGCCACCGGGCGAAATCCATCCCATATTTTCAGCCCGATCCCCTGCCCGGCCAGCTCCTGGCAGACCTGGGCCAGCTTTTTCACCGTGCCGTAGCGCAGATAGGCGTCGGAAAAATCATAGATCCGCTGTCCGGTGAAATTGTTCACCGTGGCATAGGCCAGCGCCTGGCGGATCTCCGGGATATAGTCCAGCACCCGGACCAGCTCATCCTCCGCCGGATCTTGGGCTTCGGCAGGCGGGATCGTGATCTCCTCCGGCAAAGTGGTCAGCTCCGGGGTGTTCTCCGGCGCGGCTGTCAGCGCCGGGACAGCAGGGCCCTTTTCCTCTTGCCCGCCCAAAGCCCGGCAGCTCACCGTCAGCGCCGCAAGGAATACCAGCAGCAAAAGAAGCGCTGTTTTTCTCTTCATCACAGCATCCTCCGTGATCGTTTATGGCATAATTATAGCATTTTCATCCGGTTTTTCTATCGCTCTGCCCCAATATTCACAATTCTTAAGAAGCGCTCCGCACAGAAAGATCCGGCATGGCCGAAAGGCCATGCCGGATCAAATCTTAAGAAGCGCTCCGCACAGAAAGATCCGGCATGGCCGAAAGGCCATGCCGGATCAAATCAGTTAATCAATATCTGCGCCTTCTGCGGCGGCGTCTGCGCCGGGAGGACTTTACCGAATCAACGATCACCAGGATCACGATGACCAGGACGATCCCCGCAAGCACCCAGCCGATGGACAGGCCGGAGAAGATGCTGTCCGCGCTGGCCTCGTATTCCAGCGCCCGGGTGGTCTCATATCCACAGACGGAGCAGACGCCCTTTTCCTCTCCGGCCTCCTTCTTCGTGGCGGCGCGAAGCTCCGTCCACTGGAAGCTGTGGGCGGCCTTGTCGATCTGCTCGCCGCATTCGCACTGGTGCCAGTGGTATTCGGCGCTGCTTTCCCAGGTCTCACCGAAGCTGTGCTCATGCTCCTCCGGCGCGGCGCTCTCTTCCGGGGCGGCCGGTGTGGGCGTGGGCGTAGGCTCAGGTGTAGGCGTGGGCGTGGGCGTAGGTTCAGGGGTGACCGTGGCCGGGTCGGCCTTGACCTTGATGTAGGCCCCGTTGGAGGTTTTGCTGCCTCCCGGGCCTTTAAAGACGGCCTTGATCTGCCAACCGTCCATTGCGGCGGGAATGTTGTGGACAATGATCTTTCCTACCCCGTCGTCATTGACGCTGGAGCCGGGGAAGGTCTTGCCGATCTCGCTGCAGTCCACCACGGTGGCGCCGTCCGGGCTCACCAGGACCCAGGAGCAGCTCTCGGCGTAGATGGCCGTGGCCACAAAGGAGGCCCAGCCGTTTTCCTCCACCGTCTCTCCGCCGGGGTCCTTGATGATCGTGGGCGCCCACACCGCAGGGGTGATCTCCCGCACAAGGGTGACGGATTTCCCGGAGGGGTCAAGGACGGCGTCCACGCCGGAGTTGTTGAGATAGGCCCGAAGCTCTCCGGCGAAGGAATAGCCCTCCCCGGCGTCTATGCGGATCTCCAGGCGGTAGTTCTGCTGCTGAAAGCTGCCGGAGGCCGGATTGCCGCTTGCGTCGTACCAGGTCACGCTGCCCACGGTGCAGCCCTCCGTACTGGTGGCAACGGCCACGCTGCTGATGTCCATCAGCACCACGGGACTGGGCTGGGCGGTGGCCAGCACTTTGTCCAACACAGTATCTGCCGAAGCAGTCGCAGGGATAAAGCTCAGTATGCCCCATCCAAGGCAGAGGGAAAGCAGCACTGAGAACAATCGTTTTAAAGTTCTGTTCATAACGGAGTCCTCCTCTGTCTGTTTGGATAATTATATTCCCCAAGCCATTTCCGGTCAAGGAAAATATCGTTTTTCCCCCTTTTTCCGGTAATCCGATTGCATAAATGCGCGTTTAATATTATAATACCCTGTTAGAAAAAGGAGAACTGCTATGACTTGCTATATTTTTGCCGCCGGGAGCTTTTACGGGCTTGTGGAGCGCCCCGCCCCCGGCGATCTGATCATTGCCGCCGACGCGGGCTATAAAACCTGCCTGGCCTGCGGCATTACGCCGGACATTATCGTGGGCGACTTTGACTCCATGTCCACCCCCGATGTGCCGGGGGTGATCACCCTCCCGGTGGAAAAGGACGACACGGACTCCCTGCACGCCATGCGCATAGGGCTGGAGAAGGGTTATACCGACTTTGTGCTCTACGGCGGCACCGGCGGCAGCCGGGTGGACCACACCATTGCCAATATCCAGAGCCTTCTGTTTCTGGTGTCCCGCTGTGCCCGGGGCCGCATGTACGGCGACGGGGTGATCTACCGGGTGATCCATGACGAGAAGCTCCGCTTCCCCGCCTCCTGCCGGGGCACGCTCTCCCTGTTCTGCATGGACGGACAGGCCCGGGGCGTGAGTATAGATGGCTTAAAGTACTCTCTTGACAACTATACCGTGACCTCCTGCTTTCCCATTGGGGTCAGCAATTCCTTTGTAGGCACCCCGGCGGAGGTCGAGGTCAAGGACGGTACGCTGCTGATTATTTCTGCTATTCAGGGTGATAACATTGAATAAATATAATGCGGGAAAATGCGATATTGCCGTCATCGGCGCGGGCCACGCCGGGATCGAGGCCGCCCTGGCCGCGGCGCGCCTGGGCCTTGACACGGTATGCTTTACCGTGAATCTGGACAGCGTGGGCAACATGCCCTGCAACCCGGCCATCGGCGGCACGGGGAAGGGCCATCTGGTCCGGGAGCTGGACGCCCTGGGCGGCGAAATGGCAAAAGCGGCGGACAAGGCCTGCATCCAGTACCGTATGCTGAATCTGGGCAAGGGCCCCGCCGTCCACTCCCTCCGGGCCCAGGCCGACAGGCGGCGCTATCAGGAGATCATGAAGCAGACCCTGGAAAGGCAGGAGAACCTGCGCTTAAAGCAGGCGGAGGTGGTGGAGATCGGCCTGGAAGACGGCCGGGTCTGCTCCGTCACCACCCACACCGGGGCGGTCTACGCCTGCCGGGCCGTGGTGATCGCCTCCGGCACCTATCTGGACGGCCGCACCATTGTGGGCGAGGTGCTGCGCTCCTCCGGGCCGGACGGTCTGGCCGCCGCCGTGCCTCTGGGCCAGCGGCTCCGGGAGATGGGTCTCTCCCTGCGCCGCTTCAAGACCGGCACGCCGCCCAGAGTGAACGCCCGCACAGTGGACTTTTCCCAAATGGAGCTTCAGGAGGGGGATAAGGACCCGGAGCCCTTCTCCTTTACCACCAGCGAGGCCCCCAACAACAGCGCCGTCTGCTACCTGACCTACACCAACCAGCGCACCCATGAGATCATCCGGCAGAATCTGGACCGCAGCCCCATCTATTCCGGCGTGATCGAAGGGGTGGGGCCCCGTTACTGCCCCAGTATTGAGACAAAGGTGATGACCTTTGCCGACAAGCCCCGGCACCAGCTTTTTGTGGAGCCCATGGGGCTGAACACCGAGGAGCTTTACATCCAGGGCTTCTCCTCCTCCATGCCCGAGGAGGTGCAGGTGCAGATGCTGCACACCATCCCCGGCCTGGAGAGAGCGGAGATGACCCGCTGCGCCTACGCCATCGAATATGACTGCATCGACCCCACCGAACTCTATCCCACTCTGGAGTGCAAAAAAATCCCCGGCCTCTACGGCGCGGGGCAGTTCAACGGCTCCTCCGGCTATGAGGAGGCGGCGGTGCAGGGCTTTGTGGCGGGGGTGAACGCCGCGCTGAAGCTGAAGGGCCGCCCGCCCTTTATTCTCCGCCGCAGCGACGGCTATATCGGCACCCTGATCGACGATCTGGTGACCAAGGGCACCAACGAGCCCTACCGCATGATGACCTCCCGCAGCGAATACCGCCTGCTCCACCGGCAGGACAACGCCGACCAGCGGCTCAGCGCTTACGGTCTGGAAATCGGGCTGGTCAGCCCGGAGCGGCATCAGGCGGTGCTGGACAAATACGCCGCCGTGGAACGGGAGATCAAACGGCTGGAGAGCTGCCATCTTGCCCCCACAGAGGCGCTGAACGCCATGCTGAAGAACCGGGGGACCGCCAGTGTCGCCACCGGCGTGTCTCTGGCAGATCTGATCCGCCGCCCCCAGGTGGGCTACGCCGATCTGACGCCTTTCGACCCGGAACGCCCCGCCCTGGACCGGGCGGTCTGCTATGAAGCGGAGCTGAATTTAAAATATGAGGGCTATATCAAGCGGCAGCTGAAGCAGGTGGAGGAGTTCACCCGCATGGAAAGCCACAGTCTGCCCGCCGATCTGGATTACGATCAGGTGACCGGCCTGCGTCTGGAGGCCCGGGAAAAACTGAAAAAGATCCGGCCCGAGAATTTCGGCCAGGCCAGCCGCATCTCCGGCGTGTCTCCGGCGGATATCTCGGTGCTGATGATCTATATGGAGAACAAGAAATGAGTAAAGTCGTCCTTGGATTTTCCGGCGGAGTGGACTCCGCCGTGTCCGCAAAGCTGCTGCAACAGGCGGGACATCAGGTGGTCGGGCTGTATCTGGACAATGCGGACAGAGCCGCCCGGGAGGACGCCGTCAGCGCGGCGGAATTTATCGGCATTCCCCTCACCGTGCTGGACGTGAAGGCGGAGCTGGAGGAAAAGGTCTGCCGACCCTTTGCGGAGAGTTATCTCCGGGGTGAGACGCCCAATCCCTGCATCATCTGCAACCCCGGCGTCAAGTTCAAAAATCTTCTGGCCGAAGCGGAGCGCATCGGCGCGGAGCATATCGCCACAGGCCACTATGCCCGGGCGGAAAAGGGCATGATCTTCAAGGGCTTGCCCGCCAACGACCAGAGCTATATGCTCTGCCGCCTGACAAGGGAGCAGGCCGGGCGCTGTCTCTTCCCCCTGGGCGGCTTTGAGAAAAAGCAGGTCCGGGCCATGGCGGAGGAATTTCATCTTCCTGTGGCCCACAAGCCGGACAGCATGGAGATCTGCTTCATTCCGGACAAGGATTACATTGGCTGGCTGTCCCGCAGGACGGAAATGCCCCCTCCCGGAGACTTTGTCTTTCACGGGCAGGTGGTCGGTCAGCACGAGGGCATACACCGCTACACCGTGGGCCAGCGCCGCCCAGGGCTGCTGAACGAGCGCAAGGTATACATCTCCCGCATCGACCCCATCTCCAATACCATTGAGCTTGCTCTGTGGGAGGAGCTTTTCAAAACCGAAGTCCATGCCCGGAATTTCAACTGGCTTATGGACCCACCGGCGGGGCCAATCCGCGCCAGCGTTCGCGTGCGGCATACCAAGTGGGAAAATCCCCCCTGCACCGTCTGGACTGAGGGCAGCGGCGTGAAAATCCTCTGCGACGAACCGGTCCGGGCCCCGGCAGCGGGGCAGTCCGCCGTGCTGTACGACGGCGACCGCCTTTTGGGCGGCGGATTTATCCTGTGAAAAAATAAAATGAAAAGGCACCCGAAAATCGGGTGCCTTGTTTTGGTTAAGTTGTTTCGTCTGAGACGAATCAGGCCTTGCGGACGGAGTCGATGTGACGGGTCAGGTCCAGCATCTTGTTGGAGAAGCCCCACTCGTTGTCGTACCAAGCCATGAGCTTGACGAAGTTGTCGTTCAGAGCCAGGCCGGCCTTTGCGTCGAAGATGGAGGTGTGAGCGTCGGTGCGGAAGTCGGAAGAGACGACCTCTTCATCAACATACTCCAGAACGCCCTTCATGGGACCTTCGGAAGCGGCCTTGACGGCGGCGCAGATCTCGTCGTAGCTTGCGCCCTTCTCCAGGCGGACAGTCAGGTCAACGATGGACACGTCGCCTGCGGGGATACGCATGGAGGTGCCGGTCAGCTTGCCCTTCAGCTCGGGGATGACCTTGCCGACAGCCTTGGCTGCGCCGGTGCTGGTGGGGATGATGTTGTTGTAAACGCTGCGGCCTAGGCGCCAGTTCTTCTTGGAGAAGCCGTCGACCACGGACTGGGTAGCGGTGGAAGCGTGAACGGTGGTCATCAGACCTTCAACGATACCGAAGTTGTCGTTGAGAACCTTGGCGAGAGGAGCCAGGCAGTTGGTGGTGCAGGAAGCGTTGGAAACGAACTGCATGTCGGGGGTGTACTTGTCCAGGTTTACGCCGCAGACGAACATGGGGGTGTCGTCCTTTGCAGGGCCGGACATGACGACGACCTTTGCGCCGGCGTCGATGTGGGGCTGTGCGTCAGCCTTGGTGAGGAACTTGCCGGTGCACTCGAGAACGTACTCAGCACCCAGCTCGCCCCAGGGCAGCTGAGAAGGATCGCGGGAGTCCAGGATGGGGAAGCTCTTGCCGTCAACGATGAGGAGCTTCTCTTCGTCGTTGTAGCTTACGTCTGCGTCGAATCTGCCGTGAACGGTGTCGAACTTGACAGCGTAGGCCAGCTGACCGGCGGTCTTGCCGGGAGCGTTGATGCCGACGACTTCGATATCATCGGATTTGACAGCGGCTCTGAAAGCCAGGCTGCCGATGCGGCCAAAACCATTGATGCCAACTTTGATCATTTCAATATCCTCCAATTAAAAATTTTGCAAAACAGTGTTTTACCCCGAAGGGCCAGGTCAAAAAGGCGGCAAATAATGCCTTATTGATTGCCTAAATTGTATCATATACTATTAACAAAAATCAATATTTCATTCTATCAATTCTTAACAAAAAAACGCCGAAATTTATTACCTGATCGCAGGTTTTTTTAGCTCGGTATTGTATATTTTGTCGGTATTTGTTAAAATTGCAAAAAAAGGACCCGTTTATAGAGGAGGCTGCTTTGTATGATACAGATCCCATCCGAGATTCTGACCCTCTCCGGAGAACCAACAGTGCTGTGCCGCTTCGGCAAGCTGATCTTCGCCAACCACAGCGCGGAAGATATTCTCGGCAATGACTGTGTGGGCAAAAGCGTCAAGGCGCTGTTCGGTACGATCATCTCTGACGCCCAGGCGTCTTCCTTCGTGGCGGATGTGCCTGTTATGGGCCGGCATTATATCCTTCGGGTGGCCCGTATCGGCGATGTGCAGGCCGTTTTCTTCTCTCACGATGAAGCGCCTGCCCTGCTGATGAACGACGCGTTCATCTATGCCATGCGCAACAGTCTGATGAACATGGGCATTGCCGCTGACAAGGGACGGCTCAAAGCCGATAAGCTGGGAGACCGGGCCCTCTCCGCCTGTTTTGCTTCCCTGTCCAAAAGCCATTACATTATGATGCGCCTGCTTTCCAATATCTCCATCGTCAAGGGCATATTGGAAAAAAATCTGCCTGTCACCCTGGCCGCTGTGGAGATGTCCGGTTTCTTGTCCGAACTGGTGGATACCATAAGCATGCTCCGGCCGGATATTCAATTCCATGTGAGCGCCGGAGAAAAGATCATCATCGACGCCGACGCCGCCATGCTGGAGATTTTGGTACTGAATCTGCTCTCCAACTGCCTGGTCCACGCCAATGGGCTCACCCGGATCAGCGTGAGCCTGATCGACAGCGGCGACAGCGTTGTGATCTCTGTCTGTGACGACGGCTGCGGCATAAAGGCAGACGAACTGCATTCCGTATTCAGCCGCTATCGCTTTGGCTTTGATATAAGCCACCTGGGGAAGGGCCCCGGACTTGGGCTGACGGTCGTGCGCGGGATCGCCGAATACCACGGCGGGACCGTCCTGCTGGAGAGCCGGGAGGGCAGCGGCACCACCGTTCGGGCCTCCATCTCCAAACGGCTGGGCACCCAGCACCTCCGTCAGCCGCAGATCCCCTATACAGACGGCATGAAGAGCGTCCTTATTGGTCTTTCCGACTGCCTGCCGGAAGCGTGTTTTTCCGATAAATATATGGATTAAGAAAAGATTTGGCGGCCCACAGGGCCGCCAAACTTTTTATCCTTTTCTTATCCTCTTCCGATATTCATCGTCCCGATGGCGTAATCCGGGTTCGGCTCATAGGGAATTTCGGTCTGCCGGACTTCCAGGTTGAAGGCGATGCGTTCCAGCGTCTCCATATCTGAGGCACCGCCCACATAGAGCATGTAGCCCTCCTCCTCGTTGAACATGACCACATAGTTTTCCCCGTAGTCGCGGTAAGGATCCCCGGTCCAGTCCACGGCGATCTCCGTCACCTGAAAATCCTTTTGCTCCTCCTGCTTCACGATCTCACAATTTCCGTTCAGCACCAGCTGAAAACCGGGCCGGGCATAGCAGAAGGCGATGACATAGGGAATGTCGTTGCTCTCGCCGCTGCCTTCGTCCACCATGTAATTGTACCAGCCCTCATCGCAGTTCCCGGAAGAGCTGTGGGTGGCCTGGCTGGGCAGCCAGCCGGGCCTGAACTGGAAACACAGGGGCGGGCTTCCTCCTTCAAAGCTGAATACGATCCCCGCGTCCTCAAAGCTGTAGGTCTGCACATAGTCCACATTGCCCTGCTCATCCCGCTCGGTCCAGGTGCCGCTGATAAGCTCATCTCCGCGCACTTCCTCCGCATTCATCCGGAAAAAGGCGGACACAGCGTAGGCCGTGGCGCTGAGCAGCAGCATCACCGCGGCGATCAGCACCGCCGTGCGGACGGTCCTGCGCAGCTGATACACCCGGCGGGCCTTTTTTGCCGCGATTTTATCCAGTACTGCGGCCTTGATCCGGTCCTCCGCGGCCCGATCCAGATTCGTGGGGACGGCACAGGACACATCGTCAAAGCCGTCCTGGGTTTGATACAGCAGCTCGCTGATCTTAAATTTCATCACTGTACCCCCCTTCCGCAAGGACGGTCCGGAGCTTGTCCCGGCCCCGCAGGAGCTTGACCCGCACCGTTGAGGCGGGCATGTCCAGCTCTGCCGCGATGTCCCCTGTCTTTTGGTAAAGATAATAGTAGCGGATAAAGATCCCCCGGTCCGGCTCCGGCAGCGCGTTTACCGCCCGGCGGGTCAACTCTGCCAGCTCCTTTTCCACCGCTTCTTCCTCCGGACCGGGCGCGCTCAGGTCCATGGTCTCCTCATCCAGCGGCTCCGGCAGGTGCAGGGAGCGGAGTCTGGACAGGGCGGCATTCCGGGTGACTGCGGCAAGCCAGGCTTTCAGCTTTCCCGGCCGGACAGCCTCTCCCTTTTCCCAAAGGGTGGTAAAGGCGTCGGAGGCCACCTCCTCCACGTCCTCCCGGGGCAGAGCCGGGGCGAGAATATTGTGGGCAATGGTATAGACATAGGGCATGTAGGCATCCATGATCTCCTCCAGCGCGGCGCAGTCTCCACGGGAGAGGCGGCGCAGAAGGCGGCGTTCATCCATTTCCGGTCACTTCCTTTTTCTTTCTTCTATAAAGAACGCAGTATCCCGCAAAAATGTTACATGAAACATTTTCCTTTCCCGCCGCGTTATTGAGATAAACGACATTTTTTCGGGAGGCGTGAAATGAAAAGAACTCTGGTGAAAATTATTTCGGCTATATTGGCGCTGGCCCTGTTTCTCTCCCTTGGCTCCTGCGCGTTCAAAGGGGAAGAGGCTTCCCCGGCGGAGGAGACGATATTAAGCGACGAGCTGGTCCCGGGCTATGTCTCCACGGCGATCCAGGTCCCGGACTGGCTGGGCGGCATCCGGGAGCTGACATTGGAAGGGGGCACCCTCTACCTTGTGGGACAGACCGCCGAGGGCTACAGCCTGGGCAGCTTCCATATTGCCTCCGGCACATGGACGGAGATCGGTTTTGACCGCTCCGGGCTGAAAAAGGACAGCGAAAACAACGGCTTTCCCGCCTATGCGGTCAGCAGCCTTACCGCGGCGGAGGGCACGGTCTGGGCCATGCTGGAGCAGTATACCGACAGCGGCCGGGACAGCTATATTCTGCGCTTTGACGCCGGGCAGGACAGCGCCGCCCGGCGAGTAAAAGTGGGCTTTGAAGCCGGGGCCAATACCGAGTCCACGGACAGGATCTTCACCGGCCTGCGCGCCCTGGACGGGGAGCGGGCTATTCTGTCAGATTTCAGCGGCAATTATCTGATCGACAGCTCCGCCCGGCTGCTCCAAACTCTGCCCGGCCAGGAGCTGAACTACATGACGGCGGCCAGAAACAACGGGCGGCTGATGGTCTGCCGTACCGCCACTGAGCAATACGGCAGCTGCCTGTTTGACCCGGCGGCGCTAAGCGCAGGGGAGACGAAAACAGAAGAACCGCTGGACTGCGTCAGCGAAAACGGCCACTGGCTCCGCGCCGGGATGGAGGGCCTGTATCTGTGGGACGAAGACAGCAGCGCCGAGACGTTGATTTTCCGCTGGCTGGACGCGGCGCTGAGCTATGATGATGTGCAGCTGCTTGAACTCAGCGCGGGCCAGACCGTGGAGGACAGTGCGGGAAATTTCTATCACTTCGGCACGGGCGCCGGCTACATCATCAAAACCAGCCCGGGCATGGTGAAGAACAAAACCGTACTCACCCTGGCCACCTTCGGGACAGGCAGCGGCGTACTGGACGCCATTTTGCGCTTTAATAACAGCAGCCCGGACTATAAGATCGAGCTGATCTCCTACGACGGCTGGACGGAAAAGGACAAATTCCTGATGGACATGACCACCGGCAAGGCGGCGGACATCGTGGACCTCAGTTTTCTGCCCGATTCGGCCATTGACAGCGGGGTGTTCGTGGACCTGCTGCCCTATATCGACAGCGACCCTGAGCTGAGCCGGGAGGATTTTATCCAGCCGGTTTTCAACAGCATGCTCCGGGACGGACAGCTCTGCAAGCTGACCGTCAATTTCAGTCTCATCACCTTTGAGGCCCGGGCCGCCCAGTTTCCCGGGCGGGAGGGCTGGACCATCGACTATGTCAACGGGCTGATCGCCAACCGGGGTGAGAACACGCCGGTATTCTTCTGGCACCGGAACCGGAACGCACTGCTGGATATGCTCTGTCTGATGTCCACGGCAGAGTATATCGACTGGGAGACCGGCACATGCAGCTTTGAAAGCGAGGGCTTCAAGCAGTGGCTCCGGTTTGTCCGGGACATCCCCTATACCGATACTTACACCGAGGACGCGGTGCTGATGCACCCGGACGGCGACGTGGGGTACAGGAGCGCCTATTATGCCAGAAGCTTTTTGCAGGAGGACTATGTTTACGCCGGCTTCCCCGGCACCTCCGGCAGCGGCAGCTATTTCACGGAATTGGGGGACGACAGTCTGGGAATCAATATCTGCTACGGGATCTCCGCCGCGTCAGAGCATAAGGACGCCGCCTGGGAATTTCTGCGCATCCTGCTGCAATGCGGCGGCCCTGACGGCTTCCCGGTGCTGCGATCGGCCTTTGAGGAGCAGCTGGAAAGCGCGATTTGTGAAGAATCGGAGTACGATTTCCGGATTTTTACACAAAGTGACGCGGACAAGCTCCGTGAGCTGGTCTACTCCACGGAGAAGACGGTACACCGGGAAGAGGAGCTTTTGGCCCTCATCCGCCAGGGCGCGGAGCAATATTTTTCCGGGCAGAAGAGCCTGGACGAGGCCGCCGCGCTGATCCAGAGCCGGGCGGCGATCTATGTGGCGGAAAAAGGCTGAACTGCCGTAATACTGGAATAATCAAGGGAGGGCTGCTGCCCTCCCTTGATTATTCCGCTTCCCTTGCCGCGCGCAGGGCAGCGGCGCAGGAGAGCAGACCAAAAAGCATACTCAATTTATCTCACAACCTTTCCCAGCACCCGCAGGGGCAGCTCGGGAGAGACGACAATATCCGCGTAGGCGGGGTTCAGCGAATGCAGGGCCATGGAGTTTTCCAGCGCCACAAGCTGTTTGAGATAGGCGTTTCCGTCGTAGAGGAAGATGCCGATCTCCCCGGTCATCAGGCTGCGCTGCTGGCGGACCCAGACGGTCTGCCCGTCGTGAAACGCCGGCTCCATACTGTCGCCGGCCACGCGGACGCCGAAGTTGGCCCCGTCGGGCACTTCCGCCCCCACTTCCACCATCTCGTAATCCTCCCCGTCCAGAAACTGGCCGGTGCCGGCGCTGACCGCCAGGGAGTACAGAGGCAGAGAACGGATATAGGCAGGCTCCTCCCTGCGGTTGGCATAGCGCCCGCTGTCCCGCAGAAGCTGCACATAGTCCAGCGCCAAACGCCGGCCCTCGCGGCAAAGCCCGGCAAATATGCCCTCGCTGCCGCAGGAAAATTCGCCTCTCACATCGTCGATCTCCAAAATCTCGCACAGGGCGAGAAACTGTTTCGCGTTGGGCAGGGTGGCGCCCTTTTCCCACTTGGACACCGCCTGATTGGTCACAGGAAAGCCCCGCAGGCTCATGGCCTCCGCAAGCTCTGTCTGGTTGATCCCCAGCTCCTTCCGGCGCTTGCAGAGCAGCTGGCCTATATTTTCATACATTTGTCTCACCTCATCACAAGCATACCATATATCAAGAGAAAGAGCAAGGTAATTTTATCTTTATAAGATAAAATTACCTTGCTCACGTTTTCTCAGTATTCGTAAATTCCGCCGCCGATAAATTCGCGGATCAGGGAGTCGTCGGCCACAAGGCTCTCGTCGATATGGCCGAAGAGCTGAAGGGCCGGGAGAACGGCGCGAAGCTCGTCAAAACGCTCGATCCCCTCGGGCACGGACTTGAAGAGCTCCGTCGCCACATGGTTGAATACCGGCAGCTCATAGGGCATGGCGGTGTCGAACTGGAAGTTGGCCTTATCCTTGAAGGGGGAGATGTTCATCTTCTCGCCCCGGCGCACGTTGGCCCACATGCTCATGGTCTCTGCCGGCGCGGAGCCCCGGAAGTTATAGTCTCTGACGGTGCGGCGCACCAGACGGAACCAGGTGCGTTTGAACACGATCTTCCCCTCGAACTCCACGTCGCTGCGGGCGGAGATATAGAGCTTGAAGGCCTCCGGGTGCTGGTCGGTGATCATGTCGTTCAGGGCGTGGATGCCCTCGAAAATGACTACCTCGTCGCTGCCCAGCTTGATGGACTTGGAGGGCTCCTGCACTCTCATCCGGCGGGAGAACTCATATTTGGGCACAAAGATGCGCTTGCCCTCGGACAGCATGGTGAAGTGCCGGTTCAAAAGCTCCATGTCCATGCAGTAAGGGGACTCCAGATCCAGATCTCCCTCCGGGGTGCGGGGGGCGGTGGCCGGGTCGATGGTCTTGAAATAGTCGTCCATGGCCACATAGTGGGTGCCGACGCCCCGCTTTTTCAGGGCCTCGGCGATTTTCATGGACGTGGTGGTCTTGCCTGAACCGGAGGGGCCGGAGAGCAGCACAATGGGGCTTTTCTTCCGGTTTTCCACGATCATGTCTGCCGCCTTTTCCACCTTGCGGAGGTACTGTTCGTCCCCCTCTTCAATAAGCCCTTTCGGGTCGGATACGGTTCTGAAATTGATCTCTTTCAGCGAATACGCCATTACTCTTCCTCCTGACTGCGTTCTATATAAAAATCGCTTATCCCACGTTTGTCCGCGCAGGTCTTTTCTATGCCATTAATATATTCCAGGGGGTATTTGGGCTCCATGATGCGGATATTCCGCCCCCCGTCGTGCCGCACCAGCTTGGTGGAACCGCCGCCGCCCATGGCGACGATGCTGCAAAGCTCCTCCATGATGCAGATGTTGTAAAGGTTAATGTAGCCCTCCCGGCTCCAGCCCACATTTTCAAAGCCGCCGGACATGAATTTCTGCCGGTAGAGATAATAGGGCGCGTAGTCCGCCGCTCTCAGCTTCTCCTGGGCAATGTCCAGCATGGCCCCCACCTCTGCCGCTGTGGGCAGGGCGGAGCCCTCCAGGGTGATCCGGGAGCCTTTTTTCAGCGACAGGGTGTGCACGGTCACATTCTCCGGCGAGAGGGCCAGCACCCGGTCCGCCGTATCCGTGAAGCCCTGCACCGTGTCTGTGGGCAGACCGGCGATCAGGTCCATGTTCACCGCAAAGCCCCCCACCTGGCGTACCTTTTCCAAGGCGGAGACAATGTCTGCCGCGCTGTGGCGGCGGCCTATGGCCTCCAGCACCGTATCACTCATGGTCTGGGGGTTCACGCTGACCCGGTCTACGCCGTGGCGGCGCAGCACCTGCAGCTTCTCCACCGTGATGGTGTCGGGCCGTCCGGCCTCCACCGTGTATTCCCGGATCTGGGACAGGTCAAATTCCTTTCCCAGGGCAGAGCACAGGCGGTCCAGCTGCTCCGCCGACAATGTGGTGGGCGTACCGCCTCCCATATAAACCGAGACGATACGCAGGCCCAAAGCCCGGATCTCCGCCGCTGTGGCCCGGATCTCCTGAAGCAGGGCCTCCAAAAAGGGCGGGATCAGCTTCATGCTCTTCTCCACCGACTGGCTGACAAAGCTGCAGTAGGCGCAGCGGGTGGGGCAGAAGGGGATGCCCACATACAGGCAGATGTCCCGGTCCTCTAAACTCGCCTTGGCGCGCAGAGTCTCCCGGCTGGTGTCCAGGCACAGGGCGGCCCGTTCCGGGCTCACGTCATATTCCTGAATAAAGCGGTGCAGGGCCGCCTGCTCGTCGCTTTCAGAATCCAGAAGGGCACAGAGCAGCTTGCCCGGCCGCACGCCGGTGAGAGCGCCCCAGGCGGGCTTCTGCCGTCCGGAGCGGAGGGCCGCCCGGTACATGGCGTTTTTGATCAGCCGCTGGCAAATGCGGTCTGTGGACAATTCATCGCTCATGGCGGAATTTTTCGCCGCCGCCCGGCCTTTCCAGCATTCCCCGCCGGAATAGAATGCGCAGGATGCGGTGGTATATACGCCGCCCCGGTGCAGCCGGAGTTCTATCCTGTCCCCCGCGGGGCTGCCCTCCGGGTACTCCGGCCGCTCCTCAGGGAAGAGGGTCAGCAGCATCTGCTCGGCGGCGTATTTATAATCGTGCCCGTAAAAATACAGTCTCACTGATTCTCTCCGTTTCTGCGGCGCTCCCAGTTCTCTTTCAGCTTGCGGAAGTTGGCGCCGTTATTCTTGCCTTCAAGCAGCTGAGGGTAGGCCTTGGCAATACGGCGGTGGACAATGTTCCTGCCTTTGAGCCGGGCAAGCTTTGCCTCCAGCTCCGCCTTCCGGGCCGCCAGGGCCTCTTTGTTGGCGTCCTCCCGCTCCTTGGCTTTCTGGTTGATCTCGTTGCGTTTTTCCAGCATATCCGCCATGTATTCCCGGCTCTTTTCCGCAATATCCGGGTGCTTTTCATTGAAGGCCTCGGACCGCTGCCGCCCCCGCTCCACGGAGTCGTAGATGTTCTCTCCCATAGCGTCCGACACGGCGGTGATGGCCGCTTCCAGCTCCTCCATGGCCTTGAAGCGTTTGGGCAGCTTGAGCAGCTCCACCAGCGTCAGCACAGCGTCTGTTACCAGCAGCACATACAGCGCCCCCATGAGCCACAGCCCCAGCGTATGGGGCAGGGCGTTCACCAGCTTCATGATGATGGGGTGGATGATATCCACCACCAGCACACAGGCAATGCCCCAGATGATGGAAAACTCCAGACAGATGTAGCCCTTGATGTTGAAGGGGTTATTGGAGTAATCCCACCATTTGTCGTGGAAAATGCGCTCCATGGCAAAACCGGCGATAAATTCAAGCAGGGAAGTAAACACCATGCTGCCGAAGAAAAGCAGCAGCAGATTATCCTTCACCGGCTCCAGCACCAGCACCACGCTGAGAACGCCAAAACCGTAGATCGGGCAGACCGGGCCGTTGAGAAAGCCCCGGTTCACAAATTTTCCGGTCTTCAGCGCGGCGAAGGCCACCTCGCAGCACCAGCCCAGGCAGGAGTAGATCAGCACGATCCACCCCATTTGAACCCATGTATATCCCATTCGTTTTCCTCTATTCTTCCAGTTTATGTAATATTATCAGCGTTATTATGGAATTTCGCGGCATAAGCCGCGTGAATGAACCTTATTATAATGCGTACTGAACAAAGCCGCAAGCCTTGAAAGCAGTGGCTTTCAAGGCCAATTGGCTTTGTTCAAGTGCAAAGGTTTTGTGCATAATTGCGCAAAACCCTTGCACTTTTCCTTGACGTGGTGCGCCACGCCAAGGAAAATACGCATTGTAACAATGTCTGAATTCCATAAAAACGGTTAAAAGAGCCGTTTTTATGGAATTTTGCGGCATACGCCGCGTGAATAAACCGCTTTGCGGTTTATTCAGTAGACATTATTATAACAGACAATTTTGAACAACTCAAGGCCATTTCAAGGCCGCAAAAATTGTTAACACTTTTGAAAAAAGTATTGGAAATTTCCCGTAAAATAGTTTAAAATATAATTATGTTTAAGGATGATATAGGATAGGGGTAATTTTTGATGTTTTCGGTTGGTGACAAAATTATTTATGGGGAGAACGGCGTATGTACGGTGGAGAGCATAGGACCTCTCGCCGTGTCCGGTGCGCCGAAGGATAAGCTGTATTACTATCTCAGCCCGCTCATCGGCAGCGGCACCTACTTTGCTCCGGTGGACTCCGGCGCATACATGCGCCCGGTGATGAGCCGGGCCGAGGCGGAGGCGCTGATCGACGCCATGCCAGGGATCCAGCCCGCCATCTGCACGGATAACCGCTTCAACCATGTGGACGCCTTCTACAAGGCGCTGTTCAAGGAGCACAGCTGCGAGGTGCTGGTGTCCATCGTCAAGGGGCTGAGAACCCGCATGTCCGACCGCAAGACCAAAAGCAGCCGGGCCGAAGCCACCATGAAGCGGGCCAAGGATATCCTTCACGGGGAACTCTCCGTGGCGCTGGACATCGACATAAAGGATGTGGAGGACTACATAGTCAGCCGCCTGGGCACGGAAGTATAACAGAATGATTCGGGACTACGCCGCAGTTGAGCTGCGGCGTTCAAATCGTCGACAAAGTCAAAAAGACTTTGCCGACGAAAAGATTTCGCTCCGAACCGCGCATTTTTGCGTGCCCGAAGACACGCAAAAATACACTCTCTACGCGCAAAGTGTTTTTCCCGACGTACACGCCGCCGGGAAAAACGGATCAAAATTTATTTTCGGCCTGTAGGCCGAAAATGATGTGAGACTTTGTCTACAGCCTCACGCCGCAGTTGATCTGCGGCGTTTTTTCTGCGATTGACAAGGCTTTCAGAAGAGAATATACTTTTTTTATACAGAAAAAACTGGAGGGTTTGGTCTTGGCTTCCATTCTCAGGCACCGGGATACAGATATGACCGAGGGAAATATCGCCCGGCTGCTGATCAATTTCGCGCTTCCGCTGCTGATCGGGAACATCTTTCAGCAGCTTTACAATACGGTGGACTCCATCGTTGTGGGCAACTATGTGAGCAAGCAGGCTCTTGCCGCCGTGGGCTGCACCGGGCCCATCATCAACGCCCTGATCGGAATATTTGTGGGTCTTTCCGGCGGCGCGGGGGTGGTGATCTCCCAGTATTACGGGGCAAAGGACCGGGAAAAGCTCCATGCTTCGGTTCAGACCACGGTGGCGCTGACGCTGATCATGTGCGTGGTGCTGACGGTGCTGGGTGTGCTGTTTACCCCCTATATGCTGCGCCTGATGGACACCCCGGACGACGTGTTTCCCGAGGCGGTGGAGTATCTCCGGATCTATTTTATGGGCGTTTCGGGGCTTTTGCTCTATAACATCGGCTCCGGCATCCTCCGGGCTGTGGGCGACTCCACCCACCCCCTTTATTTTCTTATATTTTCCGCCCTGACCAACACGGTGCTGGACGTCCTGTTCGTAAAGTTTTTCCGCATGGGCATTGCCGGGGCGGCTGTGGCTACCATTGTGGCCCAGGGGCTCTCCGCCATACTGGTGATCGGCATGCTCATCCGCAGCGACGCGGATTACCGGATCGACCCCCGGCACCCTCAGCTCAAAGGCTGCCTGCTCCGGAAAATCTGCGCCATCGGTATACCCACGGCCATACAGATGGGCATCACCGCCTTTTCCAACATCTTTGTCCAGTCCTACATCAACCACTTTGAAAGCTCCTGCATGGCAGGCTGGGCGGCCTACAACAAAATCGACGCTTTCGCGCTGCTGCCGCTGATGTCCCTTTCCATGTCCATAACCACCTTTATGGGGCAGAATCTGGGGGCCGGGAAGTTCGACCGGGCGAAAAAAGGCCCCATCACCTGCCTGGGCATCAGCTTCGGCATTGTGATTCTGATCCTGATCCCGCTGATGATCTTTGCGCCGCAGCTGGTCTCCCTTTTCAACAGGGAAGAGGAGGTGCTCAACTTCGGCACCCTGTTTATCCGGATGATCTCCCCCTTCTATCTGCTGTGCACCATTAACCAGGTGCTGGCCGGGGCCCTCCGCGGGGCGGGGGACACCAAGTCCAGCATGTTCATCATGCTGGGGAGCTTTGTGGTATTCCGGCAGATCTATCTGTTTATCGTCTACCGTCTGGGCGGCGGCATTATTCCCATCGCGCTGGGCTATCCCGCGGGCTGGATCATGTGCAGCACCATTCTGCTGCTCTATTACCGCAGCGGCGCCTGGATGAAAAAATACCGGCTCTCTCCCGCATAAATTTGCCGGAGCAGCACGGCTCCGGCGGTGAAATGGGTGGAAGATCGGGAAAGGAAACAATGCAAATAAGAGAGATGTGTATCAGCCGCCGGCGTGCTCCGGCTTTGCGCTGCTGCTGAGGATGCTGCCGTTGGCGGCGTCGATGATGTAATCATACTCCGTGCCGCCGCTTTCAAATTCCACCTCGTACCAGGCGGAATATTTGTCTTTTTCAAATTCCGTGTCGATATCGTACACCTGGGCGGAAGTGAGTCCGGCCTGGTCCAGGGCGGTCTGCAGGGCCTTGTCCCCGCCGATGTAGCTGGTCTGGTGACGCCAGATAAAGTACCCGCCCACGGCCCCGCCGAGGACAAGCAATACGATGAGAACGATGACTGCGGTTTTCCATCCTTTTTTCATATTTTTCGCTCCTTTTTCATGTTGATTACAGGATAAAGAACATTTTTAAGAATTTCATTAATACTTTTCTGAATTTTACCCTTTATGATATAAGAAAAAAGGAGGGTGTATAATGAGGATACTTGTTGTGGAGGATGAAAAGCGCCTGAACCGCATCATTTCCGAGGCCCTTGAGGACGAGGGCTACAGTGTGGACAGCTGCTTTAACGGGCTGGACGCGCTGGATTACGCCGCCGGAGCGGATTATGACGTGATCATTCTGGACATTATGATGCCCAAAATGGACGGGCTTGAAGTGGTGCGCCGCCTGCGCACCGGCGGGAACAGCACGCCCGTACTCTTTCTCACCGCCCGCGACAGCGTGGCCGACCGGGTGACCGGGCTGGAAAGCGGCGGAGATTACTATCTGGTCAAGCCCTTTGATTTTCAGGAGCTGATGGCGGTGGTCCGGGTGATGACCCGAAAATATACCGGCAACCGCTCCAATGTGTACACCATCGCCGACCTGAGCCTGGACGCCACGGCAAAGACCGTCACCCGGGCCGGGAAAAACATCGAGCTGACGGCAAAGGAATTTGCTCTTCTGGAGTATATGATGCGCAATAAAGGCGTGGTGCTGTCCCGGGAGATGATCGAGAACAATCTCTGGAACTACGACTATGAGGGCGGCACCAATGTGGTAGACGTGTATGTGGGCTATCTGCGCAAGAAGATGGACACCGGCTTTGACAAGAAGCTGATCCACACGGTTTGGGGCACCGGCTGGGTGCTGAAGGAGGGATAGACCTTGTCCGCAAAACTCAGACTGACCGCCTGGTTTACCCTCATGGTGCTGATCCTGGCGGCCATGGTGCTGGTGTTCGTGCTGGTGATCAACAGCTACTCCATCACCGACGACCCGGCAGGGCGGCTGGTGCGGATGGTGATGCACAATGCCGATGAGGTGGAATTTGACAAAGGGCGTTTCGAATGGGACGACCTGGACCCCTGCCGCCGGGGTGTGTATTGCAGCTTCTACGACGACGAGGGGCAATTTCTGCTGGGGGCCGCGCCGGAGGGCGTCAGCCCGGCGCTGGAGTTTGAACCGGGCATCCTGCGCACCTTTGCGGCCGGGGATGAGGAATACTATCTGTATGACGCCTATGTGGACATGGATGTGGCCGGGATATGGATCCGGGGCCTGGTGTCCACCACGGACCGGTCGGGGCTGATGCACACCATCCTTGTGCTGACCTGCACCCTGCTCCCGGCGCTGCTGCTGCTCACGGTGGGCGGCGGCTGGCTCATCGCCCGGGGCGCTTTCAAGCCCATGGAGGACATTCTCACCGCCGCCGACTCCATTTCCGACGGCGACGATCTGACAGCCAGGCTGAATCTGCGCCGGGGCCCGTCGGAGATGAAACGGCTCAGCCGGGCCTTTGACCGTATGTTTACCCGGCTGGAACACTCCTTTAACACCGAGCGGCAGTTTGCCTCCGACGCCTCCCACGAGCTGCGCACCCCCATCACCGTGATCCTGGCCGAGTGTGACCGGGCCAGGCGCAAGGACGAGACGAAGGAGGACTTTTTAGAGTCCATCGGCGTCATTGAGGAACAGGGCAAGCACATGTCCGAGCTGGTGCAGCAGCTTCTCAGCCTGACGCGGATGCAGCACGGCACCGACAAATACCCCATGCGCCGGTCTGACCTGAGCCTTTTTGTGGAGTCCTGCTGCGGCGAATTTGTGCCCGCCGACCGGCGGGGGATCACCTTGGAGACGGATATTGAAGAAAACGTGGAGGCGGCCTATAACCCCGCTCTCATGTCCAGAGTGATCCAGAACCTGCTGCAGAACGCTTACAAGTACGGCAAGGAGGGCGGACATATCTGGCTCAGCCTGCGCCGCCACGGCAGCGGCGCCGTGCTGACAGTCAGGGACGACGGCATCGGCATTTCCAAAGCGGACCAGGCTCATATCTGGCAGCGCTTCTGGCAGGCGGACGCGGCCAGGGGCGATGAGAGCGGCACCGGCCTGGGCCTTTCCATGGTCAAGGAGATCGCCGAGTTTCACGGCGGCTCTGCCTCCGTGAAGAGCGAGCTGGGAAAAGGCAGCACTTTTATTGTGAATATTCCGTGAATATTGTGAACGGAATAAGAATATAGTGATTTTTCTGCTTAATACTTTTTTTAGAATTATATCGTATCATGTAGCCATCCGATAAGGAATGGCCCTTTCGGAAAACCAGAAAATGAAAGGAAAATGAATCATGACTAACGATATAATCTCCATCTCTTCCGCGATCCAGGCCGCAGCCGATTACGCAGGCTATGCCCTTGAGGACATCCGCTGCACCGAAAAGCACTACGCCGACGAGCTTTTTGCCATCAGCTTCAACACGGACTGGTCCAAGGTCGACTGCTTCGTGGACGCCGCCACCGGGGAAGTGGTGGGCTTTAACAGCGAGCCTTTTATTGACTCTGACTATATCTTTGACCAGGAAGGCGGCGCCGCCTGGCGCTTCAATATCGCGGCAAGCAAATAAGCAAAAAAGAGGGCCGTCAGCAGACGGCCCTCTTCAGACTGTAGACAAAGCTATCGGCAGTGTATAGAATTGCATGGGGAGAGCGCGGAGAGGGGACGGGAGTCCCCTTTCGGCGTTCAATCTATGCTCATACAGGAGTATTTTTGAATACTCCTGTATGAGTTTTCAAGGCGTCGAACTTTGTCGACGCCTTGAGGCAGGGCTGACAAATTCAGCCCTGCCTTTTTATACCCTGTCCAGTTTTTGCTGCCTCAGCTCCCAGCGCAGCAGCGTGAGCACGGCATAGATACCGCAGGCCGCCGTCAGGATAAACATAAAGTCCCGCCCGGCGTCAAAGCTGAGGGTCTTAAAGCCCATGATCAGCACATGGCCGGTGAGATAGGATACCGGGGCAAAAAAGATCTGCCGGAACAGGGCTCCCGCCTTTTTCTTCCGGAACAGGAGACACAGCAATCCGGAGACCGCGCCCAGTCCAAGAGCCAGAAGCACATAATAGCCCAGCACCAGCCGGGGCAGCACCTGCATACCGGCGGCGTCCGTCTCCCCCGCGAGCAGGACTGTGTTCTCCCCCTGCGTCTCCCAGCAGTAATACAGGGCGTCCACTTTGGGAATGGTCATGGTGTCGATCTTGCAGCGCCGGTCCATAGGGGAGGTCCAGGCATAGAGAATGGCCATGCTTCCCCCCTCCGGGTCCTCTCTGGTCTCCAGACTGGCCCGGGCAACGCCGGTAAAGCTGATCTCGATCTTATCCCCCAGTTCCCTGACGCTGATCAGGTTTTCAGAATAGGGGTAATATTCGGGCTTACTGTACCAGGAAAAGGCTGTCACCAGCAGCACAAACACCAGCAGCGCCGCCATGGCCGCCACCCGGCCCTTTCGGTTTCGCAGCTCCTTTTTCACTTTTTTCAGGCTCTCGCCGCTGTCCACAGGCAGCGGCTCTGTTTTTTTCATGCTCTCCTTCAGACACCGGCAGTCGGGGCAGTCCTTCAGGTGGTTCTCCACCAGCGTTCTGGACTCCTCGCTGCACAGCTCCTCGGTATACAGCGGCAAAAGATCCCGGATCACGCCGCAGGGGATATGGTTCATTGTTCTTCCGCCTTTCTGTTTGCGTTGATTTTTGCCCGCGCCCGGTGAAATGTGACGCAGGCCCAGTTTTCCGTTTTGCCGAAAAGCTCGCCGATCTCCCGGAAGCTAAGCTGGCCGAAAACCCGCAGGGAAAAGACCTCTTTATAGGGCTCCGGCAGCGCGTGGAGCAGGCGGTGGAGCCGCATACTCTCGTCCTTACGCAAAACGGTACTCTCCGGGCCCTCGCCGGGGTCCTGGGTCTCGGGCAGGTCGTCCAGCGGCTCCGGCTTTTTCTGCCGCTGCTGGGAGAGGAATTTGTTCTTCGCAATGCTGCACAGCCAGGTCTGCACCCGGCAGTCTCCGCGAAAGCCGTCGATGGACTGCATGGCCTTGAAAAAGGTCTCCTGGGTCAGCTCCTCCGCCGTGTTCACATCCCGGGTCAGGCCCAGGGCGTAGCGGTAGACCGGGTCAAAATACTCCCTGTACAGCGCTTCAAACTCCCTGTCGGTCACATTCTCACCTCCTCATTTTCTTGGACGCGGGAAAAGCGGAAATCTTACAGACAGTTTAACTTTTTTCATTAGAAAATGAGGTCGCCCGGGAAGGGCGACAAAACACCATCAGGCCTCCGCCAGCACCGACAGCGCCGCCTCCAGCCCCCGGACGATCTCCGGGAGGGGCAGGGACGGGACTGGCTTTTCCGCCCGCGCCGCCTGCTCCGGGATGCAGGGGACGTGGATAAAGCCGCCGCGCATACCGGGAAATTCCCGGCTCAGATGATACAGCAGCCCATACATCAGCTGGTTGCAGACAAAGGTCCCGGCGGTGTTGGAGAGGGAGGCGGGGAGCCCCGCCGCCCGGATGGCCTCCACCATGGCCTTTACCGGCAGGGTGGAAAAACAGGCGTTCTCCCCGTCCGGGACTATGGGCTCGTCACAGGGCTGATTGCCCTCGTTATCGGGGATGGACGCGTCCGCGATGTTGATGGCCACGCGCTCCGGCGTGATCTCGCCCCGCCCCGCCGCCTGCCCCACGCAGACCACAGCGTCAGGCCGGTGCAGGCGCACGCTCTCCATCACGGTCCGGATCGAACGGCCGAAAACCGTGGGCACTTCCAGCCGGATCAGCTCCGCCCCGGCCGGGGCCTTGACCAGTTTCACAGCCTCCCAGGCCGGGTTGACGATCTCCCCGCCGAAGGGGTCAAAGCCGGTAAGTACTATTTTCATCTGTTTTCCTCCAAATACAGAGAGTTGTTTTTTTACTGAAAATAGTATATCATAGAACAACACGATTTTCGACCACTTACGACGTTTTGGAGAAACCAGATGAAGAAATTCCTGCTGATCCTGCTGATCTGTCTGCTGATCTACGCGGCAGCCTTATCTTATAACTATGCTCCCCCTGCGGCGGAGAACGCATATCCTGCCGAAACGCCTGTGGAATCAAACGTCCCGGAACCGGACCCAACGCCGGCCCCGGAGGCAGACACGCCGCTGCCCACCCCTTCACCCGCGCCAAGTCCAACGCCCACACCGACACCCACGCCAAGCTCAACGCCCACACCCACAGCGATGCCAATACCCACGCCGGAACCCACCGACCCGCCGGCATACGGCTCCTACTACATAACGGTGAATGTTCAGGCCAACACCGTCACCGTCTATACGCTGGATGATGAGGGCTACTATTCCATCCCCTATAAGGCCATGGTCTGCTCCACCGGCCCGGCCACGCCCACCAGCGGCGTTTACGGCCTGGGCGAACAGCACCGCTGGCACTACCTCTTCGGGGATGTATACGGGCAGTACACCACCCAGATCACCGGGAACATCCTGTTCCACTCCGTGCCCTACACGGTCTACGGCGACCCCTCGTCCCTGGAATACTGGGAGTTTGACAAGCTGGGTACTTCCAGCTCCATGGGCTGCATCCGCCTCCAGGTGAAGGACGCCAAATGGATTTACGACAATTATTCCTCCATCGTCGCCGTGCAGTTTTATAACGACGAGGATCCGGGCCCTCTGGGCAAGCCCAGTGCGCCGTTGATCTCCGAAAATGAAAGCTGCCGGGGCTGGGACCCCACAGACCCGGACCCCAACAACCCCTGGCTGAATCCACCGGCGGAGAGTACGTCTGACCCGGAGCCCTCCGCGCCCGTCACGCCTTCGGAGCCCTCCCCGGAGCCGGCCGAGGACGAAAATATCATTATCATCGGATAAATCTTTAACGAAGAAAAGCGCTTGACATTGGTTATTTGTTGTGTTATATTAACCCACTAACCTGGTAGGTGTAAAACCCAATAACCTGTCGGTTTGGTTGGAATTAAATACTGCTTAACAAAAGCGAAGAAGAGAAGAGTAGCCCGTTGGGCGCCTTTGCAGAGAATCCCGGCAGCTGAAAAGGGATAGGAAGAAGGCGGGTGAACATGGTCTCAGAGCAGCGGGCTCGAGCCGCAGGGTAAGAGTTCGACGGAAAACCTCGTTACAGGTGATGCGTATGATCGTACGCTTAAAGGCGGCATGGGCAACTGTGCCGTGAAGCAAGGTGGTACCACGAGATTATTATCCCGTCCTTACAAATGTAAGGACGGGTTTTTTGTTGGAGAAGGAAATATGATAGAGATAAGCGACGTCACAAAAATTTTCAAAAACAAAGAGGGCGACCTGCACGCCGTCAATCAGGTCTCCCTGAGCATCGGCGACGGCCAGATCTACGGCATTGTAGGTTACTCCGGCGCGGGCAAATCCACCCTGGTGCGCTGCATCAACTTCCTGGAGAAGCCGGATTCCGGCAGCATCAGCGTCAGCGGCTTCGGCACCATTCGCCATCAGGACGGCAAGGGCTACTACCGGCCCGAAGGCGAGGGCGCAGGGGAAACCGCGCTGACGGAAAAGCATCTGAAGGCGCTCCGCCGGGACATCGGCATGATCTTCCAGCACTTCAACCTGCTGGACAGAAACACGGTTTTTGAAAACGTGGCTTATCCCCTCCGGCACACCGGGCTGAAAAAGCAGCAGCTCAAGGACCGGGTGCTGGAGCTTTTGGATCTGGTGGATCTGCGGGACAAGGTGAACGCCTATCCCTGCGAGCTGTCCGGCGGCCAGAAGCAGCGCGTGGCCATTGCCCGCGCCCTGGCCAACAACCCGAAGATCCTCCTCTCCGACGAGGCCACCTCCGCACTGGACCCGGACGCCACTGAGTCCATCCTGAAGCTGCTGAAAGACCTGAACCGGAAGCTGAACCTGACCATCGTTCTCATCACCCACGAGATGGCCGTGGTCAAAGCAATCTGCGACCGGGTGGCGGTCATGGAAAAGGGCAGAGTGGTGGAGGAAAACGGCGCCCCTTATGCCAGCCTGCGCCCCGGCAAAATGCACGCCTGCGGCCATGACGCCCATAACGCCTCCCTGATCGGCGCGGCCCGTATTCTCAGCGCCAACCGGGATAAATTCTCCGGCAAGGTCATTTTCACCTGGCAGCCCGGCGAGGAGATCGGCTACGGCCGAGGCGCAGAAGACCGCCGTTTCCCTTTTCGGAGAGGAGAAGGTCATCCGCCAGCGCAGACCTGAGCTGGGCGGTGACGACTTTGCGGAATATATTCTCCGCGCTCCCGGCGCCTACGCCTATGTGGGCTCCGGCAACCCGGAAAAGCCCAATACTGAGCTTGCTCATCACAACTCCCGCTTTGACATTGATGAGGACTGCCTGAAGGTCTCTGTGGCCCTGTACAGCTGCTATACCATCGAGTACCTGAACGGCGAAGTATAAAGGGTAAAAAGGAATGCAGGCAAGGCTTTACGCATTGCCTGCATTTTCGCAGAAAATGGGCCGCATTCTGCGGTTTTACGGAAGAAATGAACGATTATGTGCCAGATAATATAAATAACTTGCGTAAAGCCGCCGGATGTTGTATAATATCCAGGCATCAATTTATCCGGGTATAGCGCAGTTGGTAGCGCGGGTGGTTTGGGAGCGCTTGGATTTCATCCGCGAAGGGAAAAGCCAAAACGCCGCAACCCCTTGGCACGCGGGCGATTGCGGGCACGGGCCGGATTGAAAAAACGGCCGGAAAACGGCCTTTGACCACAGGATTGACCACATCCAGAAAAAGAGAAGAAAAAATAACCGGGTATAGCGCAGTTGGTAGCGCGGGTGGTTTGGGACCATCAGGTCGGGGGTTCAAGTCCCTCTACTCGGACCATTTAACGCAGAAAAACCGCCTTTTTGGCGGTTTTTCTGCGTTTAAAGTATGAATTTCAAATTTCGCCTGACCACATTTCAAGAGTGGTCAATTGTAGTAAAAATTGCGCTCAATGCGTTGTATCGGGATGATGTGGACTCTGTTTTTTCCTGTCTGATACCGTACCCGATGGAGAAATCAGCCGAAATCACAAAAAATGAGCGAGTTTTTTCATTGTCTGCACATTTTCTGAGCGAGTTTTTGCGGCCACATACACATTTTCCGTTTTCCGAGAAAAGGTATGTCCCACCAGGGCTTATTTCATTGGTTATGCGACGCAATTTTTGAGGACCAGATCAATATCGCGTTTAACTTCATGGCTTTATTGTGTTACTTGGCAGAACGTGTTAATATAAAAATGAAAAAATAAAATGTGAATGGCCATAATTGTAAGTTGTCAGAAAAGCGTAAGAAAAAACGCCCGTATCAACCTGCAGCAGATTTCTATTCACCCGTAGCTCAATCTTTTGGAAGCGAAATACCAGAAAAATATTAAAAATAATGGTGGGATTTATATGTACGCAAACACAGGAAAAGGAAGTAACTTCTTTGAGAGGCTATACGATTGGATAGATGTCTCTCAAATCCGGCAAGAGCCATCGACGAAAGAAGATTTTCTGGAAGACGGGCTAAGTGAAGAAGATTTTGCTGATTATATTGACTTTGTAAAAAGACTTTATGGAGTGTATTTTATATCCAATAATCTATTAGCGATAAAGTATGAAAAAAATCCTGCTGAGATGGACGGAATTTGGGAAGCGTTTACTGATTTTTGTGTTGATCACAACCTGATTCTCGAATTTGCTGATAGAGAAGGAAATAGAATGCCTGCTTATTCCCCGCCTGAGCTAGGTTTTTTCCGCTTTATTTATTCCTATCCTGAATGCCCCGATACTGTACATATTTGCTCTGTAGATGAATTCCGGCTGGCTGTTGAAATGGTGCTTGCGGAGAAATCAGAAGATTGGTACCTTGACTTGCGTTATAACACGCGAGTATCCACGGAATTGGAACACGGTGATCTGCTGGTTCGGTTCGATTCGGATAAAAGAGAAGATGCGCCGCTTACTGCTTTCGAAGCAAAAGGGCTACTTTCTATCCTTGAGTCTGATCTAAGGTCTATCAATCAAAGAATAGATGCCCATAACGCAAAGGCTCCTCAGCGGGAAGAATCTTCTCAATTATGGCAGGCTGATTATTCACTGAAGAAAATGCAGGAGACCTGGCTTGCAGAGCGGGTCGCGCTTGATGCTGAATATAGTTTGGTTTTCAACTGCTATGAGTCCGTCCAATTTATTGTTGATTCTGGGGCGCAGGATGAAATATATCCAGAATATCCAGATGAAACGCTATATATACACAAGGGCAATATCGTCTGTCTCCGTAATCATCACCGAGTCGAACAAGCTACGGCAATTTTGATGGATAAAAGCGGAAAGGACATAGAATTAAATGTGAGCCATTGCTTGGAATGTAATAGATTTTTCCTGGACTATTCTACATATCAGCATTACCGAGAGAAATATGGAACCATTCTTGGAAATATTCATATGACAAAAAATGGGGAGTATACTGACGACAGCTTTGAGTTAGCGGATGAGTCCCCGCTTCGGCTCTGCGGTTACTCCGTCAGCCAAAAAGCAGGTTTGAACCAGGCCGAACGTCAAACAATTATTGAAAGCTGTATTCGTAGTGGGGCAATGACAAAAAACGCTGTAATTCATCTTCTTAATTGGTTTGTTGATGTAAATGGTGCAAAAAAAGGTAACGAACTTGCTATGAGGAAATGGGCTGATGATTTAGATTTTGTGCTTGCGCTTGATACTCCCCGGCAGGCGCACTACCGCATAACAAAAATTGAAAAGTATCCCCGCAATCGCTTCTATTGCGGAGCAAAAAAGCCCAAAATAGAATCTACGAAAAAAGTTGATTCAAAGCCGATAATCAGTTATCTTGGAAAGCGCGTAAAGCATAAAAGTACGCGCTTTGGAGCGGGAATAGTAATTTCTGAAAACAGTTCATCCGTAAAAATATCATTCGATAATGGCATAACAACAAGTTTTCTGCGTGACTCTTTTACTAATGGGCAGTTAACTGTACAGGACTAGAAACTAATGCCCGGGATCTAACCCACCGAGCCTGACCGGCTTGGTGGGCGTTTCCGTTTTTCAGGCAATGTTTTTGCATATTTCCAAAAACACAACTCGCTATATGGAGCGGCTTGCTGTATAATAATACGTACTAAAGGACGAACCGGCGGAGAAGATGCTTGCGTTAAGGAGAAATGAGCCGAACGATGCAGATCAGGAAAGGGACGGAAAACGACATTGAGGATGTGGCCGCGTTGTACGATGCGGTAAATGATTACCTGGAAAGGCATACGAATTATCCGGGATGGCGAAAGGGCGTCTATCCGATCCGGGAGGATGCGGCGCAGGGGATCGCGGAGAACAATCTCTTCGTGACCGAGGTCGAAGGACAGATCGCGGGCACATTTATTCTGCGGCACCGGCCGGAAGAAGCCTATGCGCTGGCGGATTGGGGCAATCAGCTGGATTACAGCGAGATATTGGTGCTGTACACCTTCGCGGTGCATCCCCGGTTTCTTCGTCAGGGGATCGGAAAGCAGCTGATGGAATTCATTCTGGCCTATGCTGCCCGGGAGAAGATCAAGGCGGTCCGCCTGGACGTTTACGAAAAAAATACGCCGGCCATCCGCCCGTATGAGCAGATGGGTTTTCGGTATGTGGACTCGGTGGACCTGGGCTATGGGATGTACGGGCTGGACCGGTTCCGGCTGTATCAGCGGGTGCTGTAAATCCAAAACCGGAATCCATAGGAGCGCAGGTGAAAACGATTGAATTGGATTGACGAAGTATCTTTAAAACACAAAAAGAAAAACCAAATT